>JAEEGK010022109.1_pt1 | contig 13392 bp, 1 predicted proteins | sample 8958771 | NCBI WGS metagenome assembly JAEEGK01 (sample SAMN16246547, study PRJNA631951) | gut metagenome | biome: gut microbiome; feature: rumen; material: SC-attached | host: Bos | place: Iran: Karaj | collected 2018-10 | reverse complement strand
CAATATTTAAATTTAAAGACGAAGAAGATTCAAAAAAGTTTGAGAATATATTTGAGAATATAAAAGATGAATTAAGTAAAAAAGAAGATTCTCAATCAGATAAATTCATAAATCAAATGATAGGATATTTTAATATTGATAAAAATAAACAAAAAGATTTAATAATTATAATTAAAAGTAAAAAGTATGAAATGATTGTTAAAAGTATCAAATTTTTTATAGAAGATGGCCTCAAAAAAAAATTAAAAACTTTGCCGAATAATATAGAATTATCAACAATGAATTTAAGTGATCTTAGAAGAACACTAAAAGATTTAAAAGATAGACATATATATGATTATGAGATTGAAAATCCATTTTTTTATCAAGTTTTTACCTCATTTTATGATAAGAAAGAAGCAGTTGATTTTTTACTCAGTAAAATAGAAGCTAAAGTTAATTTTGATGGATTGAAAGTCAAATTAGATCCAACTAATAGAAGTATATCTATTAAAGATATTCAAGATTCAACTTCATGTTTAAACCAATTTACAGAACTTAAAAATAAAAATGATACAGAAATAATAGAATACATAAAAGATTTAGATAAAGAAACTATTAAAAAAATGATAAGTTTTTCAAAGCATTATCCTTCAATTAAAGAATTAGATAGTAAGAATGAAAAAGATATTTTTGAAAATATATATGTTATTGTTGATAATGCAAGTTTAACATTTAAACTAGATACCGAAATTTTTAGATATACAAATGGTGATGAAAAGACAGAAATAAAAATTGATGAACTTATTAATTTAAAAAACAAGATTAATATTCAAACAGATGATAAGAAAGAAAATAAAGAAAGCACAGAAAAAGATATATATCAAATAAAATGTGATAAATTAATATTTTTTAAGAAAATAATTTCTAATATTGAAATAATATATGATAAAATTAAGATTTTAAGAGTAAAAGGATATAATATACCAATATTAATAAATATAGGCATAAAATACGACAATATAACATATAAATTTAATAAAAATAATGAAGAAGAAGAAAAAGATTTTGAATCTATAAAAAATTATTTATTTACAATAAAAAATGATTATGAAGAGCAATTAAATACAATATATCAAAGTGAAAAACATTTAAGATTTTTATATGGAAATTTATTTAGAAAAGTAAAATTGCATCAAGAAGGAAATTGTCCAATAAATGATATAATAAGATATATTTTAAATAAAACAGATTATGGTAATAATAAAATTATAGATGGAGAAACATATAATATAAAAATAGGTGCTGATTATGAGACAGAATATAAAGAATATACAAAAAAAATATTTGAGTATATGGCAAAATATATAATTTCTTTATTTGATAAAAATGGTTTAGATTTTGAAAAGCATTATAGTAATATGATAATAAATGGAGCTAAAAAATATAAAGGTATTTTTATTTACAAATGTGTTACTATATCAATGGAAGAATATATATTATATTTATTTCAGGAAAAACTAGATAAATTACCAATTGCTCAAAATATATTAATTTGTAGTAGTGAAACATCCATTGAGGAAATACAATCATTTTTTTATAGAGCTATATTATGTGAGTATAATACTTTATTTATAATTGAAATTTTAGAGTCATTTTCTAGTTTTCAGCATAATAGAATGTATAGTTATATTGATAAATTATTATCATATAAATTAGAAAAATCTATTAAAGAAAATAAAGAAAATAAAAATACTAATAAATTAAATACAAGAGAATATATAGATAGTTGCATTTATTTTGTTTATAAAAATTTAGAAAATGAAAATTCTTTTTTAAATGAATTAGAAAAATACACTTTTAAAAATAAAAAAAAAGACACCGGGGACGAACCAACACCCAAAAGTGAAATAAGTATGAGTAAATTGAATGATTTAGATTTATCAAAAATATCAAATGATTCAAATCATTCATGGAATAGCAAAATAATTCAAGATAATTCCGCTCTAGAAAACATAAAAGTTTTTTCTTCAGAAGTATGTGGGTTAGGAAAATCTTTTAAAATAAAAAAAAAAATAAAAGAAAAAAATGAAATATATTATCATTTTCCTTTGGGCGGAAAATTATCTAAGAAAATTATTTACGAAAAATTATTACAGTTATTAAATCGAATTAAAAAAGATCCAAGAATTAAAATCGAAGATGGGGGAAAAAATAATAAAAAAGATGAAGATGAAGATAAAGAAGAAATAAGTTTAAATTATGATAAGGTTGCTATACATTTAGATTTAATCGAAACTGAAGATACTACTTTAATAAATGAATTTTTACTCTCTTTCCTTATTACAAAATTTTATACTAATACTGAAGATATTATTTATATACCAAATAATATAAAAATTTATGTTGAAATTCCTAATAGTTTTGAAAATTATTTAACAAAAGTAGGGATATTAAATCTTTTTAAAATAGATAATATTACATTAGGAAATTTACCTAAATTAGAATTAGAAGAAAATGTAAAAAAAACATTTAAAATAATGCTTGGAAATGAAGCAGAAACAGATGGGCAAATAGAAAAGTTTATAAAAGATAACATTAATTTAAAAGAATATTCTTATTATCAAATACAAACTTTTATAAATCTTTTCATAAGTCAATTTGAAATATTTAATGGAAAAATAAAATTTTCTAACTCTCAAAACAATGATACAACTAAAGAATGTTTAAAGTATTTTGCTGAGAGCACAATATATTTCACAAATGGAGGATTTGCAAGATTAATAGTTGACAAAAATAAACAACAAAAAAATAAAATTGATTTATGCTTAGATGCATATGAAAATGATTTAAGTAAAGTTGAATTTAAAGCTCCATTAATATTTATTGATAATAAATCAAAAAAATGTAGGTTTGAAAAGCTCCCAGATATAAGTAAAGAAATAAATGAGGAATTAAATAATAATGAGCACAAACAAAGAGAAGTTGATATTTGCTATTTAATAGATGCAACAGGCTCAATGGGTAGAGAAATAAATGCAGCAAATGAATATGTTATAAAGATTTTTGAAGAATTAACAACTAGATATAAAGATGACTTTAAATTTCAATTTGGAGCAATTTTTTACAGAGATAAAATAGATTCAAGCTCTGACAAAAATGATTATTTCCCTTTGACGACAGATATGAACTCTCTAAAAAATAATATATCTAAAATTAAACCTTATGGAGGAGGAGATACACCTGAAGATTGGGTGGAAGGATATAATATTGCATTAAGTGATAAAATGAAATGGAGAAATGGAATGAAATTGATAATACATATAGCAGATGCTGGTGCTCATGGAACAGAATTTTCAAGAGGAGATAGTTATCCTGAGGAAGGACCTAAATTAGAAAAAAAGATTAAAGAATGTGTAGATAAAGATATTAATATTATTGGATTTAAAACCAATGAAGAAGCTGAACAGTCTTTTGAAAAAATATTTGAAATATATAATGAGTATAAGATGTCTGGTCAAAATAAAGATAAGGGCCAGTTTATAGAAATATATGACTTTAATAAAAATAGTTCAAAAAAAGAAGGAGGAAAAGACCCTGTTTCAGAAATGTTTCATCATATAGTTATTGAAGGTGCAAATCAAGTAGTTAATCCTTCATATAAATTTTTAAAAAGATTAAAAAATATACTAAATCTTCCAAATGATTTAGATAAAGATAAAGGAAATTTAAAATCATTAATATCTATTTTAGATATTGGCTCAGATAATTATGTAATAACTGAAGATAATTATAAAAAAATGATATTATTAGTATATAGGATAAGGGCAAATGTACCAGTTATAATAATGGGAGAAACTGGATGTGGTAAAACTTCTTTAATAAAAAAATTAAGCCAGATTTTAAATAATGGAGAAGAATTAGTAAAAATTATAAATATCCATCCAGGTATTACAGATGAAGAAATAAGTGCAAGAATGAAAGAAATAAATGAAATATCCAAAAAATCAGAATAAGATAAAATTATTAATCTTGATTTTTTCTTCTCCTTCTGCTTCTTTTGTTATTATTATCATCATCATCATCATCATCATCATCCTCTTCTTTTTGTTTCCTCCTTCTATTAGATTTTTGAGTATTATCTTCATCTTCATCTTCATCCTCATCATCTCCTTTTTTATTTCTATTTCTCCTTCTACCATGTCTAACATTATCTTCTTCTTCTTCTTCTTCTTCTTCCTCTTCAATTTTTCTTCGATTTCTTTTATTTTTATTTCTTCTATTTTCTTCTTCTTCTCTTTCTTCTTCTTCTCTTTTTTTTTCTTCTTCTTTTTTTCTTTTTTCCTCTTCTTCTAATTTTTTTTTGTATTCTTTCACTTCATCTTCAAATCCTTCATCTTTATTATTAATCAAATAGTAATAAACCCATAAGATTTCCTTTATTTTAATATTCAATGATTTTATTTCTTCTAAATTTTTTTCAAATCCTGAATCTTTATATATGCTTGTTTCCCATAAATCTTTTCCTTTTAAATAATCTACTATATTTTTTCTATTACATTTAATTCTTTTATCTTTATCTTTTTCATCCTCTCTATATAATACTAGACTTATAAATAATCTTATTGCAGATGCTAATGATTCTTTTTTAATTATAATATCCTTATTTGAAAAAATTTCATCTAATTTTTTTGAAACTTTTTCATCTAAATATACAATTTCTTCTACTTTTGTTTCTTTGCTATTCACTTTATTTTGAGCATTTGCTTTATTGATTTCTTGATACTTTTATATATTTTTTTTAATATATTTGAATATAATTTTTAAATAATAATCAAACATATTAAGTATTTTATTAACTATTAAATCATCATTATTTTTAAATATATTCAAAAAATCTTCAGATATATTTTTTTGGTTTTTAACTATATCAATTTCATAAATTTTTGTACTTCCAGTTATTGTATTATTTTCATCATTTTTTATTTTATTTAAGTATTCTATTAATGTTATAAAATTATTTATGATTATTCTATATTTATCATTATTTCCATTATTATCAATAATATAATTATAAAATACAACTTTATCAGTAATACTTATTTTGCTATCAATACTTATTTTGCTATCTCCATATTTGAAATTTGTAATTAAATCACCAATTTCATTTGCAAATACTTCATTATCATAATTAAATCCTATTATTTCATTATTTAATAATTTCTTGTTTTTTAATAATAAATCAGTCATTATATCTTCAATTGTATCAAGATTTATTTCATATTCATTATAATTTTCATAATTTTGAGTGTCAATTATTTTTCTATATGATGAATTACAAACAACAGAAATAAAATTAAATATTTTTGGTATATCAAATGTAAATATTTCATTCTCTTTAATTTGTTGAACATTTGTTTTAATTTTACAATTTTCATTGAATATTCTCTTATCTATTTTTATATTTAATAAACTTTCTAATTCTTTATTTTGTAATTCTATATATTTTTTATAAATATTTTTATATGTTTTTCCATATTTATTTTCATCAATTATAAGAAAATCACATATACAATTTTTATTGACATCTAATTTAAGTTTTTCTTTTTTGCCTTCGCTATTTTTTACTTCAAATTTAAAGTCATTATATAAACCAATAAAATCATCTATTAAATCTTTGTTAGGTTTATAAATATCACAATCTTTAATAATAGTTTTTTCAGAATATTCTCTCGAAATTTTATTTGAATATTTATCATTAAATAAATTTATTACTTCATTGAAAAGAGACAAATCGCTTAAAAAATATTTATTATCATCATCATTATTTTTGTTCTTTTTATATTCCAAATATTTATTCAATATTGGATAATCATTTTTATCTTTATGTTCTAAAATATTCTCTATATACCTTTCATCTATATAGTCAGCATAATAAAAATACTCATAATATGGATAATCTTTTTTATTATACATATCTTTACTATATATTTCCTTTAACAAGGCAATCCCTGAATTATGATCTTTTATACTTTTCATTTCTAATTCTTTAACTTTGTCTATTTTTTTTTTTGCTTGATTAAATTTATCTTGAATTAAATTTTCCAACTCATTCTCAAATTTAATGAGTTCTTCAAAATTAGTAATGCATTTTTTACTGTGTAATACATTAAATAAATCATTAAAAATGAAATTCATAAAGATGTCTATTTTTTTAATTCCTTTCCTCTCTAATTCGTTATTTAATAAAATAAAACATTCTTTTATGCACTCAAACCATGTCATTCCTTTTGGTAAGTAATCATTAAATTGATCTGACTGTGTAACTAATTTAGCAAAAAATAAATGAGAATATAAAATGTAATTTAATAATCTATATGATAATTGACTTAAATTTCTTATTTTTTTATTGTCTTTTTTGAAATTATTTTTATCTATTTTATTTAATCCTTTTTCTTTATTATATAATGGCTTTATATATTTTGTTTTGAATTCTTCTTTAGTCATATAATTTATATCTCTTAATTTATAATATTTTTCTTTATTTCTACTTAACATGTCAATTTCATTCTTATCTTTGAAAATTCGGATATAATTATCTCTTTTAATTGTTTCATATATTTTATATAATCTAACATTATCATTTTTTTCATCTTTTTCTTCTAAATATTTTACTGTTGAACCAATAGGTTTTTGACAATTTGGACATTTATTATTAACTTCAGAATAACTAGGAAATCCTGAAGGCACTGAATGATAATATCCTTTATCACATAAACAAACATAACATCCTTGATTTGGTGTTTTTTCAAAATGATTTTCTATTTTATTATATAATTCATAATAAGGTTCTTCTTTTGTATCGCTTCCAGGATAAAATTTTTCATCTATATGGTCCAAATTATCTTGATCATATAAATATGTATATATATATTCATCGTCTTTCTTATGCTTTTCTGATATTTCATTCAAACAATATCTATATCCATAAAATAATACATATATATCCTTTTGGTTAATTTTATACTCATCTTTTATTTCCTTATATCGTTCATTTTCAAAAATAAATTTCATTAATAATAATAATCTATTTGCATCACTTTCATCATCGTCTTTTTTTAATAATGGTTCACAAATATTATTGTAGAAATTTATATACATTTTATCATTTTCAAAATCATTTTTCTTTAATTTGGATAATATTAAATTATTTGCAGCCATAAAGAAATTATCAAATTTTAATTTATTACTACCTATAAGGTCTTCTTTTGTTATTTCATTTTCAAAGTTATCTTTTTGATAATCAGTAAGTTTTTTGTATATAGTTTTATAATCTTCATTATCATATATTTCATTATAAATTTCATTACTAAGTTGTTCTCCTTCAAATTTAATGAAGTCACTAAAATTGGTATATTTATCCAATTTATATTTTTCTTTAATCTCATTTTTCAAAAATATATCAATTTGTTTATTGTTTTTATTAAATATTATTTTATATATATATAATTTTATCATTTTTGTCTTATCACAATCATTAATTTCTTTTATTATTTCCTTGGGATCAAATTTAGGTTTATCATGCATTTTTATAAAAGTATAACAATAAGATTTTATATAACCTAAGCAAAATAATTTAGTGATATTTGCATTTTTATTATAAAATTTATCTGCATCTATTCTAAATTTATTTAAAAAGTCACTACAATCTAGGAAAATTGTTAATGGATCATCAAATAAAGTTTGTTTATTTTTTTTTTTATTTAAAACGGAATTTAAATAAATCAAAGAATTTTTTTCGAAAAAGTACAGTATTGTTTCTGATAAAGCTAAATAATATTCTGCTTTAGGATTTAATAAATATTTATTTATTAATTTTATTATGATATCATCTTTACTATTTAATAAGTTCTTTTGTGCATCAAAAATATTATTATTTTTGAAATATGAATTCAATAATATTTGGAATATATCATTAGATTTCTTTATTATTTCTTTTTCTTTCATTAATTGCTCTAATATAGTAGCTCGGTAAGAAATATCATAAACTTTATTTATTTCTTGCATATAAATATATTTTAATGTTTCATAATATTTATCTTTAAATTGCTCGTCCTTTTCTTCTTTTAATTTTTTGTTTAAATCTAAGAAATTACTTATTAAATTATCAATTTTTTCAGAATTATTTATTTGAATAATTTTAGAATTTTCTATTAATTTTTCTCTAATAGATTCAATATTTTCTATATTTTTTATGCCTTTTTCAAATTGATATTCTATTATTTTTATTAATTCATCAATAATAAATAATTCATTCAAATAAATTTTTAAATCATCATTTATATTTTGCAAGATTTTATAAATTTCTTCTAATCTATCATGATAATCTTTAATTCTTATTTCTACTAATTTTACATCTTTTGAAGTTACATTTAAGCATATTCCTGCCAATAATATATAGAAGCATTCATTTACTTCCCTTGTAAATTCTGGGTTTCTTTCTTCATCAACAATATATTGAATACTGCAATCTTTATTATATATTATATTATAAATTTTTTGATTTAATTCGGTTCCATCTTTATCATTAACTATATCTTTAGCAATTTCAAATGCAGATAATATACTTTTAATATGATTAATATTCGATTCTATCCATATTATTTTTAATAATATAATATTAATTGGATTGGATAAATTCTCTTTTATTATTTCGTTTTCATCTGGGAATCTTAATTGTAATAATAGTTCAATTAAATTTCTTAATGATTCTGAATAAATTCCTTGGTATTTTTCTAAATAAAATATAATATAATCTTTTAATATTATATCTGGTGTTATTTTATTTATTAAATCAAAATATAATTTATCTTGACTTATTTTTTCAAAAGCTTTATTTAATAGATCCTTTTCTTTTTCATGGAAATCAATTTTTGCATCTTCAGTTTTTTTATCTCGCAATTTTTTTTCATTATCATAAAATACATTAGAAATATTTTGGCTTAAGTCGTCAGATAACTTTTTATAAAAATTATAAAATCCAGGTATTTTATAATTAAATAAAAATTTAGGCTTATATTTATCTTCATTATCAACCTTTATTTCTTTTAAAAATTTGGCTTTTAGATCTTTAATTATATTTTTATTTTTATCATTTTTAGCAGATTTATCATTTTTATCTAGTTTTGTATTTCTATCTTTACCAATTTCAATTAAAGTAGTAAGGAAATTATTATCTTCAAGTACTTTGAATATATATAATAAACTTTTTTTAAATATTTTTTCCTTGATATAATCTAATGTATAAGATATAATATCTATGCTATCTTTATTGATATAATTTTTTTCAAGCATTTTATCAACTAAACTCTGGCAAAGCCCTTGTGCATCTGGGTCAATTTCTATTAATTCTTTTGCTTTTTTTATTAAATCTTTTTTAAAATCTGAATTTTTTGACATATATTTTAATATTTCTTCAATATATTTTTCTTCATTTAATTGTCCATTCTTTTCTCCAAAATTTTCATTTAAGAAGCTACTAATATCACTATTGTTATTTTTATTTTTCTCAGCCATTTGTTCATATACAAAATTAATTAATGTATCTCTAAATTCATTATCTAAATTCTTAAATGCATCTGCATTAAACATAACGTCTTTTATATATTGTTTTAATACCTGTTTTAAAGTAATATTTGGTCCTTGTAAATTATCGATAAATATTTGATTTATATTATTATTAATATTTGGGATTGAATAAATTATTTCTGTTTTTGAATTATCAAAACTTCTTTGAATATGTATTATAAATATATAATTATAATCATCACCTTTGCTTAATTTAGAAATATAATCAGTTATAAATTGGATTTTATTAGAATTATATTGTTCAAAATTAATTAAGATTATATGCTTATTTAGGTCCTCATTTCTATTTTTATTTTTAATATCGTCTATTTCATTTTTTAATTTGTCTTCTGTCCTTATTTCAGATATCATGATTTGTTCTGTTTTATCTGCTCCCTCTATAATATTAGAAATATTACTAAATGTATATATTATAGATATTTTATAATTATTTATTTGACTTTGTCTTGCACTTTCTAAATCTTTAATATATTCCTTAAAATTTGTATATCTTTTTTTTTCATAATATCTTTGTTTTAAAATATTATCTTCTGGTAAATTAGTTATAATATCTTGAGGTAAAATATCACTTATTTTATTATATATTTTTTCTATTATATCATTTTCATTTCCTTTTTTATTTTTATTTTCTATAGAAAAATAATAAACTAAACCTCCAATTTCTTGTTCACTACAATTAATTAATAAATTATTTAAATCATAATTAATTTTTGATTGCCTCTTTTTTATCTCTTTTTTTAATCTTATATTTTCCATTATTGTTTTAATTAATTTTTTTTGTCCTTCATCCAATAAATCCCTAAAATTAATTTGCATTTTTTCTAATCTATTTAAAAATGCCATATCAACTGAATTAACAAATCTTTTATCAACTAAAATTATAACTCTAAATGCATCATTAACTGGTGTTAAATCTTCGCTAAAATTATCATAACATATTCTAACATATTTTTTTTCGTCAATTATTTTATAGTTCATATTATATAAATCATATAAATAAGGTTGTATTGGATCTAAGTTTTGTAATAAAACTAATCTCTCCTCTTTTGCATCATTTTGAATTTCCCCAACTTTTTTTATCTTGTATTCATTGTTATTATCATCAGAAAATGGACTTCCATTAATAAGTTCTATCCTTTTTTTGTCTGGATTTTGTATTTCAATAATTCTGTTTATTAATGGAGCTAATGTTGATTTTATTTCTAATAATAAATAATGACTATTATTATCATTTATATTTTCATTTATACATCTATTTAAATCATATTTATCTATGTGGTCTTCTTTTATTTTATAAGTACTTCCGATTAATTTAAGATTTTCATTATTTTCATATTTACAAGCTTCATTATATATTTTCTTAAATAAATATACTGAAATAACTTTTTCCATTTTATCTTCATCATCATTTGGTATTTTTTCTTTTAATATTTCTTTAAGATTATCCATTTCTTCTTTTATATCATCAGGCTGATTATTAAAATCAATATCAATTTCATTGCTTATACCTCCGAAATTTCTCTCAATATAACGCTCAATAATTGGAACAATTTGAGTTTCATCAGAAATATTATTTAATTGAGAGCCTTCTAATGCTACACCTTTTATTATATTATAAAAATCACGATTACCATGAAATTCATTTTTTATTTTTCTTTCAGAATTAAATAAATTTTTATATTCTGGTTGGGTTTCAATTTGATTAAGATTTTTTCCTTTAAATTTTTCGTTTTTTTTCAAGAATTTTTTTAATACTATAAGTTTTTTAATGAAATTTAAATTTTTTTTATAAAGATAATAGGCCCTTGATAATATATTAAAAACAAAAATTTTTGAAGGTTCTTTAGAAATTTCTTTAGAAATACTTTCTACAATGCTTTTTGAAGTAGCTTTTAATTGATCTAATTGATCTTCTAAATTAGGCACTGATAAACTTAAAGCTCTGTTTATTTTTGCAGCATCTAAAGAATAATTACTTATACCTACAAAGCATACACCTTCATTTTTACCATCATATTCAAGTTTATAATGTAAAACTTTAAGTGGATTTGTGGGTGATTTTTCAGCTAAGCCTAATTCATCAAATAATATCATAAATATAGGAACTTTATCATTACTATTTTTATTTCTTTTAAAATTCTCATATAAATTTTCAGCTTTCCTAAACACTTCTGTAACATCTTCAGGTTCTGTAGATTCAGAACCTTGAAAATATATTTGAATTATACTAGGATAATTTTTAAAAAATTCATTTTTAGAATATATTCCTCTCATGGAATTATATATTAATTGGGCACTTAAACTTTTTCCAGTACCTGGTTTACCTACAATAATTAATGGTATCTTTGTAACAACCGCTAAAAATAATAAGAATAAATTTTCTTTTAATGATTCATTTTTACCTATACCTGGATCTAATTCTATTTGTTTTAATAAAAATTCTTCTTCGATTCTTAATAAATCACTAAAATGATCTATATTTTTTTTATCAAGCTCTTCTTTTAATTTTTTATTCCTTATTTTATCAGATAAATTTCTTTTGTCTTCTTCATCTGCTTTTTCATTGGAATAAACATTTACTATTTTTAATATTGTTTTTTGTAATTCAGAATCAAACTTGCCTCTGATATCTTCATTTATTAACCTTATATAATAGCATAAATATATAGAACATATAATACTTTTGATCAAATATACTCTAGATTTTTCAAAACTAATATCACTATTTTTTTCTTCATTTTTATTTAAAAAATATTCCTTAAAAAATTCCACACATTTAGTAAATCTTGTTATTTCTCTTAATGATACTACTGAAGGAGCCTTAAAAGTGTTCCTTAAAAATTTATGACATTCAGATATTGCTTCAGTAGTTAGTTCAAGTAATTCTTGATCCTGTGAATTGAATAAAGGATTTATAATACTATATATATATTTTTTTTCATCTTCATCATTTATGGAGCCAAAACTATATACATAATATAATAATGATTGTGGTAATTGATGTACTTTATATTCTAAACAAGCTTCTTCATCATTTATATCTTCATTTTCTAAGCCAATTACTTCAGCACTTTGCTCTTTTTTTCTATAAGGATTACAAGCACCAATGAGTCTTATATTATCTTCTAATTGTTTTCCTTTGAATGTTTTATTAATAAAAATTTCGGTCAAAAGTGTCAAAGATGGGGATGTATTAATTTCATCAAAAAATACCCAAAGTTCTTTCTTTTTTTTTGATTTTTCATCTATAAATCCCTGTTTTTTTGCTTTTTCATTTGCTTTGCTCATACTTTCACATAAATCTTTATCTTTAATACCTGGATGAATTTTTATTATATAAACTAAATTTTTACCATTGTTTAATAATTGATTTAATTTTTTTATTAATGACGTTTTACCACATCCTGTTTCTCCCATTAATATAACTGGTATATTAGCAACTATTCTATATACAATCAAAACCATTTTCCTAAAATTATCATTAGTTATAACATATTCATCTTTATCGATGATTTTTTTTAATTTTTCTATTGGAGTTTCTAATTCTAATATATTATGTAATATAGATAAAAAATATTCTTCATTGGCATTTTTGAATTTTTTTTTTTCTTTTTGAGTACCATTAAAATCTGTAAAACCAATATATTCTTTACTAATAGATAATATTTGATAATAGTTTTTTCCCTCAGGTTTTGGATTCCTAAAAATTAGAGGTGCTTTAAATTCTTGTTTTTCCAAATCATTATCATATGCTTTTTCTAATAT
>JAEEGK010022103.1_pt1 | contig 13394 bp, 6 predicted proteins | sample 8958771 | NCBI WGS metagenome assembly JAEEGK01 (sample SAMN16246547, study PRJNA631951) | gut metagenome | biome: gut microbiome; feature: rumen; material: SC-attached | host: Bos | place: Iran: Karaj | collected 2018-10 | reverse complement strand
AACAATTGAATAATTAAACAACGTTGTAGAGACGTGCCATGGCGCGTCTCTACAGCGTGCCAAATTCAACCATTTTTTCTCATTTTTTCCTATCCTTTTGACAATCAAAAAGGAAAAATTTATCAACACGCATTGTTGATAAAAATAGCCACAAAAAGTGGTTTTGATGATGGCATCATTTGCCCTTCTTTCTTAATTTCGCGAATTGAAAAAGAGCGATTGAACTTGTATTGTTTTTGTTTATAATTTATTAAATATCAACAAGATGAAGCCAAATCATACTCAAATGGAATTTGAGGGTGACTTATTTAGTGGACTTGAGGAGCCAGAAGCCGTGCAGCCGGAAGCCACACCATACGACAAGATTATAGAAACGCGAAAAAACACCACTTTTGCCGCCGAGCAGATTGAAAAACAGGATGAGGTACAAGTGGTCGAGAAAGAACAAGCAAATGTGGCGCCATTTGTGGAAGAAAAGGCAAAGATCGAGTACCACACCTACCCTCTTGAAGAGGTTAAGGTTGCCGCAAAAGAATATTTCCATGGCGACGCACTAGCTGGTGATGTATGGGCCAACAAATACGCGTTGAAAGATAGCGATGGCAACATCTACGAACTCACGCCCGACGACATGCACCACCGCATCGCCCGCGAGATTGCCCGCATTGAGCACCGTTATCCCAACCCGATGAAGGAAGAGGAGATTTACGAGGTGTTGAAGGAATTCCGTTACATCGTGCCCCAAGGCAGCCCTATGACGGGCATTGGAAACACTTTCCAAATTTCATCGCTTTCGAACTGCTTCGTCATCGGCAACAACGGTGACTCCGATTCGTACGGCGGCATTATGAAGACCGACCAGGAACAGGTGCAGCTGATGAAACGTCGCGGAGGGGTGGGTCACGACCTGTCACATCTTCGTCCTGCAGGTAGCCCCGTCAAAAACTGCGCCCTTACCTCCACTGGTGTAGTGCCTTTTATGGAACGTTTTTCCAATTCCACCAAGGAAGTGGCACAAGACGGCCGTCGTGGTGCCCTGATGATGACCATCAGCATCAAACACCCCGATGCAGAGGCTTTCATCGATGCCAAGATGAAAGAAGGCCGCATCACCAATGCCAACGTTTCGGTGCGCATCACTGATGAATTTATGCAATGCGTCAAGGAAGGCAAGCCTTTCCGCCAACAATATCCCATCGATTCACCCAACCCAAAATTCACCAAAGAGATTGATGCCCGCGCACTTTGGAACAAGATTATCCACAATGCATGGAAATCGGCCGAGCCTGGTGTGATGTTTTGGGACACCATCATTCGCGAATCCATCCCCGACTGCTATGCCGACCTTGGCTTCAAGACCTTGAGCACCAACCCATGCGGCGAAATTCCACTGTGCGCTTACGACAGCTGCCGCTTATTGGCCATCAACCTCTACAGCTATGTCGACCATCCGTTCACGCCGGAGGCACGCTTCAACTATCAACTGTTCTCGAAACATGTGGCCATCGCACAACGAATGATGGATGACATCGTCGACCTTGAAATTGAAAAAGTTGACGGCATTTTGGCAAAAATCGCTTCCGATCCTGAGGACGATGAAATCAAGCGTACTGAGGTCAACTTGTGGAAGAACATTCGCGAAAAATGCCTGCAAGGACGCCGCACTGGCATCGGCATCACAGCTGAGGGCGACATGCTTGCCGCATTGGGCAAACGATATGCTTCCGACGAGGCTATTGCCTTTTCCACTGAAATCCAAAAGCTGTTGGCTTACAATGCCTACCGTTCTTCAGTCAACCTCGCCGAAGAACGTGGCACGTTTGCCATCTACGATGCCAAACGTGAAGAAAACAACCCCTTCATCCAACGTCTTCGTGCCTTGGATGAGAACCTATACCAAAAAATGCGCCGCGTAGGCCGACGCAACATTGCTATGCTGACCATTGCCCCAACGGGTACTGTCAGCATCTGCACACAGACCACCTCTGGCATAGAGCCTGTGTTTATGGTTAGCTATAGGCGTCGCCGCAAAGTGAATCCCAACGACAAAGATGTCCACGTGACTTTCACTGATGTGTCGGGCAACTCATTCGAGGAATACAACGTATTCCACCCCAAATTCATCACATGGCTTGAAGTAAACGGCTACAACGTGGACGAAGTGCTACGCTATGACGATGAAAAGCTTAACGCCGTCATTGCCAAGTCGCCCTATTACAAAGCCACAGCAAACGATATCGACTGGGTAAACAAGGTAAGGATGCAGGGATCGATGCAAAAATGGGTCGACCATTCAATCAGTGTTACCGTCAACGTGCCTAAAGAAACCACAGAAGAACTTGTCAGCCAGATTTATATGACAGCATGGGAGAGTGGCTGCAAGGGTATGACCATTTACCGCGATGGCTCACGTGACGGTGTGCTAGTGGCCAAAGACGAGAAGAAGGAAGCCTGTCAAAACGGTATTCGCCCCAATGACATCCATGAGAATTCTGCTCCACCACGCCCAAAAGAACTAGAGTGTGACGTGGTACGTTTCCAGAACAATTACGAGAAATGGATTGCTTTCGTAGGCAAACTACACGGTAAACCCTACGAGATTTTCTTAGGCAAGGCAGAAGACTTCTTCCTACCACCTTATGTGGAGAAGGGAATCATTATCCGTGAAAAGATCAAGGGCGAGTCCACACGCTACGACTTCCGTTACACCGACAAGGATGGTTATGAAGTAATGATGCAAGGCTTGTCGCGTTCGTTCAACAAAGAATACTGGAACTATGCCAAGCTTATTTCGGGCATCTTACGCCACGGCATGCCGATTCAGTACGTAATTGAATTGGTGCAGAACCTTAACGTAGACGAAGACAGCATCAACACGTGGAAAAATGGTATAGCAAGAGCGTTGAAGAAGTACATCCCAGACGGTATAGTAGATGAGAAAGAGAAATGCCCGACTTGTGGTGAAAAGCTCGTCTTCGAGGACGGCTGCAAGCATTGCCGCAATTGTGGGGATTCCAAGTGTGGTTAAACGAATAATGAAAACAGTTGTTTTTTTATCTTCATAATGGCAGGTCGCCAGTACGCAAGTGCTGGCGACCATTTTTTATGCTGTACGGCAACTTACATTCAACATAATTTTTCCGAAAAAAAAAAAAAACACAAAGTTGGCAGCATAAGCTACCAACTTTGGTGTTAGATTGTATGAAAAGGGGGAAAATACGTTTAGTCCTCATTACGCTTCTTACCGACGAGGTAAGCAGCACCAAGGCCCATAAGAACAACAATACCGCTACCCAGAGGAGTAGTGTCATTGCCATCCTGGTTGCCTGAAAGGTTGTGGTCAGGAATACCAGGCATAGCGATGCCATCTTCACGATTGCCAGTGTTTTCATCGGAAGCACCACGCTGGAACAAGCCACCCTGTGCAAATGAAGCCATACTCAGTCCAAGGACGATTGCGATTGTCAATGCTAATTTCTTCATCTTTCTTTCAATTTTATTTTGATTATTCAATTTGACTATTCGATGTTTTGATCACCAAAACGGGACAATATTTGTTCTCCGTTTCGGGGTGCAAAAGTACAAAAAATTTGGAACATACAAGTACTTTGAGAAAAAAATATGCTTTTTTTTTGTAAAAGGGCGACTTTATTGAAAAGTGCGAGAACAGATTACGTCTTGGTTATATGGGCGCAAGACCTCGAGACAAGGAGAGGGCACACATATCCATATCCAAAGAAGATTTATCCTGTTTCACACAGTCTCGTATCTGTTACAAGATGTAGAAGTATTGATTTGAAGCTATGAGCAAATAAACGCCGAAGCCAGCAGCATACGCCGCTGGCTCCGGTTGTCAAATGTATAAAAAGGAAACGCTTGCTAATTATTCTTCGTTGCGTTTCTTACCAATAAGGTAAGCGGCTCCAAGGCCCATAAGGACTGCGATGCCGCTGCCCAATGGGGTCGTCTCATTGCCGTCCTGGTTGCCTGACAGGTTGTGGTCTGGAATGCCTGGCATCGCGATGCCATCTTCGCGATTGAAAACGTTTTCATCGGATGCTCCACGTTGGAACAAGCCTCCCTGGGCAAATGATGCCATACTCAGTCCGAGGACGACTGCGATCGTCATTAATGTCTTTTTCATCGTTCTTCTTTTTTTAGTGTTATTTTGTTGTTCTGTTTTTTCTCTTTCGTTTGCCCTCCGGGCGGAGCCCCTTCACGGACCCTGGCGGCGGCTGCCCCTCGGCAGCCGCCTCCACTGCCCTCGGAACTCCCTCCCTGGGGGGATTCCGCAATTATCTCACGACTACCTTCTGGACACGCACGCTCTCGCCGTTGATCAGGCGGACCATATACACGCCAGCGGCGGCGGCAACCTTCACGCTTGCGCTGCCGTTGATGTTCTCGCTGCTCAGGATGCGGCCGTTCACGTCAATCAACTGGACCGTGGCCTCTCCCTCGTTGTTCACTACCAGGCTGCCGTTGCTGAAGAAGGCAAAGCTGTCCTCCGTAACGCCAGTGGTGAACACCAGGCGGAAACGGCTGGCGTAGTCGCTCGAGCTCGCCTCGAAGCTGTAGCTCGGGGTGGCAAGCAGGTCAACGTCCGCTCCCGTCTTGTTGTCGATCAGGTGCAGGTAGCTGAAGCTCACCTCCTCGGCGCTCACCGACAGGCTGTAGCTGCCGCTCCTCTCGGCCTTGAAGTTCACCGGGATCTCGCCCATACCTTCGCTCAGCACCACTGCGTACTCCGCGTCGTCAACGGGAATGTACAGCTTCGTGTGGTTGCTGTTCAGCTGGAACTTCGGAAGCATGCGGCCCTCGCCGAAACGCACCGTGGCACGGTCGATCACGCCGCGGCTGTTCATCAGGTTCACCGACACCATCGAGCCCTTCGCTGGGTCCACGGTCGTGAACGTCAGAATCTCCTCGTCATTCTCGGCTACGACGATGGCTCCGCCCATCGCTTCAATCGCGCCGGAACCCTGAATAAGGTCTGTGCCGAGGTCGTTCATCACGTAGAAGTCGCGGCCGTCAAGAAGGTAGGCCTCCTGGGCGAACGGGTTGCCCACCAGGTTATAGCCCGCCCAATCGGCGCCTTCCGTCATGTGAAGCGTCACGTCGTACCTCGAGCCTGCCGTCACAGGGAAGCCCGTGAACACCAGGTCGTCACCGGCGGCGTTGGCATACAGGTAGCCGTTGCCCGGCATAAGGTCGAAGTCGTTGATCTCAGTGTCGTTAACCTTGCGGTTGACCCATTCCTTACCTTCATCGTCGCCTGCCTCGTCGAAATAGTACAGGTCGTAGTCGCTGTCAAGCATTCCGCCCACTTCGCTCGGGTTCCTCTGGCCCACTGGCGTGGCCACCAGGTAGTAGTTGCCATCGCCGTCGATGGGGTCAATCAGCTTCACGTGCTCCGGCATCTCGGGAGTGGTGAAGTTGAGGATCAGCGGGTTCTCCGGATCGTCCCATCCCTGGACGTACCACTCGCCCGTCACGATCGGTTCTGTGTAGGACTCGCCCATCCACGACACCGTGTAGTCAGTGTACAGGATGCCGTTGGCGTGGTCGTACATCTTGAAATGCAACTCGTCACCGGGGGTCGTGTAGTAGATGGCGCAGCCGTCTATCGTGATGTACGGGTCGCCATACTCCTCGACATAGCCGGGATACAGGAACATCACAACTCCCCTGCACTGCTCGACTCCGCCGATGTTAACGAAGGCTGCAAGCTCCAGGGCCTCAAAGTCGGGCGTATCCACACTCACAATCTCGCCGTCTATCGAAATCGCTGCCACGAAACCCTTCTGGTCCATATAGGCATGGTAGTCGAAGTCTGACCAATAGGACTTCAGTCCCAGCGGGTTCCATACGTCGTCTTGGGCTAGGATCGATCCGCAGAATGCGATCGATGCAATCAATGTCAATAAGAATTTTTTCATAGTTCGTTTAATTTTTGTTGGTTATAAATTTGATTGGATATTATTTTACGCTTTTGCTAAGATTATTGGCAATAGAGAAGGAACGGCCATTCTTTGCGCTTTCCATCTTCTTTTGCTCGTCATTTGTGCGAAGCTCAGGCATCTCGAATGACTTCTTAACCACGCTCATCTTCACACCATTCTCAGCGGCCTTGCGGGTGGCTGCGGGGTAGTAAAGCGGTCTTTCATTCAGCTGCTCCGAAGTGTAGATGTAGCCCTTGCCAGGCTCCATATTAGTCAATCTGCCCGTCCATCTCGTTCCGTTGAACTGGGCGTTGTTGCTCTGCGACTGCAGCTTGTCGCCTGGCAGTGCAAATCCGGCGAAGGCGTTTGCGGGGGTCATGTTCACGCTCATCGGGAAGGCAATCCAGTTCGCGCCATTCTCGATGGTGATCTCGAGCTGGGTCGGGTCGATTGGCATGCCTTCAAGCGAAATCTCGCAAGCATCAACCACCGAAATCTTGTACATCTTCGACAGGTCGAGCGTGCTCAATCTTCCCGTCCAACGGTGATTGTTCGGGTTGTAGGAGGCATTCTGTGTCTGTGACTGAATCGTGAGTGCCTGCTGGCCTCCGGTCGCACCCAAAAGGGCAGCCTTCAGGTTGTCAAGAGTGATTACAACGTTGAACGACACCCAGTTCGCACCGCCCTGCAATGCAATATTCTGGAGAGCAATCGTCTGCTCAAGCGTTTCGAAGGATTCACCGTCATACCATGTGTCGCAGCCATCAGCTTGGAGTTGCCAATCGTACCAAGTTTCGGAATCAAGGCCAGTGAGCGTGTAAGGACTGGTAACACCAGTAACTTCAACCCATTCGCCAGCCTCAACGAGGTTGTCGTAAAGCATGAAGTTGTCGACAATCAAATAGAATGCATCATACGAAGTGCATTGGATGGCGAAATACTTGGTGCCCTCGGGCACGGCCTCCTGATAGTAAGAACCATTCGTATTGGAAGTGGTGATCGTATCGCCCCAGGTGAAATCCTCAACTGAGTTGCCCGTGGAGGAATAGCCGACCATGAAGGATTCCGGATAGTTTGCGCTATAGGCGGCATAGACGAATTGGATGAAGGTTCCTGGGCCAACGGGATCCAGTTCAGGTGAAATCAGGTATTGTGGAGGTTCGTAGGTATAATAGAAGGCAAATGATCCACCATCGATACCAGTTTCTTCTTCGCAATCCACCATAGTCCAGTTGCCGATGCCATTGCTGAAGTTTTCAGTGAAGAAGATGTCGGCATCGATGGAGGTGCGATAGCGCAAGTTGAAGCTCTCCTGGACTCCGTCCCAGCTGAAGGTGGCAGAGTTGTAGGAAACGGAGTCGACCTCCAAATTGGTGGGGGCGGTGCAGGCAGAAGGTGTTTCGAAGGTGGCAACCGAACTCCATTCGGTGAGGCCGCCGTCGCAACTTGTGTTAATGCCCTGCACTTGCCATTCGTACTCGGTATCGGAAGCAAGACCATTGAGGGTGTAGGGGCTGGTCACGTTATTGACAGGCACCCATGCGCCGACAGGAACTTCATTGCCGAAGATGCCGAAGTCATCAATAAAGATGCAGGCATCACCGCTCGAAACAGTGGCCTTGAAGGCAACGTACTTGACGCCATCGGCAAGTGCCTCTCGGTACAAGGTATAGGTCGACAACGGGGCGTCAATCGGGTCGCTCCATGTGAAGGCTCCCTCTTCGTTGGTGGTGAAGGAGTAACCCACTTGGAAGGTGTTGGCTTCATTGTAGCCGAAATAGTAGAACTCAACATTAGCACCGCTTTCGTAGGCAGGCAGCTCGCAAGAAACGATGGTCTCGGTCACCTCTTCCTCGGTGGCCCAACCCATTGCGAGGAAGTAGTTGTTGCTAGACACCACGTTATAAATAGGATCGGCAATGCCGTAGATCCAATAACCATCATAGGTCCATCCTGTGATGCTTTGGTCGTTGAAGTCGTTGAAGTAGTATTTCTCTATCGATGCGGCCGTTCTATATTGCAGGTTGAAGCTTTCCTGATAGCCTTCCCAGTTGAGGGTAGCCGAGTTAAGCATAATATCCGTGGTGTTCAATGCGAAAGGAACGGAGCAGTTGGAAGGAGTGGCAAAGCTGGCGCTTACCCATTCGCTTGAGCCGTCCTCGCCTCCGCAAACAGCCTGAACCTCAACCACGTAGTGTTTTTCGGGTTCCAGGTCGAGGGTATAGGGTGACGTTGCGTTGGTGATGGTAGGGTTCCAATTGACATTGGGGCTGCCAACAAAGATGTCGTCAATGCCGAGTACATAAGCGTCACTGGATACACAGTTGATGGCCAATTGGATGCTTTGGCCGGCGAAAGCAGACAAATCATAGCTATATTTTGTCCAACCTATAGGAACTTCAACATATTCCGTATCACTTCCTGCAAAGTACTGCGAGATCGTTCCATCGCCGCCATACACACCAACTTTCATACGTTCAAGGCCCCAATTCGAAAGCAATGAGGTAGCCCAGAACTCGAACACATCTCCATTCTGAATAGCAATGGAAGGAGTGATGAAAAAGTCATTGTTGTTTGCAACATCTTCAGTGGGGATGCCATCGACGAAGCCGCCGAACAAGTTGCCGCCATGGGCCGAGTCGACACCATTGTCGAATTCAACTATTCCACTTTGGAAGGTCTGCATAGCACCATAGTACTGATTGGTTGCTATCGGAGTCCAGTCAGAAAGCTGATATGTATGAAGTCCGTCACCATCGTATGTGGAGCAAGGGGCGAAATCGTCAACTGCCCAAGGCTCGGCCGACTCGAAGTCATAGAAGAAGCCTTCGATGGTTCCGTAGCGCAGGTTGTAGTTGTCGGCAATGCCTTCCCAAGTGACGGTGGCACCGATAGGTTGAATGTCGCTCACAGTCAAGTTGGTCGGGGCGGGGCAGGCAACCATCGTGGTGAAGCTCACCTCGTTGCTCCATTCGCTGTAGCCGTCAGCGCCGCAGTTGGCGCGCACCTTCACGGTGTAGGGGGAATCGGAATCGAGGCCGGTGAGGGTGTAGGGGTTGGTGTTGGCCGTTGCGGTAAACTCTCTGCCCTCAAGCGTGTACACAACCTCCCATTCGCTGGCTTCGCCAAGCTGGTTCCAGCTCAAATCGGCGGTGTGGTTGGTGACATTGGCAACGGCAAGGCCTGTGGGTTTCGGGCAAGCAGGTATGTAGTCGATGCTCACGTTGTCGACGTGGATGTTGTTGTCGCCGTTGCTTTCGGTTGATTCGCCGTAGAAGGCAATCGTCACGCTGCTGCCGGCAAATCTGCTCAGGTCGATGCTCTGCAACTGGAAGGTGTTCGGGATTGCGTCATACACGTACTCGGAGCCGGCATTGTCCCATTGGCGCAAGACTTCCCAGGTCTCGCCGTCGTTGGCTGAAATCAGGACGATGAACTTGTCGTCAGGCTGGCCGCCAACGGTGGGGCTGGCACTGCTGCTGCTGCTCCAAACGGTCAAAGCGAGATCGAACGTGAGCTCCACGTTGTTCTGCATCGTCAAGCTGGGAAGGACCAGCCATCTTTGGTAATTGCCATAGATGTTGGCTTTGGCGTGGATGTCGGTAAGGCCGTTGCCGGTGCCGAAGCTCCAGCTGGAGCTGCTGCTCAGTGTGGCGGTGCCGTCCGCATTCAGCATGCCGGAATACATACTCCAGCCGTAAGGAGTGCTGGTGGTGCTGAACGCTTCAAACAACGGGATGGCAGCATCGGTGGTGAAGCTGTTGGCAGGTGCCCAGAGGCTCACATCACCGCCGCCACAGTCGGACTGCACTTTCACGGTGTAGGTCGTCAGGCCGGCGAGGTCGGTAAGGGTATAGGGGCTGCTGACACCGTTGATGATAGTGCCGTTCACGTCGATGTTATAGGAGTCGGCGTCGCCGTTCCAGGTCACCACGGCGGTGTCGCCACCAGTGTAGCTCGCAACGACGTCGGTGGGCTTGGTGCAGGAGGATTGGTTTTGGTAGGCAAAGGTGGTCTTGGGCAGGAAATTGCGTTGGGCGCCGTAAGTGTAGCTTGCGCCTGTGGCGGTCACGCCCAGGAAGTACCAGCGGTTATAGTTGGCAGCGGCATGGTTGAGGTCAACCAGCAGGTTGCCACCATTATAGGTATAGGTATCATCAAAATCCAAGGTCAAAAAACCTGTGGAGCAGTCGAAATAGCCCTGATACACTTGGCTCAAAGCAGTGGTGTTGTCAAGTCCGTCGAGTGTGGTAGCGGTGGTCTCGCCCAACGAGACAGTCCAAATTCCGAGGCGGTCGGCAGCGGTGTTGGTTCCGTTGCTAGCGCTTTGGTCGATGTAGAATACCATTTGGGTGACGTCTTTACCCGTCATGGCCGTAAGGCCGTCGGCAGGGAAAATCATCTGGTTGTGCTGGGCTGCATCGGCCCAGTAGCCATAGAAGGGGACATATTCATTGTTTTCTGTCCCGTCGCAAACGGTAACCGTCTGCGCAATCGTTGCCCATGGCGCAATCAGTGCCATCAGCAGCATGAGAAGTAGTCTTTTACTTTTCATTTTGATTAGATTTAGTTAATTTATTAAGTTAGTTGTTCGGCATTTGATCCTACTTTTTTAAGGATATACGCGGCAAAAATAGAAAAAAAAAACAAATGGCAAGAAAAAAAAGCAAAAAATTGCCGAATGCGGGAATATTTTTGAGGGGTTTGACACCTTGTATAATTAATAAGCAGATAAGCAATTTCATAAATAATCGTCCAGACTTAAACTGTAATATTGACTTCAGGACACGGGACTTCGAGACAAACCAATGTTATGTAGTCTCGTGTCTCGCAGTCCCATAGCAAACGAATAGGTAGTTTAATTCTGAGCCATTTATTATATGGGGTTGAGAAGTTGGAGCTTTGAGCGTTTTGGAATGGAGATTGGAGGGACGTTTTGAACCATTGCGAAGGACGAAGCCCTATGCACCAACTTCGCACTACTCGCCACAGTGGCCCAAAGCGACATCAAAGCTTGAACAAAGCCTTTGCGTTTGCTGCGGTTGCAGCGGCAAAGTTTTCCAATGGCATTTGGAGGATTTCGGCGAGGTGTTGCGCCGTGTGGATGAGGTAAGCCGGTTCGTTGCGTTTGCCTCGGCAAGGCACGGGGGCCAAATAAGGGGCATCCGTTTCCAATACGATTTTATCAAGTGGCAGGTTGGGTAGAAAATCCTTCACCCCACAATTCTTGTAGGTGGTCACGCCACCCAAACCAAGATGGAAGCCCAATTCGAGATAGACTTTGGCTTCTTCCGCAGTGCCCGTGAAGCAGTGCATAATGCCGCGCAAACCTCCGTCTTGTTTTTTTTCAAGGATCCTCACCATTTTGTCGAAGGCATTACGGCAGTGTATGGAAAGCGGCAGACCAAGTTGTTTGGCCCAATCCAGTTGGGTCTCAAAGGCGTCAAGCTGCTGTCTCTCAAAAGTTGCATCCCAATAAAAATCGAGGCCTACCTCGCCCACACCTATATATATATTACGCTCCAATTCCTTCTCCATCATGGACAACACTGCCTTGTAATCCTCTTTGACTTCCTCTGGTTGCAAGCCCATCATCACGCGGGTGCAGTCGGGATAATGCTCATGCAAATCAAGCATCGGCGCGATGGTGGAGGCATCCACGTTGGGCAGGAGCATCATCTTCACACCGGCATCTAATGCACGCTGAATGGTATCGTGTCGGTCGAGGCTGAACTGGTGGTCGTAGATATGGGTATGGGTATCTATGAGGCACATTAAGAATTAAGAATTAAGAATTGAGAATGAAGAATTGAGAATTGGGAGTTGAGAGTTTGAGGCATAGGGTTAATAGAGGAAATTATCATAAGGATACCTTATGGCATGCATATCGCGGATTTCCTTATACAGCAAATCCCTGAACTCTTGGTAATTGTCGCGGTTCTTGGCGGAGATGAAAATGCAGTTTTCGTTCATCTTGGCCATCCAAGTCTTTTTCAGCTCCTCATAGGAGACGTTGCGCTTGGTGGGCGGCGTCAGGTCGTCGGGGTCTTTCTCCTCCCAAGTGTAGGCATCGGTCTTGTTGAAGACGACGATGGTCTTCTTGTCGGCACAGCCCAACTCAGCCAAGGTCTGGTTGACCACCTCCATCTGCGCCTCGAAGTCGGGATGCGAGATGTCGACCACATGCAGCAGGATGTCCGATTCGCGCACCTCATCCAAAGTCGACTTGAACGATTCTACAAGATGATGAGGCAACTTGCGGATAAAGCCGACAGTATCGGAAAGAAGGAAAGGCAGATTATCCACCACCACCTTGCGCACCGTGGTATCGAGCGTAGCAAAGAGCTTGTTCTCCGTATAAACCTCCGACTTGCTCAATAGGTTCATGATGGTCGACTTGCCCACGTTGGTATAACCAACGAGTGCCACGCGCACCAACTTGCCACGGTTCTTGCGTTGTACGGTCTTCTGCTTGTCGATATCCTTCAACTTTTCTTTCAACAAAGCGATGCGTTCCAAAATCAAGCGACGGTCGGTCTCAATCTGGGTCTCACCAGGGCCACGCATACCGATACCACCGCGTTGGCGCTCCAAGTGCGTCCACATACGTGTCAGGCGAGGCAGAAGATACTGGTATTGTGCTAGTTCTACCTGTGCCTTGGCATGTGCAGTGTGGGCGTTAGAGGCAAAGATGTCGAGGATGAGGCTTGTGCGGTCGAGAACACGGCACTCCAAAGCCTGCTCCATATTACGGGCTTGAGTCGCGTTGAGCTCATCGTCGACGACGGCTATCTCGATATTCTCCGCCTTGATATACTGGTGGATCTCCTCCAGCTTGCCTGACCCGAGATACGTCACACTGCTCGGTCTGTCCAAAGGCTGCACGAAACGTGCTACTGGGATGCCACCTGCCGTCTCCAACAGGAAAGCCAGCTCATCGAGGTATTCTTCCGTGCGCTCGCGGCCTTGTTGTTTGCTAGCAACGGCAACTAGCACAGCCCTTTCGGGAATTTTTTCGTAGGTAATAAAATCGCCCATATTGTTTTTGACGCGCTTGTCGTCATTGCGAGGAACGCAGCCATCCAGATACGGAAGCTCCACGTCTGGATTGCTTCGTCGTTCCTCCTCGCAATGACGCGAAGCGACCCTAATTAATATTGCCTAAATCCTATAATTTTCCTCACTTCATTTAAGGTCTTCGCCGCGCTCTCGCGGGCCTTCTCGGCACCCATGCGTGCGATGCGGTCGAGGCGTTCGGTGTCTGATGAGAATTCAATGATACGTTCACGGATAGGAGCAACCGTCTTTTCAAGGTCTTCGGCAAGCTGCTTCTTCATATCGCCGTAACGAATGGAACAGTCGTTCCACTTCTCGTTGAAGTATTTCACCGTTTCAGGCTCGCTGACGATGTTCATCATCGTGAAGAGGTTCTGGATGACCTCTGGCTGGGGG
>JAEEGK010022100.1_pt1 | contig 13395 bp, 11 predicted proteins | sample 8958771 | NCBI WGS metagenome assembly JAEEGK01 (sample SAMN16246547, study PRJNA631951) | gut metagenome | biome: gut microbiome; feature: rumen; material: SC-attached | host: Bos | place: Iran: Karaj | collected 2018-10 | reverse complement strand
ATTACCGACAGAAGGACCGGGAACGCGGTCATAGTACCCATGGACCACGGGATATCCGTCGGACCCGTGAACGGACTGATAGACATGAGGAAGACCGTCGATGACGTGTCTAACGGCGGAGCCACCGCTGTCCTGATGCACAAAGGACTCATCAGATACTCATACCGTCAGTCAGGAAGGGATGTCGGTCTTATCATGCACCTTTCCGCTTCCACGGACCTCGGACCCACCAGGAACAGCAAGGTCCAGATCACCACGATCGAAGAGGCGATCAAATACGGTGCGGACGCAGTTTCCATACACATCAACTTCGGTTCCGAGGACGAGCCCAGCATGCTCGAGCAGGCCGGAAAGATCTCAGAGCAGTGCAACGACTGGGGAATGCCCCTCATAATCATGGCATACCCCCGCGGCCCCGAGATCAGGAACTCGTTCGACCCCGATGCCATCGCTCACTGCGCCAGAGCATCATCGGAGATCGGTGCCGATCTCGTCAAAGTAAGCTACACAGGCGACATAGACTCCTTCAAAGAGGTCTGCAGAGGCGCACTGGCGCCCATAGTCATCGCAGGAGGACCTAAGATGGATTCCGATATGGATATCCTGAACATGGTCCATGATTCGATAGAAGCGGGAGGCCACGGAGTGTCCATCGGAAGGAACGTCTTCCAGAACAAGAACGTCATGGGCATAACCAAGGCCATCTCCAGCATAGTCCTTGACGGATTCTCCGTCGAGGAAGCGGCCAAATTCCTTTGAGTGATAATGATGAAGAAACTAATCGTGAGAGCAGACAGATCAGACGACCCATCCGTAAGAAGGGACTTCGTGACCAACGGACTGGAATCCGGCATGACCATGTTCATCCTGAGAAAGGAGGATGAGAACCTTGCACAGCTCGGAAAGATGGAGGTCATCTACACCGAGAACGGAAGGATCCTCGACGATGCGTACGAGATGATAGACATCGACGACCCCGATTCCCAGAGCAAGGCCATGTCCCTTGCGGGAAAGAAGAAGGCCGTCATGGTCACCACCTCTGATTGGACGATCATCCCCTTGGAGAACATGATCGCTAAGTTCGGCGGGACCGGAACAGAAGTCTACACGGTCACATCCGATCCAGAGGACACCAAGCTCTTCCTTACCACCATGGAGAAGGGTGTGGACGGCATAGTCATAGATGTCAAGGACCCTCTGATGGTCCGCAAGTTCGGTGACAAGCTGTCCGCAACGGGGAAGGAGACGCTCTCCGAGGTAACGGTCACATCCATCAAAGCGGTGGAGATGGGCGACAGGGTATGCATCGACACATGCAGCATGATGGTCCCCGGAGAAGGGATGCTCATCGGCTCATACTCCAACTGCCTCTTCCTCATCCAGTCTGAGAGCGAGGAGAACGGATACGTCGCCAGCAGGCCCTTCAGGGTCAATGCCGGCGCGGTACATTCATACATGGAGGTTCCCGGAGGAGGTACAAGATACCTCTCAGAGATCAGCGCGGGAGACCCTGTACTGCTCTGCGACAGAGAGGGCAACACAAGAGTCGCCTCGGTAGGCAGATGCAAGATAGAGAAGAGACCTCTGCTCATGGTCACCGCGACCGACGGCAAGAGAGAATACACGGTCATGCTGCAGAACGCCGAGACCATAAAGATGGTCGGACCCGAGGGTGCCAAATCGGTCACCAAGGTGGTCGTGGGCGACAAGCTCTTGGCAAAACTGGACACCGGAGGAAGACACTTCGGAATGGCCATCGAAGAGACCATCTCGGAGAAGTAAATGAAGGTCTGTACCACTTACGGCTCCGCCGTCCCGCTGAAAAGGGATGCGGAGATGCATGAGATCCGCCTCGACGTATTCGACAGGATACCTGAAGGGGACGACAGAGATTTCCTGCTGACGCTGTGCGGCAACGACATTTCCTCCGTGCCCGAAGGCTTCAGAGGACTGGTCGATGTGGGCGACAGGGACATCAGGACCGAGTACAGGAAGATCAGGTCGATACATGATTTCGACCGTACTCCTTCAGCCGACGAGATAGTCTCGATGCTGTCAGAAGGGGATCAGGAGATCTCCAAGGGAGCGTTCAAAGCATCATCGTTCAAGGACCTCTGCTCCATCCTGGAAGCATCGAAGAGACTGGATAGGAAGCACGTCCTTCTCGGGATGGGTCAGATCGGAGAGGTCACACGCATCAGACAGAAAATCCTCAGGAACGAGTTCACATTCGGTTTCGAGGGCGTCTCAACAGCACCCGGACAGCTCAGCGCAGACAGTATGAACGAACTAGGCGATGACTGCCAGCTGATAGGTATCACGGGCCATCCCTTGTCGCATACCAAATCACCTGCCATGCAAGATGCTGCCATGAAGAGCGCGGGGATCAACGGAAAATACCTCGTGTTCGACTCCCCTGACCTTACAGGTCTAGAGGATGTCATCAGAGGTTACGACATCAGAGGACTCAATGTCACGATCCCCTACAAACAAGAGGTAATGCAGCATCTGGACAGTATCTCTGGACCTGCAGAGAAGGTAGGTGCCGTCAACACCATAATCAACGATAACGGAAGACTAATCGGAGACAACACCGATGTGATAGGGATCGAATATGCACTCCTGGATGTCCCCCTCAGGGACAGAAAGGCCCTGATCATGGGTTCGGGAGGAGCTGCGAGGGCAGCAGCCTATGCCTTGGATTCTCTGGGATGCAGACTGTCGGTCTCCGGAAGGAACAAAGAAACGGTCGCATCGGTATGCGATGAGTTCGGATGCGAACCCCATACCGGCGATGTGAAAGGGTTCGACATCATCGTCAACTGCACACCCATAGGATTGGTCGAAGGCGATTATCCCTCGGACATCTCCGCCCTCACAAAGGAACAGACGGTATTCGATATGGTCTACGGAAGGGAGACGGGACTCACATCGAAAGCTAAGGCCGCTGGTTGCAGACTGGTGGACGGAAAGGAGATGCTGGTCGGCCAGGGTGCAGCATCATTCAGGATGTGGTTCGGCAAGGAACCTGACTGCGACATAATGAGAGGTGCGTTGGAATGACCGGTCACGGAGTATCATACGGGGCCATATCGGTCATGAACGCCATACCCTGCGGCATAGGGGCGACGATAGGCATCGAACTCAAGACGGAAGTGGATTTCGCACCCGCCGATTCCACCAGGATCACACTGGTGGACAGACCTAACACGAATGACGGCCTTGTCAGGACATGTGTCGCCAGGACGCTTGAGGCTCTCGGAAAGGAACCTTTCGATTACGAACTCACTGTCAGGACGGACATCCCTCCGTCGATGGGGCTCAAGAGCTCCAGCTCGGTCTGCAACGCAACTATATCCGCGGTGCTGGACCATTTCGACGAAGAATGGGAACCTCTCAGGGTTATCAGGCTAGGCGTGGAATGCGCCAAGGAATGCAAGGTCACCATCACCGGTGCATTCGACGATGCCTGCGGATGCCATCTTGGAGGTCTGGTTGTCACGGACAACTCCAAGAACGAGCTACTTTCCAAGACAGATGTCCCCAGATACGATGTCGTGATCTGCGTTCCCGATGGCTCCATACCTAAGAGCAAGGTCCCTGTGGAGAAGTACAGGGAACTGCGTGAGAAATACGAATGCATGGTCCCCGGGATCAGGGGCGATTACCTGAGTGTCCTGAACACCAACGGTTCGCTGGTCGGATCGATCATAGGGATTGAAGATTTGCCCGAAAAGGCGATGAAATCAGGTGCACTGGCTGCAGGGGTCTCAGGAACCGGACCGGCGGTCGCCATCGTCGCTAAGGAAGGGGATGGGGAGCGCATCGCGGATGCCATGGGATGCAAGACCATCATCACTTCGGTCAGGTCCGATATCACATTCAACGGAGGAAAGGTGCTCGGAAAGGTCACCGTTCCCCCTTCCAAGAGCTATACGCACAGGGCGATCATCATGGCAGCCCTTTCCGGAGGAAGATGCGTCATAACCAATCCGCTTCTGTCCTTCGACACCCTGGCCACTGCGGATGCGGTCAGGAGCATGGGTGCTTCGGTAGTTATCGAGGATGACCAACTCACCGTAGAGTCCAACGGACTTCACGCACCGGACAGGACTATCGATGTTCAGAACTCAGGCACCACCATGAGGCTTATGACAGGGATCGCCGCGTTGTTCGACGAGGAAGTCACAATCACCGGCGACGAATCCATCAGGAAGAGGCCCATGGGTCCGCTTCTGGAAGCTCTTGAGGGATGCGGGGTGACATGCGACTCCAACGAAGGAAAGGCACCTATCAGAATCAAGGGTCCAGTCAAAGGCGATACGATAAGGATCGACGGAGGCATGAGCTCTCAATTCGTTTCCTCGATGCTCATGATGTCCCCGCTGGTCGGCAGACCTATGGATATCATCCTCGAAGGGAACCTTGTATCGAAACCGTATGTCGATATCACAATCTCCATGATGCAGAGCTTCGGAATCTGCATCGTCACGACTCCCGATGGCTACCATGTGGAGCCGCAGAGCTACAGGCCATGCGACTACAGGGTACCGTCCGACTTCTCGTCCTCAGCGTTCCCGCTGGTCGCAGGAGGGCTGTCGGGGAGCGTATCCGTGGACGGCCTAGACATGAACGACCCCCAGGGGGACAAGAAGATCGTGCAGATCCTCAAGGATGCCGGTTGTTTCATAACGGAGAGCAACGGCGTGATCACGAGCTCCATCAACGGGAGGCCGAAGGCCTGCGAGATAGATCTCTCCGATATACCCGACCTATTCCCCATAGTTGCGGTGCTGATGAGCACGGCGGAGGGAAGGAGCCGTCTCTACGGAGCGCCCCAGCTCAGATTCAAGGAGAGCGACAGGATCGCCTCGGTGGAGAAGATGCTCAGGACCCTCGGAGCGGATATCGCCGGTACGGATGACGGATGCATCATCAACGGCGTGGAACGCCTTAAGGGCGGAAAGATAGAGCATCACGGGGATCACAGGCTCTTCATGGCGGCCGCGGTCGCATCGTTGATATCCGATGGACCCGTTACCATGCCCAACGACGGATGTTGGAACGTGTCGTACCCCGGCTTCGTGGAGCAGATGCGTTCTATAGGCCTGAGATGATCCCATGTACTCCCTCGGAAACAGATTCAAGATAAGCCTGTTCGGCAAGAGTCACAACGACTGCATTGGCTGCATCGTGGAAGGTCTCCCGATAGGTATGGAGATCGACTTCGACAGGATCCAGGAGGAGCTGGCGCTCAGGAAACCTTCCGAAGGGATAGGTACCCCCAGGAAGGAACCCGATGCAGTGGTTTTCGAGGAGGGAGTCACAAACGGGAAGGTATCGTCCCGCTATGTGCTGCTGAAGATAATGAACACCAACAGGAACTCCTCTTCCTATTCGGGATTCAACATCACGCCCAGACCCGGACATGCCGATTATCCCGCATTGATGAAGTTCAAGGATTTCGATGTCGCCGGAGGGGCCCAGTTCTCGGGAAGGATGACCGCTCCGCTCGTTGCCGTGGGAGCTATGGCCAAGCAGTGCCTCGAATCTGAAGGCATATGCATAGCAGCATACTCCAAACAGATCCATTGCGTCAAAGATGAAGCGGAGCACAACTTCGACAGCATCCGCGGTTCCAGAAACTACAAAACCCGTGCCATCGACGACACTTTCGACCGTCTGATGAACGATGCCATAGTAGACGCCGCCAAGGACGGCGACAGCGTCGGAGGTGTCGTAGGATGTTCCATAGTAGGGCTGCCAGCAGGTTTCGGAGGCATATGGTTCGATGCGCTGGACGTATCGCTCTCCAGAGCGATGTTCTCCATACCTGCTGTGAAGGGTGTGCAGTTCGGCAAGGGTTTCGACCTCGCCTACATGAAGGGTTCCGAAAGCAACGACCAATACTGCATGAAAGACGATAAGATATCCGCTATGACCAACAACATGGGCGGGATCTGCGGAGGCATGTGCGACGGCCTTCCGGTAACATTCGATGTCGCTTTCAAACCGACACCTTCGATCGCCAAGGAACAGAGAACCGTCAATCTGGAGAAGATGGCCGACGACACCGTACAGATCAAGGGAAGGCACGATCCCTGCATAGTTCCCCGCGCGGTCGCCGTCGTCGAGGCCATGGCCGCCATTACAGTGCTGGACCAAAAGCTCTCATTCTAATCTCACAAGGGAGAACCTAGTCATATTCTCCTTGTTATCCTCTACATTCTCGTTATCAAGATAGAGGCCGTAATGCTCGCCGGCATCCCTCCTGCATACGGCCGCAGAGCCTTCAGGAAGCTCACCTTTGGAAAGCATCTCGGCCGCATATGCGGTGTCCTCGCACTCGATCATCTCTGCACCGGGGTAGAGCCTCTTCAGATTGTTCTGGGACTGAAGAAGGGCTTGGATGTGTGAGACCAGCGCAGTCACTTTGTCATCCTTGTTCCTCTTGAAGACACAATGGTGTATGGGGGACCACATCAGGTCCAGTTCCTTCAAGTTACGGACTCCGAGCTTGGCGACACGGGATTCTTCGACGATGCCCGCGAACTTGTTCTCCACCGCGAGTACGCCGTATTCGATCCTGCGGGCCACCAATTCATCCATGACCCTCTGGGCGGACATCAGGGGAACGAGCTCCACATCATGGAGGTCGAACTTTTTGGAGAATATCATGGCCATCTCCTCACTGTTGGAGAATGGGATTCCCATATAACCGACCCTGATGACCTTGGACATGTCTACCGGGATTCACATCCCCGATTCATACTTTAAAGGATTGCTTCCAACAATTTTGTTGTAGGTCCTTACGATTAGCACAGGTCCATCTTCTCCAACATCCATCTGAATGATCTGATCTTCCTAGCAGACACATCCTGGAAATGGCCGCCCTTATTCCATTCCAGCACTGTATTGCCGGGACCTATCTGTCTGGAGAGTAGTCCTTCCTGTTCTGCGATACGGTCGGCCACCTTGGACATCCTTTGATTCCTGGTCCTGGACTCCTTCTCTCCCATGCTCAGGTATGCCTTGGAAGCCTTGAAGGAATTCCCTTCGATGAAATCATCCCATCCGTCAAACCATACTGACGGAGATGCCGCGCAGCATCCTTCGAATCTGTCTGACTGGTAGCAGGCCCAGAGAGAGAACAGTCCAGCGAGGGAGTAACCCCCTATCACATACCTGCTGCACCCTATCGAAGGCATCATACTGCCGACGATATAGGACAGCGTATCCTCGGCCCCGTCGCCGAATCCCTCGTCCCCGAACGCGGGATCTGCCTTCCATGGGGACAGCTCCTGATTCCAATCGCCTACCTTCAGAGCTGCGACCTTCGCCTCAGGGATGGATTGCATCAATTCATTCAGGGAACCTTCATCGAAATCTGCGAAGAATGTGATCACACAGATATCGCTGGCACTGTCAGTCATACGCACCTCGCGGCCATCGATTTCCCTGGTGATGATATCCATGTTACTCAAGGACAGGAACGCCGACTTAATATGAATACTACCCGACAGATTTATGATATGGACTCTTTACATGGCTTGATAAGACACATGTCCAAAGCAGTAGAGAACGAGTTCAAATTCACCACAGACCGCATATCCGATAAACGGGCGATAATGGATGGTCTCGAGTCTTTCCTGGAGGACCATGATGTCAAGTACAAGGTCAGGACCAGATCGTCGGTGGACACATACTACGATTCCAAAGAACTCGATCTTTATCGCTCAGGCTGCAGTCTCAGGAACAAGGCATCCTCTAAAGGGAAGTTCAAGCTCACGGCGAAGAGACCTATCTCCAACGAAAAGGGTGTCATGTCCAGAGAAGAGATAGAGGACAGCTCTGACGGGAGTTTCAGATCGCTCGAGGCCTTCGGGAAGATGGTGTTCCCCGGAGTCAAGATACAGAAACAGCCTGTTCTGACCCTCAAATCCGAGCGTGTCGCATTTTATTACATCGACGAAGGCAACGAGATCATGCTGTCCCTCGACGTCTGCAAGTATGTCTCGGGAGACCTTTCCAAAGACTTCCTGGAGATTGAGATTGAATTCATGGGGGACAGCGCAGAGAACGGTTTCGACAGCCTCGGCCTTTCACGTTTCGTGACCGATAAACTTCGCTTCGAATCCGTCACCAAAAGCAAGTATCAGAGGGGCATGGAGTGGATATCCTCCGCGAATGCACAAATATGAGCAACACATCAAGTGCTCTGGTGCAAAGATGGTAACATTCCTTCCATTCGCCGGATACAGACCGAATCTCAGCAACGGAGAGCACGAGGTGGACCGCATCTCGCCTCCCTACGATGTCATCAGCGACGATTATCTCAAGGAGCTTCAATCGCATCCCCATAACGTCACCAACCTCACCCTCAAGCAGGATGCGGACAAGAGATACCATTCCGCCAGGAAGGAACTGGACTCTTGGATTGAGTCCGGCGTTCTGAAGCAGGACGAGGATTCTTTCTACATCTACGAGCAGACCTTTGACGACAACGGCACACAGCGCGTCCGCACCGGGATCGTCGGTATACTGAAGACTGAGAAGTACGAGGAAGGCAACATCATCCCCCACGAAGAGACATTCTCCAAGGTCAAGGCGGACCGTCTCAACCTCCTCAGGGACATGGAGGCCCACCTTGAGTCCATTTTCGGAATTTTCGAGGGACTCACACCTGAACTCAACAAGAAGATCAATGACAACGCCAGGCTCATCTACATGTACAAGGACGAAGCCGGTGTTGAGCACAAGTACTACAGGCTCTCCGACAAGGACATCTGCAATGAGATCTCAGCGCAGCTGAAGGATCAGAAGATGCTCATCGCTGACGGGCACCACAGGTACGAGACCGCTCTGAACTACTCCTTGGAGAACCCTGGTAACGAGAAGAAATCCTTCGTCCTCGCGACATTGGTCGCTTCAAACAACGAAGGATTGGTCATCTGGCCCACGCACAGGATCATCGACACAGAGAACATCTCCGAGAAAAATGCGATCAAGGGAATCTCTGCAGCGTTGAAGACCGAAGAGGTAACCAGAGAGGAGATGGAATCCAATCTGAAGGACCACATGATGGGAATCATGTTCAGGTCCGGAAAGTGCCTCCTGGCCGACTACGACGGCAGTGACGATCCCATGTGGAAGCTCGACACCTACGTCGCTCAGGAAAAGATCCTCAAGGGAGTGTACAAATCCGATGAGGGCAAAGCTACAATCTCCTACGATGCCGAGTACAATTCCGTTAAGAAGCAGATGGACGCCAACAAGCACGATGCCGCCATCATCCTCAACGAGCCCATGCTCCAGACCATTTGGGACCTCTCCATGATAGGTAAGAGGATGCCCAAGAAGACGACGTTCTTCTTCCCCAAGATCTGGTCAGGATTCGTATTCTACCTAATGAGATGAAACCAAGGGGCAATGCCCCTGTTTTCCTTTCAGCCTTTTACGTGTAACAAAAGCTGCTCATAAGCCTGCTGCGTCAGCTCGTTCGATCCCTGGTTGAATGCATAGTACTTTCCTTCATAGAGGAAGAAGATGCAAGGCTTCACCTGCGTGTAAGATGCGAGCTTGTAGCTGCCGAACACATCATTCTTGAAGGTGCCGCTGCATATCGTCGGGGTACCGTATCCCGCTATGCGCTTACCCTTGTCGAAATCTGAATCGATGTCCAGATCCTCTATCGACTCGTATTTGAAATGATAATTAAACATCGGAGCCTGTATGTGGACCTCGTCATCCAGGAACTCCACATCAACCACTTCCTGAGAGAACTGACTGACACCCAAGGCGGTCATCGGGACGATGGCCAATAGTGTGAAGACCATGAATATCGCCGCTTTGGAAGAGGGACTTCTCTCCACGAACTTCTTTGCCATGGCCCTTTCCGGCATCACACAGCCTGCGATTATTATGATGATCGAGACGACGATCAGGATTATCGCTATGATGAAATTGGACAGGATCGCACCCATGGCGATTCCAAGGATCACGCACCCAATCGCCATATAGAAACCGACATAAGAGCACGCATTGACCCTCTCCTGTTCAGACATCGAGGTCCAATCGATTCCGTTGATCCACCTGTAACCCTTTCCTTCGAGGTAGAAATAGACGCCCATAATCACACATGGATACACCACCAGAATCCCTATGACAGGCAGTAAGGCATCCATAAAGTCCACGGACAGCAGCATGATGACGGCCAATGATATTGCTATAATCGATAGAGTCGCCAGAATGTAGTTGCGCAAACGGGTGTCCATGAAGCTGTATGATATCGGAAAAATAAAAAGAGAGCCGTTGGAGGGAATCGGACCCTCGACCTATGCCTTACCAAGGCATCGCTATACCCCTTAGCCACAACGGCATGTGTATTCGTGGGTAAGTACAACTATATTATAAAAGTGATGGCTGAGCAATCGGTCCCGACGCCAAGATTTCGGTTTTAACATCAATATTGATATCATTTCATGAACATCCCGGGGGCATGACGGAAGACCTCAGCCAATGCGCCTGCCCACACGGCGATAAGGGGAAGGAGACAATAGACGGGATGAATGAGGAGCATGTCCCTCAGATCACCTGGGGGCTGGTCAATCTTCCGGAAATCGAGCCGAAAAGGATCCTCGATATCGGTTGCGGCGGAGGGATCTTCACCAAGCTGATCCTGGAAAGATATCCCGAGGCCAAGGCCTGGGGGATAGACATCAGCGAGGTCTCCATCGATTATTCGAAGAGATTCAATTCAGAGTTCATAGAGGATGGCCGCTTGGAGCTCAGCATAGGGAATGTCGCCGATATGCCCTACGAGGATGGTTTCTTCGATCTGATAGTCTCCAACGCCAGCCATTTCTTCTGGCCAGATCTCCCCGAGAATCTCAAGGAGGTCTCCAGAGTACTCAGAAAAGGCGGTATTCTGTGCCTGACAGTCGGAATACACACCACCGACCCCGCCGTTATCAGCGGGTACAAAGAACAGTACCCCTCTATGACCATCGTATCCGACCACACTATGTTGGAATACATGGAAGATGCGGGAATGAGTTCGGAATACAAAGTGAAACCTGACAGCACCTTCTGCTGCTATATCGGAATCAGGAGATGATCAAATCATCTCAGGCCCGTCATCGTGACCGATGTGGGCCATTACCTCTTTCTTAAGCTTACTATACTCTCTGTAAGCGAGATAGATCAGACAGACCGCACCGAACACATGGACTGCGACCATGCTGTAGATGATTCCCTCGAAGGGATCGATACCGAAGTATCCGTATGCAGCCAGTGCATACAGCCCCAGCTTAACGAATCCCCAGAACATGTAGTAGTACATCGGGATCTTCGCCCTCTTCATCGACTGGAGCATCGAAGATGCAACACCCATCATGGCACTGAATGGAATCAGGAATACCGATGCACGAAGCGTCCATACGAACATATCGAGGATCTCATGCATGGATTCCTCCTGCGTCATTATGGACATGAACGGTTCGGCGAATATGAACAGGATTATTGCGAATACGATACCGCATCCGATGACCAGCTGGGACGAGTAGATGAAACCGGTCTTCATCCTCTCCAGATCCTTAACACCGTATGCGGCTGAACACACTGGGAGCATCGCCATATCCACAGACCTGGCGGGAAGTCCTACCATACCGATGTACCTCCATGTGTAGTTGTACAGCATGACGGCGGTGGTCCCTCCTGCTATGATCAGGAAGATCCTCTGGAGGAAGTCTGTGAGGTTGGATATGATCATCTGTATGGCCTTGGGACCTCCAACACCAAGGACCTCCTTCATCGCCTCCTTGTCAGGATGCAGAGTGGAACGGTTCATCGGGATTATCGTCCTGTTGCCCACATACCAATAGATTCCGATACCTATCGCGATGAGCGATGAAAGAACGGTTGACAGGCCGGCTCCGAACACGCCCATATCCATAACATAGATGAGGATGGGATCGATAATCATATTCAAAATCGCTGAAATTGACTGTATGATGGTTGACTTCTTCGCTGCCCCTTCTGCCCTCAGGGCGCCTCCCATAATGGCCAGAAGGGTTATGGTGGGGGACAGGACGATATACGGGATCATGTACTGAATGGCCTCTTCGCGGACAGCGTCTGCACCCATGACATCTATCACAGGGTTCAGGAAAATGGCGACCAGAATCGAGGAGATGACCGCGAAGATTATTCCGAGTATCATCGAATTGGAGACCAGCTTGCCTGCGGCCTCATATTCTCCACGTGCGAGACGGGATGCTGCGGTCGCCGTGACACCTGCGGCAACACCTATGCCGGCGCATGCCATGAGCCCATAGATCGGCACTATGGTCGATACAGCTGAAGCGGAGTTCACTCCGAGTCCCGACACCCAATATGTATCGACGAATTGGTTGACTTCCATGACAGCAAGGGCGATGAAGAACGGTAGGATCATAGCTCTGATGGCGGCCTTGGGCTCGCCTAGCATCCTTTGAAGATCGCCCTCCTTGCTCATGCATCGTCATTCCAGTATGATATTTATAGTAACACGTTTTTTAAATTAGTAATAACTAAAATTCCCGGGTCTCCCCAGGATTGGTTTTCATCTCTTCCTGTACCTCAAAGCACGGGCCGAATTTAGGACTGCAGCTATCATCACACCGACATCAGCTATGATGGCCAGCCACATGTTGACGATTCCCACAGCTGACAGCCCCAGGAACAGGAACTTGATCAGGAGGGTGAACACGATGTTCTCATGGATTATCAGCATGGTCTTGCGCGAGATACCCATGGCGGTGGCGACCTTCCTCGGATCATCGTCCATGATGACGACATCCGATGCCTCGATGGCCGCATCGGAACCGATCGCACCCATGGTGATACCGATGTCCGATCTGACCAGAGATGGTGCATCGTTGATTCCGTCTCCCACAAAGGCGACCTTGCCGCTGGTATCCTTGAGTATCTTCTCCAGAAGCTCAAGCTTATCTCCGGGAAGAAGCTGACTGTGAACCTCATCGATCCCGATCTCCGCCGCAACTTTCTGAGCAACAGCATCCTGATCTCCAGTGAGCATGACGGTCTTCTTGATGCCCGCAGCCTTTAGATCCTTCATGGCCTGCGCGGACTCTTCCTTCACGACATCGGATATTGTGATGCAGCCTGCATATCTGCCATCGATAGCGACGTGAACGGTGGTCCCTGTTGCAGGAACATCCACGAACTCCAATTCGAGCTTGTCCATCAGCCTCTTGTTCCCGACCGCAACAGGGATTCCATCGACCTTTGCGATCACACCCATTCCTGCCACATCCTCGATATCGGTTACCCTTGAACGGTCGATATCCATTCCGTGAGCGCGCACCAGACTGGCCGCGATGGGGTGAGGCGATG
>JAEEGK010022099.1_pt1 | contig 13395 bp, 5 predicted proteins | sample 8958771 | NCBI WGS metagenome assembly JAEEGK01 (sample SAMN16246547, study PRJNA631951) | gut metagenome | biome: gut microbiome; feature: rumen; material: SC-attached | host: Bos | place: Iran: Karaj | collected 2018-10 | reverse complement strand
ATTTCTGAACATATTGATTTAGGTATTAAATATGATCCTAATACTGGAATTTATGGTATGGATTTCTTCACTGTTTTATGTAGAAGAGGTAGAAGAGTTTCTCATAGGAAACATCAAAAAAGTAGAATTGGAAATTTCCAAAAAGTTTCTAGACAAGATGCTGAAAAATGGTTTGTTGAAAAATTAGGAGGAACAATTATTTAAATGAGATTATTTTAATAAAAATAATTCTTTTTGAAAATAATTAAATTCATAAAATCTTTTATTTAATTTTTTTTCATATAAAATATTTCAAGGAGATTTATTTGGAAATATATACTAAAAGAAATACTTACATTTCTAATATTTTAAATAAATGGGAAAAAAAAGTATAAATACTATTTAAATTATAAGAAATAATTTGAAGAAAAATCTATTTTAAGATTGTTTAATTGGTGAATTTTTGTAAATCATAAAAAATATTCAATAAAATTTTTTTATGAATTTTTCTTTCATTTTTATTTTTAAAATAAAATAATTATTATTTATAGGGATAAATAATAAAATATTTGAATATTTAATTATAATTTCCCTTTTCAATTATAAGGGAAGTAATAATATTTAAATGATGTATCTCTGTTGAAAATTTTTGAATTTTATGAATAAAATGTTTTATAAAAAATTAATTATTTTTTATTAATATTAAATCATTTTTTATAGAATAAATTCATTTAATTTATAAATTATTATTATTAATACTTATTTAAATTGATATCTAAATATATCAAATTATAAAAATATAAAATTTAATAATAAGTATAAAAAATTATAATAATAAATTCTATTTATACAGGAAATAATATTTTAATGTTATATTCTACCATTATTTTACATATCATTGTATATCCCTATCCAAAAATTAATAAAATGATAAATATTTAACTCAAAAATTAATATTTTAAATCAATGAAATTTGAAGAATCAATAAAAGAGAAGAGACCAAAATCAAAAGTAAGTATCATATTTCCTTTTCTTTTATTTTTGTTTAAATACAAAAATAAATTTCCAATTTTTTTAAATTAAAAATTAATAGTTAATTATCTAACTTTTTAGATTCAGCAAAAGCAAAAAACAATTGAATTAAATGATTCCAAAGATATTAATTTGTGGAATAAAAATTCAAATATAAAAAAATTTCAATCAGAAAGAAAAGAAGACTTAATGTGGTATAATTTAATATATATTGAACTTAATTTCAAAATAAATAGTATAATTATTTTAAAAAAACAATTTTTTTTATAGATTTTTATTTTCATGATAAATTCCTTTGGGATAGAAGACAACATGATTCAAATTTCATTAAACAATTTGCAGTTGAATTAATTAGAAGTAAAGTAATAAAAAATGGATTTGAATATGAAAATGGAGTTGAATCTTTAACAAAAGATTGTTTAGATTGTAAATTTATTTTTTAATAAATTCAAATTTATTTATAGTATATGCAGATTATGTAACTAAAAAAATTTTAGAAGAGATTTATTTTTATGATAAGTTTAAACCTTATAATTTAATTAAAGAAGGTGTTTTTTCAAATGGGACTTTTGAAAATGAATTTTTTATTTCTATTACAATTAATATTAATGAAAATGGAGAAAAATATTATGAAACTTTTAATTGGGATATTTTAAATATATATTTCACTCCTGAAGATTTTGCTGAACAAATTATAATAGATGAGAATTTATCGTATGAATTAAAAGTTGAAATTGCTCTTCAAATCAGAAAACAAATTAAAAATTATATTTTTAATCTGTTTCAAAAATTTTATGAAAATTATGAAAAATATTATCAAAGAGAATATTTATCTGAAAAAAGAATAAATAGAAAAAAAGAAAAAAAGATTATTTCTTTTCTATTTGATAATAAATTAGAAAGTTTATTAGGTAACAAAATTAAAAGAAATATCAGTGAGAATGATAATAATATAAATAAAACAAATAAAAAATTAAATAATAATTTACTTAAAGAATGTGATAGTAATAGTATTAAATTAGATAAAACATTATTTTTAAAATTAAAATTAGGGGGTGAAGAAAGTGAATATGAAAAAAAGAAAAATATAGATTCAGAACAAAATTCTATTTCTGGATATGAAACAGAAAATCATAGTAAATCAAATTCAAATATGTTTGAAAAAGATGAAAAAGTTTTAATTCAAATTGAAAGAAAAAAAGTTAAAAAAAAATAAATTATAATCACTTTTCTATGTTTATGTTGATATAAATGAATATGTTATTTATTTATAAAAAATCTATTAAGCACTAAATGTATTATTGACAAATTTATCACTATTTTTTCTATTATTTTTCATTAATAAAAAAATATTAAATATAAAATAAAATTTAAATCAATCTAAACAAACATTAAATATATATATAAAATATAGTATATGCAATTTGTTTTTACTTGAATTAAAAAATATATATGAATATAAAACATTAAAAAATAAAACATTTACAATGAACCTCATTATCCTTATTTTTAAATCGAATTTTTTTTTTCCCATCATTTCTACTAGTTTCTTTATTATCATCATCATCATCGTTTTCTTTTTCATTGAAATAATTATTATTATTTCCAATAAAAGAATTATCTTTAATATCACTATCACTATTACAACCATTATTAACAATAGAACTTCTTCTTTTAGGAGAAGAAAAAACAGTACTTTCTTTTTTTTTCTTATTATTTCTTCTAGGACTCTCTAATTTATATCCCATAGAATTCCAATCAAATAAATTATGTCTATTTCCATTACAAATGCCATTATTAATATATTTAGTACCACAAGATTTTTTAAGTGTTCTCTCAAACAACTCAATTAACATATTATAATTAGGATCTTCCTCAAATTCTAATTGTTTAACATAATTAAAATAATTACAAAATTCATTAGGAAAATCACTACATAAAACTTCAATAGAAGTACTTTGTTTAACAAAACCAATTTTTTCATAATGTTTATCATTACATTTAGTTTTAATACCTTGCCAAGGTAAATTTCCTCTTAAAAAATATATTAAAACATAACCAATACTTTCTAAATCATCTCTTCTACTTTGTTCAATACCTAAATGAGTATATATAGAACAATAACGTGCAGTTCCAGTTATATTTTTCCCACTTTTATAAGGAATATGTTGACCATTATTTAATATATATTTTTTAGCTAATCCAAAATCAATTAAATATAATATGTCTTTTAAACTTTCTCTTCCCATCATATAATTATCTGGTTTAATATCTCTATGTATTAATTTTCTTTCATGAACATGTTGAATTATTTTTAACATATCTATTCCTAAAGTACAAACTGTTTTCAAAGAAAATTTCCTATGTTGTGATTGAAATAAATCATTTAATGATTTTCCTAATAATTCCATCACTAAAATATTAAATCCTTCTATTTTTCCATATTCATATATTTTTGGTATTCCTATAATATTTTTTAAGGTATTTAATTTTTGGCATTCTGATTCTAATAAAGATAAATGTTGTTTCTTTGTTTGTATTTCTGTTTTTATTCCTACTTTTTCATTTGTTTTATTGTTTATTCCTAAATATACTGTTCCAAAGGAGCCTTTTCCTATTTGACGTATTATTGAAAATTTATTGAATACTGTTTGAACTGTAAATTCTGGACTTGACATTTATTATTTTTTTTATAATTTTAAATATTTTTTCCTATTGCTTTTAACTTTTACTTTTATTTTTTTATAATTATTTTTAAATTAAAATTTATAATAATTATCATTATATTTCATATTCATACATATCTTCTTCATTTAAAATTTTATTTGATTCTGAAGGGTGATATCGACTCTAAGTTGTCTTTTTTATATTAATTAAATAATATTTTTCAGAAAATGTGAAAAAATCTATAAAAAAGTAAGAGGGGTATTAATCAAAAAAAATAATAATATCATATTATTCATTAAAAAAAAATCAACGAATTTTTAATACTATCAATAGATTTTTCCTAAAAAATATTTGACATCAAACAATTTAATAATTTAAATATAATTTTATGATTAAGTAAAAACAATAACAATAACAATAAAAATCAAAAATAAATATGAATAAATATATTTATTATTTCAAAGATTAAAGTAACCAATTAATGTATTTATTACTAATATTTTTTCTAAAAAATAAATTAAATTAAAAAATAAATAAATAATTTAAAAAAAAATAAAAAAATAGAAATCAAAAACCTTTTAAAAAGAACATTCTTTAGAAAAAAAATTAAAAAAAGAATATTCTAAAATGAAAAAAGTTAAAATAGATAATAAGAAAAAAAAATATATAAGTGAAAAATTTAAAATAATGAATATAATTTAAAATGAGTAAAGCTCCAGCAATTGGAATAGATTTAGGTACTACCTACTCATGTGTAGGTGTATGGATGAATGGAAAAGTAGAAATCATCCCAAATGATATGGGAGAGCGTACAACACCATCATATGTTGCATTTACTGAAACAGAAAGATTAGTTGGTGATGCAGCAAAAAATCAAATAACTAGAAATCCAACTAATACAGTTTTCGATGCTAAAAGATTAATTGGTAGAAAATATGAAGATAGAGAAGTTCAAGATGATATTAAATTATGGCCTTTTAAAGTAGTTAGAGATGATAAAAGTGACAGACCTCAAATTGTAGTTAAATTTAAAGGAGAAGAAAAAAAATTTTTCGCAGAAGAAATTTCAGCAATGGTTCTTCAAAAATTAAAGCAAACAGCATCAGATTATTTAGGAAAAGAAGTGAAAGATGCAATAGTAACAGTTCCAGCTTATTTCAATGATTCACAAAGACAAGCAACAAAAGATGCAGGAACAATATCAGGATTAAATGTTTTAAGAATCATAAATGAACCAACAGCAGCAGCAATTGCATATGTATTAGATAAAAATTATGATAAAGAGAAGAATGTTCTTATTTTCGATTTAGGAGGAGGTACATTCGATGTATCACTTCTTTCACTTGAAGAAGGATTATTTGAAGTGAAAGCTACTAATGGTCATACACATTTAGGAGGAGAAGATTTTGATAATAGATTAGTTGAATATTGTGCTGGTGAATTTAGGAGAAAATATTCAATTGATTTAAAAGAAAATGCTAAAGCTTTAAGAAGAGTAAGAGCTGCCTGTGAAAAAGCTAAAAGAGCTCTTTCTGCTGCTACTCAAGCTACTGTTGATATTGATGCTTTAATGGATGGACAAGATTTAAATGTCACTATTACTAGAAGTAAATTCGAAGATTTATGTATGGATTTATTTAAAAAATGTTTACCTCCTTTAGAAAATGTTTTAAGAGATGCTAAAATGTCAAAAAGTGAAGTTAATGAAGTAGTTCTTGTAGGAGGATCTACTCGTATTCCCAAAATAGTTGCTATGGTACAAGAATTTTTCAATGGTAAAGAACCAAATAAATCAATTAATCCCGATGAAGCAGTTGCATATGGTGCAGCAGTTCAAGCAGCTGTAGTAACAAATGTCAAAGATGAAAATATTGAAAAATTAATTTTATTAGATGTAACTCCTTTAAGTTTAGGTATTGAAACTGTTGGTGGTGTAATGACTGTTTTAATTCCAAGAAATTCTACAATTCCAACTAAAAAAACACAAATATTCTCTACTTATGCAGATAATCAATCATCTGTATTAATTCAAGTTTATGAAGGTGAAAGACAATTAACTAAAGATAACCATCAATTAGGTAAATTTAATTTAGATGGTATACCACCAATGCCAAGAGGACAACCACAAATTGAAGTTACTTTTGATTTAGATGTTAATTCAATTTTAAATGTAACTGCTGTCGAAAAATCAACTGGACATAATAATAAAATTGTTATTACAAATGATAAAGGAAGATTAAGTAAAGAAGATATTGATAGATTAGTTAAAGAAGCTGAAAAATTCAAAGAAGATGATATGAAAGTAAAAGAAAGAATTGAAGCTAAAAATCAACTTGAACAATATGCATATCAAGTAAGACAAACTTTAAATGAAGAAAAATTAAAAGGTCAATTTACAGATGAAGAGAAAAAAAGTGTAGAAACTAAAGTTGACGAAGTATTAAAATGGAATAATGATAATCCTGCAGCATCAAAAGAAGAATATGATCAAAAAGTTAAAGAAATTGAAGGAATATTTAATCCTATTATGCAAAGAATTTATCAAAAAATGGGAGGACAACCTGGAGGAATGCCTAATTTCCAACAACCTGGTGCTGGTCCTCAACCTGGTGCAGGTGCTGGTGCTGCTGGTACTTCAACTGGTGGTGCTGAAGATGTTGAATAAACATTTTTTTTGTAATTTTTTTTTAATTTATATAAATTAAATAATTTTTATTTTAAATTGCCTTCTTTTTTTTTTTCTGAGTTTTTGAGTTTGTTTTTGTTTTTAAATATTTTTAAAATTATTATATTTTGGAAAATTTAAATTATGAGTAATGAAAATAGTTATTCAGAGTTTTCTTTTTTTTCGAGATTTCAAAAAAATGGGAAAGCTAGAAATAAACATAATATTAGAATTAATAGTAAAGATATTTTAAATAATTTATCTTTGGAAATAAGTCCTAGAAGTTTTAATACAAAAAAAAAATTATATTCATTTCAAGATTATAAAAATTCTTTAAATGATTCTTCTTCAACTTCAGACAATAAAAATTCAATTTTTTCAACATTAAACAATAGAAAAATAAGATTAAATAATTTATCCCCAAAAATTTTTTTTGAAAGACCAAATAAAGAAATAAATTCAATTCGTTCTGCATATAATAGTCCAATTAATTGTTCTTTGCAAGATTTAATTATTGATTCAAAAGAAAATAGAAATTTATCTCCAAAGATAAATTTATTTATAAATGAAAATAATTCAAATAATAATAATAAAGAAAGTCCAAATATTATTTCTAAATTACGTGAATTTAAAACAGAACTTTTTAATTTAAAACAAGAAAATAAAAATTTAAAAAATGAAAATGAAGAATTTCAAGAAATATTAAAAAATTTAAAAGAAGAATTTAAACATATTAAAGATAGATCAAGAAATAATGATAAAATAATAGAACAAGAAAAAACAATAAAAAATTTAAATTCTTTTTTAGAAAGACAAGAAAAAGATTTTAATGAAGAAAAAAAAGAAATTTTAAATGAATTAAATGAACAAATTGAAGAAAATAAAAAATTATCTGAACAAATAGTAAAAATGGGAAAATGGAAAAATAATTATTCCCAAGATTTTCAAAGTCAATTAAAATCACAAGAGAAAATGTTAAAAATACAAGATGAACAAATTGAAAGTTTACAAGATCAAATATATTTATTAACTAATAGAGGAGGAAATAATACTATTCCTTCAGATCCAAATGAAAGTTTTGATAATTAAAATAATGTTTAAATTATATATATAATTATTATTGTTTTACTTTTATTATTTATTTCATTCATATTTAATATACTTTTTAAAATAAATTATCTATAAAATAAAATATATTTTTAATAATCTATAATATATATAATATTTATTAAATTAAAACTTTAGGTGCTCCTGTGGCCCAATGGATAAGGTGTGTCCCTCCTAAGGATGAGATTCTGGGTTCGAGTCCCAGCAGGAGTGCTTTTTTTATATAAGATTAGATTATTCACAAATTTTTTTACTATAAATATGGAAAGACAAAATTTAAAATAAAACAAAGAAATACTTGGATTTGTTTCTTTAATTTAATATCAATATGAGATGACATTCATGAATTAAGGGGTAACTAAATAACCAATGATTTTTATTTTGTTCAAATAAATAAGAAAAAAGATAATAAGGTAAATAAATTCATTATAATATTTGGAAGTGATTTATTCAAGAAAAATTGGAAATGTTAAAAAGAAATAGAAATAAACAATGAAACTTAAGTTTTCTTTTTATAATTATATTTTTAAATTTTTAGCTTGACAGATAAACATATTAGACTGTAGTTTATATATAATTCTTTTTATATAATTTAACTCTTTTGTTTTTTATTTTTTTTCAAAATAAATGATAAAAAGAAACTTTTGATGAAATATTGAAAAAAAATTTTAATTAAATAATTAAAAAAAATAATATATAGAACTATAACTTAAATTTTTTCTTTTTTAAAAGTGGAATTATTTCAAAAAGTTTTTATTGATATTAACTTTTCCTTTTCCTTCAATAATCTACCCAGAATTTTTTACTTTTAATAGAATACTAAACAATAACAATTAAACAAACAGTAGCAAGAAAAACAGCAATAATAGGAATAAAAGAATATTTCGGCTAAATTAAAAAAATCAAAAGAATAAAAAACAGTAACTAAATCTCCAATTAATATAACAAAAGAAATTAAAATAATAGTATTTTCAGATTTTAAATATTCAATTTTTTCTTTTTATAAATCAATACTTTGTATTGTTTAAAAACATTTGTGTTTTTTTTTCTGTAGAAATTTTTGAAAGTTCTGATTTTTTTTTTTCAATTATATAATTATTTAAATATGTTTTGTTTATCTAAATGTAATTTTGATTTATCAATTGAATCGAATTTCATCGTTAAATTATATGATTTTTTTTATATTTACTTTCTTTATCATTTCCATCTTATTTTCTTCTTTAACATTTTGTTAAAATATTATTCTCCCAGATTTTTTTTCCATTTAAAAAACAAAATAAAAGAATAAAATAAAACCCTAATTTAAATTTAAATAAAAATTATTCTTAGTAAAAAAAAGAAAAAAAAATAAATAAAAAATAAAAAATAATTATTAATAAAAATAACTCCTAAAAAAAATGCTTCCCTTTGATCAAAAAACAGATATGTACCGTCCATTAAACCGTCAAGTTCACTATCCTGAAGTAGACATAGTTAGAACATTAAAAAATGCAAATCCAACAGTAGAAGACGTAATAGAAAAAATTCAAAAAATAACATTACAACGTTCATTAAGAATAAGTGAATTTATGCGTGATTATGATCCTCTTCGAAGTGGTTCAATAACAAAAACTCAATTTTTAGAAAGTTTATCAATGCTTCATTTATATTTAAGTAGACAAGAAGCAGAATTATTATGTGAAAAATATGCTAATTTAACTCCTGGAAGAGAAAATGAAATTTTATGGACTAAATTCGCAGATGATATTGATATTGTTTTTGTTGTTAAGCATTTAGAACAAAGAAATGATATTAATGAAGTTTTAGATATAACAAAAAAAGATTTTAAATTAAATGAATTATCACTTCCTGATCAAGCAACATTACAAGAGATATTAAAAGATATGAAAAAATTCTTTGAAGTTAATAGAATAGAACCAAAGCCTCTTTTTTATAATCATGATCATTTAAAAAGAGGAAAAGTACTTAAACCACAATTTAGAAATGTAATGTATGGAATGAAGTATATGATAACAGAACCAAATTTAGATGTTTTAATGAAAAAATACGGTGATCCTATTTCTAATGAAATTAACTATGTTGCTATTTTATATGACGCTGCTAATTTCGGTGAAAATGATAAAAATAAAAAAGATGATATTTCTACTATGCAAAAATTAACTGATAAGGAATTTATTCCTTCTTTAAGTAATGCGAATAATTTTTATACTTATCAATCATATTTCGTTAATTTAAATTATAAAATGAAAGATATTATTGATAAGATAAAACATACTGTTAAAATTAATAGAATAAGATTACATTTGTTTTTCGAAGATTTTGATCCGTTAAGAAAAGGAACTTGTACAAAAGCAAAATTTAGAACTGCTTTAGATATGGCCAATTTACATTTAAGAAAAGAAGAATTTGAATTTTTAGAAAATTTCTATTCTGTTCCTAATGAAGATGATAAAGTTTATTATAAAGATTTAGTTGAAGAAGTTGAAACTGTTTTTACTTTAAAAAATTTAGAAAAAGATCCTTTATTAAGACCTGGAGAATTTAAAATTCCTGATTTTTTAAATCCAGAAAAGAAATTAAATCAACAAGAGAATGAATTTTTAGATAAAACAATGAGAAAATTAGCTTTATTAGTTAGAAAATATAGAGTTGATCCTAAATCTTTTTTTAAAGATGCTGACAGAGCTAATATTGGAATTATTGCTTCGAGTAAATTTTCTTCTATTCTTTCTACTTTTAGATTAACTGTTAATGAAAAAGAAATGAATATTTTAATTAAGAGATTCTCTGGAAAAAGCATGATTGAAATTAATTATTATGATTTTAATGATTGTTTAAAAAAATATGTTAGTATGATGGAAGAAGAAAAAGAAAAAGAAGAAGAAGCTATGTTACAAGGAATGAAATAAGGTTTTTAATTTATTTATTTATTTTTTTGTTTTTTTTTGGATTTTTTTTAAAAAAAAGGATATAAAAAAAATTTTTATATAATTGATTAATTGTTTTTTGATGTTTAAAAGCCAATTGGAAAATATAATTTTTAATTTTTAAATTTATATTATAATAAAATAAACAATGGTTTTTTAAAAAATAAAGAAAAACTAAGAAAGAAAAAAAGAAATAATCAATCTCAAATAAATTAAATATAATATTAAAGATTAACTTCTTGATTAACAATAATTTAAAAATTCATTATAATATAAAATTCATATTATAATCTATGTAATAAATTAACGGAAAAATTATATATTTATAAAAATAATTATTTCCAAAAGGAAAAATGTTCGTTATTTTTAATTTTAAAAAATTAAATTAGCAATAATAATTCTTAAAAATATTATTTATATAGAGAATATATCAATTCAAATCACAGAAAGTATCAATATATATACTAGATAAAATTAAAGTAGAAAATTTTTGTAAATAAAATATAATTTTCTAAGTGAATTAAAGGAAGATGAAATATATAAAATGAATCTCCTTTTCTATATGAATATAGTTTATATTCATTACATTTTCATTTATTATTTCTTGAAGATTTAAAGTTATTGATAATATTATTCTTGAATTTTTTTGGTGATATTAAATTTAAATTTTCATGTTCAATTTTTTTATTCCGTTAATTTCTCTTGTTCTTTCTCTATATTATTTATTGAAATATTTATAATTTCTTATTAATATATTTTTTTTCATTGTTTTGATCTTCTATTTTTAAAGTTTTTTATATACTTTAATTGTGGAAAATATAAAATGTTTCACTTTATGTTGTTGGAATTTATTTATTTTTTATATAATTTATTTTATTTATTCTTACCTTCTTTTTATATTTTAGTTTATTTAAAGAGATAAATTATTCTTTATAATTTAATTTCTTTTATTTTTTATACTAAATTTAAAAATTGAAAATCAATTCTTTTAAAACATTGTAAATTAAGAATCATATAAATAAATAAAAAAAGAACAAAAAAAAGGTAAAAAATTTGTGTAATAAATTATTATAAAAATCTTACAAGAAGAAAAAGAGTTTATTAAAATAAATAACTAAAAAAATTATTGGTTTTCAAGAACTTTATGTTGTTCTTCTTCCTCATCCAAAAACCCTCTAACTTCTTGATCAGGAGCTTTTTCAATTTCATCACCTTCTTTATTTTCACCTTCTTTATTTTCACCTTCTTTATTTTCACCTTCTTTATTTTCTCCTTCTTTATTTTCACCTTCTTTATTTTCTCCTTCTTTATTTTCACCTTCTTTGTTTTCTCCTTCTTTATTTTCACCCTCTTTATTTTCACCTTCTTTATTTTCTCCTTCTTTCAATTTTGGTTCTTCTTCTTTCTTTTCTTCTTCTTCTATATAAACTTGTTGAGATTCTCCAGTTAATTCTTCAACGAAATGCATATATGATTCTTCAATTTCTTTTATTTTTGCATCTTCTGCTGCTTTTTGTTTTTCTAAATTAACATTCTCTTTTGGAGGTGCCATTTTCTTTTGAGTAGTTAATACTTTTTCCTTAGTTTGTTCTCTTTCAAATAATTTATTCAAATTATTTTTTTTCATATCCACTTCTTCTTTATCAACCATAACATAAAAGCTTTTACTTAATTTTAATAAGGAAACAATTCCATCTTCATCACCAACAAGTAATTTATCTCCTTTACTAGAAAGAGACATAGTAGTTAAAGAAGCATCAGTAACTTTATATTCAAAAGTAGTTTCATTTAATTTATAACATAAATCATATCCATTAATCCAACCATCACTTCTTGAAACTAAATACATTCCAACACGAGGACACCATAAACAATCAGTTAAATAAGCAGGAAAATATTTACTAATTAAAATAGGAGTTTTTAAATCTTCAGTCCATATTCTAGCAGTCCAATCACCAACAGTTAAAATAAATTTAAAGTTAGTAGGATTTCTTTGCATACCAACAATAGGTCCTAAATGTCTTCCTGAAGTTAATCCTAATTTCTGTCCAATTTCTCCTTCAGTTTTCTTTTTATTTACTATAAATATTGTTCCTTGTTCAGTTGCTAATAAAAATTTAGCAGCACCAGCATCAGTTGAATTATCTATACGAGTACCTCCATATTCTTTTGTTATTTCTTCTTCAACTCCTTCTGCGTTAGTTACTTTCTCAGTATTTGTTAAAAATAATGGTTTTTCAGTTTGTAAATCAATTTCAACAGGAAGTTGAATTCCTTTTAAAGAAACTAAACAATCTTTATCTTTAATTTCCCACCAAATAACAGAACCATCAGTACTTGAAGTTACAAATTCATTTGAATTTTTAGATTTTAACCAAACAAAATCAGAAATAGGTTCAGTATGAGAATTTTCAACTTTAGTAAATCCAATCCATTTATTTTCATTTAAGTCATAAACACCTGCTGTTCCGTTCGCACATCCAACTCCTAAAATATGAGAGTGTTTATTATTAAAAGCAACAGTAACAATTTCTGAAGTATGTCTTATAGTATTTAAAGGAGTATTTGGCTTTTCAATATCCCAAACTAAAGCAGGGGGTAAATAATTAGGAGGAATATCTTCAGTTTGATCTTTTGATAATTTATATGCTACTGCAATTCTTGTTTGTTCTTCTTTTTCTTCTGGTACAATCCAAGCCACTTTAACAACTGATCTTTTATAAGGTTCTGGATCTTTAAATACCATTTTTATATTAGCTTCGAAGTTATCAGAAACAACTTCTTTCTTTTTCTCATCGAAATATTCTTCATAAACATCCATAAGTTGATTTTGATGAATAATTTTTTCAGTATTAGCAATTAATTCTCTTATTTTTAATTCAAATTTATCTCCTTTTTCTTTAGCACGAACCCAACCTTTCATTTCTCTTTGAACTTTCTCAGGTTCACTATGATTAATAACATCTTCAGGCCAACCTCCTTCTAAATGAGATAATGTTATTGTCTTTGTTTGAATTT
>JAEEGK010022097.1_pt1 | contig 13396 bp, 8 predicted proteins | sample 8958771 | NCBI WGS metagenome assembly JAEEGK01 (sample SAMN16246547, study PRJNA631951) | gut metagenome | biome: gut microbiome; feature: rumen; material: SC-attached | host: Bos | place: Iran: Karaj | collected 2018-10 | reverse complement strand
GAGCCGCTCGACCCGCTGTACTTCCTGAAGGACAGCTACCGTTTCTTCTACCGCACAGACAACCGTGACGGCTGGCGCAACCTCTACCTCTGCGACACCCTCGGGCGCATTTCCCGCGTCACCCCCGTGGACGCCGACGTGGACTACGTGGCCAACGACGGGAAGTTCCTCTACTACACCTCCGCGGAGGTCTCCCCGGTGGAGAACCACCTCTTCCGCGTGCGGGTGGACGGCCGCGGGAAGAAGCGTGAACGCACGCCGCAGCGCCTCACGGAGGAATCCGGCTGGCACCAGGTGTCCCTGTCGCCGGACTTCAGCCGCTTCATCGACCGCTACAGCAGCTTCAGCGTGCCCGGCGTGACGCAGGTGCGCGGCACCGACGGCAAACTGCTGGAAACGGTCCACATCGCCCCCGACCCGCTGGCCGGCTACGCACAGTGCCGCGTCGAGTTCGGCACCACGCCCTCCGCGGACGGCAGCTGCGAGAACTACTACCGCCTCTTCTATCCGAAGGATTTCGATCCCGCGAAGAAATACCCCCTGATCGTCTATGTGTACGGCGGGCCGCACTCGCAGATGGTCAACGACAGCTGGCTCGGCAGCATCCGGATGTGGGAGATGCTGATGGCCCAGCGCGGCTACGTGGTCTATGTCCAGGACAACCGGGGCACGCAGAACCGCGGCGCGGCCTTCGAGAAGGCCATCAACCGCCGCTGCGGGCAGGTCGAGAACGACGACCAGATGGCCGGCATCCGCGCCTTGCTGGACCGCGCCCCCTGGATCGACCGGGAAAGGATCGGCGTGCACGGCTGGAGCTACGGCGGCTTCATGACCCTTACCCTCGCCACGCACAACCCCGGCTTCTTCAAGGTGGCCGTGGCCGGCGGACCGGTCATCGACTGGCAGTGGTACGAGGTGATGTACGGCGAGCGCTACATGGACAATCCGGACACCAATCCGGAAGGGTTCGCGAAGACCTCGCTCATCCCGCGCGCCAAGGACCTCACGGGCCACGTCCTGATCTGCCAGGGCCTGCTGGACGGCACCGTCGTGCCCCAGCATTCGCTGAGTTTCGTCCAGGAGTGCATCAAGAACAACATCCCGGTGGACTGGTTCCCCTACCCGATGGATGAGCACAACATGCGCGGCATCGCCCGCCTGCACCTGTACGAGAAGATTACGGATTACTTCGAGACATACCTATGAGAAAACTCCTGACCGCAGCCCTGGTCCTGCTGCTGGCGGCAGCCCCGCTGTCCGCCCAGAAACGGGCCGAGACCAAACTTTACCAGAAAACCCTGTCGAAACCCTCGGTGGAGGCCTTCGACAAGTTCCTCAAGAAATACCCGTCCTCCGTCTATGCGGAGGACATCCTGGCCCGCAAGGACACCCTGTTGAATATCAGCCCGTATGATGAGGCGCAGGCGAAGCAGATCGCCGCGGGGCTGCTGCCCGGCGGGATTGAATTCCGTGCCCTCGCCGACCGGCGCGAGGCCGTGGACCGCGTCTACGCGGTCTGTCTGGAAGGAGAGAATCTCGCCCTGGACCAGGTCCGCATCGTGACGCTCCGCAAAGGCGCGGACGGCTGGTCTCAGGAGGGCGTCTACGACGCGCCCGCAGCCGATGCGGAAGGGATGCGCTTCCGCGAATTCGTCGACGAAACCTCCGTGGTCGACATCCGGGGGACGCGCTACCTGTTCTTCCACTACCTGATGTCCGGCACGGGCGGGCAGGCTTATGTCGCTGCCGCCTACGCCCCGCAGACCGACGAATTCGGCTGCGTCACCTTCCGGGGCAAGAGCATCCTCGGCTCGGGCCACGTCCCGCAGTACAACATCCTCGGACGTTCCGACGAGGCGATGCTCAGCGGGATGGACCGTCCGTGGATGCGCCTGCTGCTGAAGGATATCCAGGACAATCCCTGGCTGGAATATGTCCCGGAGAAGGACTACCTCACCGACGCCGCCCTCGAATGGTGGCTGCAGCAGAATCCGGATGCGCTGACCAGCGCCACGCACCTCAAGTTCAACATCCTGCAGAAGGAGAGTTCGCTCGTGGAGGAGTTCTCGGCCGCCAAGGGCAAGAAGAGTTCTTCGAAATACACCGCCGCCATGTTCGACCACCGCGGCTACACCGTGATCGTCGTCTACCAGAAAGCCGACGACAACTACGTCCTCGCCTGGGCGGAGCCCGAGGCCAAGGACCACTACCGCGACCGGCTGCTCAACAGCATCGCCTTCGACGATGCCAACACCCTCGCGATGTCCTACTACCACGGCAACCGCACATTCAAGTACCGCCTCAACCTGGCTTCCAAGAACCTCCGCAGAAACTAAAGCCATGAAAGAATACATCGAACAGAACCGGGAACGCTTCTTCGAGGAGCTGTTCTCGCTCCTGCGCATCCCCTCCGTCAGCGCCAGGCCCGAGCACAAGCAGGACATGTACCTGTGCGCCGAGACCCTCGCCAATCTCCTGCTGGAGGCCGGAGCCGACGAGGCCGGGATCTGCGACACGGACGGCCACCCGGTCGTCTTCGGACAGAAGACCGTCGATCCGCAGGCCCGGACCGTGCTGGTCTACGGCCACTACGACCTCCAGCCGGTCGAGCCGCTGGACAAGTGGGCCCACGACCCCTTCGACCCGCAGGTCCACGACGGGGCCATCTGGGGCCGCGGGGCCAATGACGACAAGGGCCAGCTCTTCATGCACATCAAGGCCTTCGAGTACCTGCTGCGCAGCGGGAAGCTCCGCCACAACGTGAAGTTCCTCTTCGAGGGCGAGGAGGAGATCAGCAGTCCGTCCCTGCCTGCCTGGATCAAGGCCCACAAGAAACTGCTCAAGGCGGACCTCTGCCTGGTGAGCGACACCACGATGCTGGGAGAGGAAGTCCCCTCCATCAACTGCGGCATGCGCGGCATGAGTTACCTGGAGATCAAGGTCACCGGGCCGGGCAAGGACCTGCACTCCGGCCACTTCGGCGGCACGGTCGCCAACCCCATCCAGGTCCTCTGCGAGATGATCGCCTCCCTGATCGGCGAGGACGGGCGTGTGGCGGTGCCGGGCTTCTACGACAAGGTCGTGGACCTGTCCCGCGCCGACCGGCGGATGCTCGCCAAGGCACCCTTCGACCTCAAGGAGTACAAGGAGTTCCTCGGTGTGCGCGCGCTGCGCGGCGAGAAGGGCTACACGCCCCTCGAGCGCGTCGGCATCCGCCCGTGCCTCGACGTCTGCGGCATCTGGGGCGGCTACACCGGCGCCGGCGCCAAGACGGTGCTCCCGTCCGAGGCGCACGCCAAGATCTCTATGCGCCTGGTCCCGGACCAGCGCAGCGCCGAGATCGCCCGGCTCGTCGGGCGGCATCTCAAGAAGATCGCCCCGAAATGCGTCTCGGTGGAAGTCACGCCCTGCGGGGGCTGCGACGGATTCACGATTCCAATCAGTTCTGAAGCCTACCAGGCCGCGGCCCGCGCCATCGGTGAGGTCTATGGGAAGGAGCCTGTCCCCGCCCGCGGCGGCGGCTCCATCGGCATCCTGGGCGAGATGCAGAAGATCCTCGGGATCGACCCGCTCCTGATGGGCTTCGGCCTGGAGCGCGACACCATCCACTCCCCCAACGAGAGCTACCTTCTCAAGCAGTTCTTCGGAGGAATGGAGAGTATCGCCAAGTTCTACGAATACTGGCAGTAAAACGCCGTCAGACTACTTCAGGAAGCCGTCCAGCCAGGTGCAATGGGCGGCTTCCGTCGTCTCCGAGGCCCAGTGCTCGTTGATCGGCGTCAGCAGCAGCGACTTCGGGCAGTCCAGGCTGTTCCACACGCCGAAGGAGGTGGACGGAGGGCAGACGTCGTCGTTGTAGCCGAAGGACATTTGCGTGGGGACCTTGATCTGCCGGGCGAAATTGATCACGTCGTAGTAAGCCAGGGTCTTCACCGCAGCCGGCGTGAGGATCCCCGGCTGGTGGTTGAAGTGCGGGTAGCCGCCGGTGCGGCCGGGCGTGGCGTAGGCCGCCATGTCCGCGAGGGCCGGATGGTCCGCGATACAGACGGTCACGCGCGGATCCAGGCCGGCAGCGACAAGGCTCAGGGCACCGCCCTGGCTGCCGCCCTTCACGACGACGTTCCTGCCGTCCCACTGCGGAAGCGTGGTCAGGTAGTCGATCATCCGGACCATGGCCAGGTAGACGTTCTTCATGTAATACGTTTCCCGGGATTCAATCCCATTGCCGAGATAGCCGGCCCCATTGCCCGTCTCCAGCCGGCGGCCCGCATCGCGGAACACCTGCACGTCGGAGCGGGGATCCAGCCCGTGGATCTCGATGACGAAACGGATGAAATGCCGCTGCGTGTAGTAGCGGTGCCAGCCTGGGACGATGATGGTGTTGACCCCCGCGCCCGGCGGGAAGATGACGATCGGACAGGAGCCGGGCGCGACATCTTTGGGCACATACAGATAGCCGTAGACGCCGTGCTCGTCATCCACGCTGACGCGCACCAGGGTGCAGTCCTCCGTGGCGGTGCCGCGCTCAGGCTGCGGAATCTCCCGCACCCGCAGCGGGCGCGCCTCCATAGCGGCGATCTCCCGCTTCCAGAAGGCGTTGAAGTCTTCCGGCAGGGTAACCACCGGCTGGATCTGCTCGGGCGAGAATCCCAGCTTGACGCGGGTCTGCGGTGCACCGGGGCCCTCGCCATAACGGATCTGGACATTGCGGAAACCGGGCGTGCGGCGCGTTCCCACGGGGATGCGCGCCCGGCCGTCCCGCAGTTCGGCCGTGCCCTGCACGTCCGGCTGCATCAGGTCGTCCGACACCGTGTAGTTGAGGGTCCCCTCATGCGGGATGCCGTATTTGGACAGGAAGACTTCGACGGAAGCCTCCTCGCCGACCCGGTAGGTCCAGTCGGCATGGTCCGGCACGGAGAACCAGCTCCAGTCCGAATAGAACTGTGCACGGGCAAAGAAACCGGCTGCCAGCAGGATACTGGCAGCCGTAAAAAGTTTCTTGAACATCATTTCACTTCGAATTCGTAGCTTCCGGACTGAAGTTCGCAGAGCACCCGGCCCTTGAGCGCGCGGAACGGACCTGCACCTTCAGCACCCTTCAGCACTTTGACATGAGATTCCGGATCGAGTCCGGAATGACTGGAAAGGGCGGGGACCTGCAGGGTCAGCGAAGCCGTGGTGTTGGCGGGGATGGTGACGCGGTAGATGTAGCCGCCCGCCGTCTTCTCCCAGCCGGCCTCGATGCGGCCATAAGGGCTCTCGAAGCCGCCCTTGGCGAAGGTCTCCTTGCCGCCGACCTTAGGCTGCAGCAGGATGTGCTTGTAGGCGGGATTGTCCTCGTCGCGCTGGATGCCCAGCTGGTGGGAGTACATCCACTCCCCGATGGCGCCGTAGGCGTAGTGGTTGAAGGAGTTCATATCCACGGGACCGAAGCCGTTCTCGATGGTGTAGGAGTTCCAGCGCTCCCACATCGTGGTCGCCCCCTGCAGCACCGGGTAGAGCCAGGACGGGTACTTGGTCTGCTCGAAGAGGGTGTAGGCCACGTCGTCGCGGCCGTTCTCCGACAGGGCGAGGTTGAGGTAAGGCGTACCGATGAATCCGGTGGTAAGGGTGTTGCCGTGCTTCTCGATGTCCTCCACCAGGTGGGCTACGGCCTTGTCACGCAGCTCGCCGTCCAGCAGGCCGAAGCGCAGCGGGAGGGCATAGGAGGTCTGCGTGCCGACGGGCATCAGCGTGCCGTCCTTGGGGGCGTTCGGATTTGCGGGCATGCCCGGCCAGCGGAAAGCCACGTACGGAGCCACGGAGACACCGTCCTCGTTGTAGTACTTCTTCACGAACGCGGCCTTGACCTTGTCGTGCAGGGCGGCATATTTGCGCGCCTCGCGGGTCTTGCCCAGGGCTTCGGCCATCCGGGACATCATGTAGGCGTCGTAGGCGTAGTAGGCGGTGTTGGTAAGGCCGATGTCCGTGCGCTCGATGGCGAGGTGGTCACCGATGCCGGAAGAGACCTGCGTGCCGTCCGGATTGGCCTGGCGCTCCAGGTAGTCCATGTAGCGCTCCATCGAATCCCAGTGCTGCTGCAGGACGCGGAGGTCTCCGTACTGCTCCCAGACCTGGTAGGGCACGAGGATGCCGGCTTCCATCCAACCCATCCAGCCCGGCTGGTCGTTGGTGAAGCCATAGGGCGGACGGCCCGTGACCGGATAGTAGTTGAAGTAGCTGCCGTCGTAGTTCTGGTTGTCGCGCATGGAGTAGAACCAGCGGGCGTAGAACTTGTCCACCCAGGGGCTGAAGTACGTGGCCGTGCGGGCGAAGACCTGGGCGTCGCCCGTCCAGCCCTGGCGCTCGTCGCGCTGCGGGCAGTCGGTCGGGACGGCCTGGAAGTTGTCGCGCTGGCCCCACTGGATGTTCTGGAAGAGGCGGTTGATGTCAGGATCGGAGCTCTCGTAGTCGGAGGTGGTGTTGCCGATGGACTCGAGCACCACGGCCTTGACGGAGGAGATCGGGAGCGGCTTGTCCAGGCCGGTCACGGACACATAGCGGAAGCCGTGGTCCGTGAAGACGGGCTGGTAGGTCTCCCCCTCTTTCTTTCCGCGCATCGTGTAGTTGTCAATGGAGATGGCCCCGCGATAGTTCTCGACGTAGACCTGGCCCTTCTTGGCCTTATACATCTCGATCGTGTAGGGTGCGACCGGGTCGGTGGGGATGCGCTCCGGATAGATCATCTCGCCGTAGCGCAGGTTCACGACCTGGCCAGCCTTGCCCTTCATGCCCTCCAGGCGCGGCACGCCGATGACGTTCTGGCCGAAGTCATAGACGAAAGTGCCCTTGACCGGCTCGGACACGCTGATGGCGTCGAGCGTGATGTTGTTCTGGATCGGCAGGCCCACGTATGCCTGGATCTGCACGCCGGGAGCCGGACGCTCGAAGAGGTCGGCGGGCTCCCAGGCGGAGTCGTCGAAGCCGCCGTCTTTCCAGCCGTCCACTTCCTTCCGGGCGTCGTAGTCTTCGCCGAACTGGAAGCCGTTGCGGGTCACGGGGCCGTGGTCGTACTTCTTCCAGCTGCCGTCGGTCACGATCACCTGCTGGGTGCCGTCCTCGAAGGTAACGAGGATCTTTGCGAGCAGCGACTGGCGGATGCCGTACGGATCTACGTTGTTGGAGGTGAAGATATTGAGGTCGCTGTACCAGCCTGCGCCGAGCATGGCGCCGAAGCCGTTGGCTCCCTGCTTCACCATATCGGTGATGTCGTAGGAGTTGTACATGATGCGGTAGCGGAAGTCCGTCCAGCCCGGGTTGAAGTAGTCGTTGCTGACGCGCTTGCCGTTGATGTAGAACTCATAGATGCCGCGGGCGGTGACGTAGAGGCGGGCGTCCTTGACCGGCTTGGCGAGCTCTACATTCTTGCGGAGCATCGGGGCGGACACGAGTCCGTAAGGCTCCCAGACCTGCAGGCGGCCGTTGCCCGTGACTTCATGGCGCGGGGTGGGGTCGGTATAAAGGGTCGTGTTCCAGTTCTCCTCGGTGATGACGATGTTGGAGAAAATGGCTTTCTGTCCGCGCGGCTGGAAGAAGCCGATGGAGTGCAGGCGGGCCCAGTCGGTGATATACTCTCCGTTGGGGTACGGCGTGATCACCATCTGGGTGGGCAGGCCGGAAGAGACGTTCTCGCGGCGCGGGCCGCCGGGGACGCCCTCCGTCGGGCGCATCACCTGTCCGTCCATGTAGGCGATCAGGTTGGACTTGAGGTGGTAGCCCGGGGTGCTGACCTGCAGCTGGATGTGGTGGACGTCGTGCTTGGCGGCTTCGGACACGATCCCGGAGAGGTCGATGGTGGACAGGTGGCGGACATCACCCTCCACGGAATAGTCGATGATGAACTTGGGCGTGTCCTGGATGTTGAACTCGGCCGTGATCCAGTTCTTCTCATCCTTGACACTGTAGGCAAACACGGCGCGGTGGCTCCCGGCCGGAATCTGCACGTCATAGTCGATGTCGAAGAAGGTGCGGTACCGGGAGGCGCCGACCTCCATCGAGCCGATCCACTGGGCGCGGCTCCAGCCGGTGCTCATCAGGCCGGTCTCGAACCAGGTCGGCTCGGATTCGACCATCTTGTTGTCCTGGTCCCAGACCTGGACTTTCCAGAAATAGCGGGTGGACCCGCGCAGGGAAGCCCCCTCATAGGGGATGTTCAGGGATGCGTCCGAGCGGACCATCCCGGAATCGTAGACGTATTCGCCGGCCTTGAGTTTCTCCTCCCCGGCCGCCACGAGCACGCGGTAAGCGCGCTGCAGGGCGCCGATGCGGTCGGAGCTCATCTGCCAGCTGAAATAAGGATGCGTCTCGTCGAGACCCAGCGGAGTATCCATTGCCTCCGTGCGCAGGTTCACGATCTTCGTCGCAGACCAAAGGGGGAAAGTCGTGGCAAGCAACAAGCTGATAACCAGAAACTTGCCGAAATTGCTCCTAGTCATATTGAGGGTAAGCATTTTAAACAACTAACAAGTATTCAACGCTTTGCATGACACTGGCCTACAGGTGGCGCTTCATGAATTCGAGGTAGAAGGTCCAGTCCTGCGGCATCACGCCGTGGCCGCCTTCATGCATGGCATAGCCGAGCGTCGTGTAGACAGGCTGGTCCGCAGCGGGCATCTCGTCGCCCTGGGGGACATCCTTGCCGAACAGCTCGTAGACCTTGCGGCCCTCGATCAGGGCCAGCCACTCGCCCTTGGGGTCGGACCAGATGTCGGTCGAACCGGTCTGGAGGAGCAGCGGACGCGGGGCGATCAGCGCCACGAGCATGTGGGCGTCGACCGGCATCTCGTGCACCTTGTCCCCCCAGTAGCCGTATTTCGGGCAGAACTGATACGGGAAGCGGGTCTTCTCGGCCAGGTGGGCGACCGTCTCGCCGTAGTTGCGGCGGCTGATGGCGGCGCCGCCCTCGCCGGAGCAGCTCGGCATCACGACCTTGATGCGCGGCTCGATGGCGCCGGTCCAGATGGTGGTCTTGCCCAGACGCGAGCAGCCCGTGATCGCTACGCGGGTGGCGTCGATGTCGGGATCCTTCTCAAAGTAGTCCATCAGGCGGCTCACGCCCAGCGCCCAGGCGCTGATGGAGCCCCAGTCATTGTCGGCGCGCGGTGCGCCCGGCGTATGATAGAGGCCGCGCAGGCCCAGTTCGTCATTGTCCTCGAAGTCCGGGGTGATATCGGTGTAGCAGAGGGTGGCGAAGCCGAAGCCCTCCTCCAGGAACTTCTTGACGGTCGCGTCCATGCCGAAACGCATGCCCATGCCGCCGGGCATGTTCATCGCAGGCACCTCGACAAAAGCCTTGGTCCGGGGGTCCCAGCGATGACCGGGCTTCACGCCCGGGTCGCCGACGACCATGTTGTTCTGGGAGAAGCTGAGATTGAGCAGGATCGGGGCCGGCCCCACGGCATCCTTGGGCAGGTAGACGAGCACGTCCACGCGCGGGCCGTTGTCGTCGGGCGAGAAATAGAGCGTGATCTGCTTGCGGACGGCCGTGCCGTCGAAGCCGAGGTCCTGCTGCACGTCGTAGCGCAGCGCCGGCTTCTTGGCGGGCCACTTGCCGTACTGGTTCTCCTCGAAAAGCTTCACGATCTCGGCCCGGCGCTTCTTCCACTGCCGGACATTCTTGACGGGTTTGCCGTTGTTGAAGGTCAGCGGGTCCGGGAGGCCGAGCTTGTAGTCGCCGACCTTGGACTCATCGTAATTGACGGGGATGCCCGCAACCACGTCGCGGTCCTGGGCATGCACCGATGCAGCGCCGAGCAGGGCGCAGCAGAACAGAACAATTATCTTTCTCATGGTCAGATGGGTTAAATTGGTCATTTAGTTTGGTAAATATACGCATTTTTTCCGGCAAAAAGCATTAACTTTGACAAAACCAACGACCACTCATACCGAATGAAAAGGATCATCCCCCTCTCGCTGGGACTGCTTGCCGGAGCGGCAGCGGTCCAGGGTGCTGAACCCAAGCTCCCCAAGAAGCCCAAGGCGCAGCCCAAGATGAACGTCCTGTTCATCATGTCGGACGACATGCGCACCGACTGGAAGGTATACGGCACCCCGCAGATGCACACGCCCAACCTGGACGCGCTCGCCGGCCGGGGCGTGCTCTTCCAGCACAACTACTGCCAGTATCCCCTCTCGGGTCCGTCCCGCACCTCGCTGCTCTCCGGACACCGCCCCGTCTCCACGCGGATCTACAACAACTCCCCCTGGTGGGGCGCCGACCATCCGGAGTGGCACAGCCTGCCGATGTACTTCAAGGAGAACGGCTACACGACCTACGTGGCCGGCAAGATCTTCCACTCCGGCATCGAAGACTCCGAAGCCTGGGACTTCGGCGGCTGGGAGCGCCGGCGCAATACCGGTGTGGGTGATTTCCAGCCCTCATACTTCTCCGCCGACCAGCACCGCCAGTGGGTTGAATCCCGCGGCGGCGGCGTCAAGCTGATCAAGTACAACGGCATCCGCGAGATGGGGCCGGGCGACGAATACCTGGTCGGCCACGGCCCCGACTCCGACCGCTGGGGCCCGGACGAGACCCGATACATCAGCGAGGAGGAGAATACCGACAAGGCTATCGGCTTCATCCGGGATGCCGCCAGGAAGAAAGGCGAGCCGTTCTTCATCGCCTGCGGCTATTCCAAGCCGCACTCCCCCTTCCTCTGCCCGCAGCGCTTCTTCGACCTCTACAAAGACGTGGACATCCCCCTGGCCGAGGACTTCTGCTCCTGGCCGATGATCCCGCGCGGCTTCCCCGCCGGTTCGATCCGGGAGATCAACGCCGACGTATTCATCAACCGCCGCTGCTCGCCCGAAGAGGCCAAGGAGGCCCTTCGCGCCTACTGGGCCTGCATCAGCTACGTGGACTGGAACGTCGGCCGGCTCATCGCCGCCCTTGACGAGGAAGGCCTGGCCGACAACACGATCATCGTCTTCTGCGTGGACCATGGCATGCAGATGGGAGAGAAGGGCAAATGGTCCAAGGCCGGATCGCTCTGGGAGGAAGGCACGAACACCCCGCTCGTAATCGTGGACCCGCGCGCCAGGGGCAACGGCAAGGTCACGTACCGCATCACGGAGAACCTCGACATCTACCCCACCCTGGTCGAACTCTGCGGCCTGCCGGAGAACCCGGAGCTGGAAGGCACCAGTTTCGCCCGCCTGCTCGATGACCCGGAGGCTGAGTTCGACAAGCCCGCCTACACCGTCTGGGACAACCACGGCAAGGGTGTCACCGGCGTCGGGATCCGCACCGAGCGCTGGCGCTATGCCGAGTATTTCGGCGCCGGTGCCGGCTGCATGTTGATCGATGAGGTGAACGACCCGCACGAACTCGTGAACCAGGCCGACCAGCCCGACCATGCGGAACTGGTGGCATGGTTCCACAAACTGGCCCAGGACTACGTCAAGGGACAGCGCGAACTCACCAAGGAAGAAGCCGGGATCCGATAGGGATCCTGGCTATTCCTTTGCTTTCTCCACCTGGGGATCTACGGTCTTGATGGCCGTGGTACGGTTGACCGGCAGGGAAAAGGCGATGCCCTGGGCATCCGCCGCCAGGCCGGCTTCTTTGTAGATGGTCTTCATCACCTCGTCCTTGATGGGCTTGGGGACGAGGATCATCACCATCTCCTTGTCCGGCTGGATGTTGATATTGAAGAATTCTTCGGCCTCCGGGTTGGCGGAACCGCGGGCACGGAGGATGGTACCGCCCTTGGCTCCCGCCGAGCGGGCTGCCTCCATCACGTTCTGCGAGAAACCTGCATTCACGATGCAGACCACGAGTTCAAACTTGTTCTCTTCCATATTATGCTTCCTCCTTGACGGTTCGCTTGTCGTTGCTTAAGAATCCATAGGTCAGGGTCCCGATCACGCTGGAGAACGGGATGGTATAGGCGATGCCCTTGTAGTCCTTGCCTTTCTTGAAGGTCTCGTTGAGCAGGTTGATGAGCTTGTCGGCCTGGTCCGCCCGGACCACGCTGATGATCATGGTCTTGGGACGCTCTGTCAGTCCGAGGTAGTCCAGGATCAGGTGCGTCGTCCCCTTGGCCGGGACCGTCAGCTGGACGTTGGCCTGATGGGACTGGATGAGGCTGGAATAGTAGGCGCTCTTGTTGTTGTGTACAATGGCCATCAGGAGCTCCAGTTTCATCGGAGCGATATTTCTGGTACCTTCCATCTTACTCGAAATATATGATCTGGTCGTCTGCGGCGGCGAGGATGCGCCGGATGGCGGCATTGTCGCGGGCACGGACGCTCATCACGGATTTGAAGCCCAGGGACTGGATGGTGATCAGCGGGGTCATCGCCACCATGGCGACGACGCCGAAGGCGAAATCCAGCACGGCGGATTCCCCCTGCATGGACACGCAGGCGCCGATTACCAGCGGCAGGATGAAGCTGGAGGTCAGCGGACCGCTGGCCACGCCGCCGGAGTCGAAGGCGATGGCCGTATACAGCTTGGGGACGAAAAAGGACAGGCCCAGCGAGACCAGGTAGCCCGGCACCAGGTAGTACAGCAGCGAGAAGCCGAAGTGCACCCGCAGCACCGAAAGGCCGATGGACACACCCACGCCCACGGACAGGGCGATCATCATCTGCGTCTTGGACACTTCCCCGCCCGTGATCTCCTCCGCCTGGTTGTTGAGCACGTGCACGGCCGGTTCGGCGAGCACCACGACCATGCCGATGATGAAAGCGAATCCGATCAGCAGGGCCGGGCTGTGCGCGGCCATCTGGGTGCCGATCTTGAACCCGATGGGCATGAAGGCCATCTCCACCGCAGCCAGGAACAGGACGAGACCGATCAGCGTCTGGACGATGCCCACGCAGATCTGGATGATCTTGGTCACCGGGAGTTTCAGGATGAGGGCCTGGAGGATGAAGAAAAAGACGACGATCAGCACCAGGGACTTGCCCACTTCCAGCAGCTTGCCTCCAAGGAGGTTCCACGTGCCCTCCTCCAGGATGGCGGTCATGGAATAATCCGGGACCGCATACGATAGGTCTCCCTTGGCCATCATGGACAGGATGAGCACCGCCACGATCGGGCCGACGGAGCACAGGGCGATCAGGCCGAAGCTGTTCTCGCTGGCGTTCCGCCCGCCTACGGTCAGGGCGATGCCGACGCCCAGCGCCATGATGAACGGCACCGTGATCGGTCCCGTGGTCACGCCGCCGGAATCGAAGGACAACGGCAGGAACGAGCCCTTGCCGATGTCGATCAGCAAAGCAGCCAGGCAGAACAGGAAGAAATAAAAGAAGAGCAGCAGGCTGGTCAGGTCGGCATGGAAAACGATCTTGATGACTGCCAGGAGCAGGAACAGGCCCACGCCCACGCCCACCGTCACGATGAGCAGCGTGC
>JAEEGK010022096.1_pt1 | contig 13396 bp, 14 predicted proteins | sample 8958771 | NCBI WGS metagenome assembly JAEEGK01 (sample SAMN16246547, study PRJNA631951) | gut metagenome | biome: gut microbiome; feature: rumen; material: SC-attached | host: Bos | place: Iran: Karaj | collected 2018-10 | reverse complement strand
CCACCAAAGTGCCTATCCACCGCTGACGGGAGAGCTCTATCTGCTGCTGGGCTATCTCGGCATCCTTCTGCTGTGTCTGATAGACGGTGGCCAGCTCTGCAGCATCACTTGCTTTCTGCTTCGCGAAGGCCGAATCGAGATGTTCAACAATATATGCTGCTACGGCCAGTGCCGAGTCGCGACGACCGGCCTTGTAGTTCGCCTGAAACTTGTTTAACACATAACCGGTGATGTTCTCAAGCGAGGCATCCATACCAAGTTCTGCAAAGAGCTGTTCAAGTCCAACGTAGGCATCGGCAGCCTCGGCGTAACGCCCGGTTTCCAGTAGGAATGCTGCACCGTCGATTTGCCCTCGTAGGGTTTTCGAACTCTCGGTCTTCTGATAATCTGCGATGGCGCGATTGGCCTTTGCCAGATTTTTCTGACCTATTGCCAACTGAGCATGGGCAAGACAGTTTATTGCTACCATTCTATCCACCACCGATGACGGAACGCCATCCAGTTTCAGAAAGATGGCGAGGACGGAATCCTGCCGGTTGTACCACTTCTCTGCGCTCTCGTAATCGGTTGTTTCCCGATATCTGTCAAAGATGTTAAAGGCGCAGACGTAAACGTTGTGGACAGACTGCCAGACAGGATTTTCCACACTTATCTCCTGAATGGCGTTGAAAGCCAGATCATACGACTTGGCGGCATCATCCTTCATGCCGAGTCCAAACTGGGCATCACCGACACATTGTCTTAGAATCGCTAAATACTTTTTTCCCTTACCCTCTGCGCCATTCATCTTCTCCATCAGAGGAAGCCCAATCCGCAACACACCATCATAGTCTCTTCTTTGATAAAGCAGTTCAGCCATGTCACTTACACAAGCAACGTAATAGACGCTGTCCTGAGAAGGGATGGATTCCATGTCTATGACGGTTTTCAGCACCTCCAGAGCATGCACATGGTCCCCTATGTGAGATAAGGCATCTCCTCGAAGATACGCAGACCTCACTGGTGATATGTCGCCCGTCTGCTCCAGACTGTCGCACAATGCCAGTATACGTTTAAAATCCATAGTATTACGAGCTGCATCAATCAGGCTGTCGGCCTCCGATTCCTTTTGTGCCGACGGACTGCTCTTCTCGCACGAGGAGAAGGCGAATGTGAGTGCCACCATCGCCATGAGGGCGATGGCAGCGTACTTTAGGGTATGAAAATTCTTTATCATCGGTGATCTCTTTTTTTTATCGTTCATATTAACAAACGCAGGGTGTTGCCTTCAATGCTGAAATCGCGGCTGAAGTGACGCAGGAAGGAAACAGACAGCTCGTTTTCTGCTTTCGACAGTACAGCCGGATCGATAGGCTGCGGACAACTGACTGCGAAACCCAGTTCTTCGTTCTGCTCGGTGTACGACAGGGTGAGCCTGGTGCCTGGTGCTGTGCCTATGATAATCAGCAGCTCGTCGATGACGTGCATCACGCGCTGGGTCTGCTTGTGCGTCAAGTTATAACGCTGGCAGAACTGTTCCATCTGTGCCACCATGGCATACAAGTCAGCGTGCTCGCTCTCGACGAGGAACGTCGTTTCGTGTATCTGCCGTATGAACTTGCGCGTCAGCTCACGCTGCGGATGGTCGAAGAGCTGTTCGGGCGTGCCGTCCTCATAGACCACACCCTCGGCAAAGAACAGCACGCGACTGCTCACCTGCTGTGCGAAGCGCATCTCATGGGTGACCACAATCATCGTCATTCCATCACGGGCCAGCCGTGTCATCACGCCGAGCACTTCGCTCACCATCGTGGGGTCGAGGGCAGAGGTAGGCTCGTCAAAAAGCAGTATCTCGGGCTTCATGGCCAGCGCGCGGGCAATGGCCACACGCTGTTTTTGGCCGCCCGAGAGTTGGTCGGGCATGGCGTCGGCACGTTCTGCCAGTCCTACCATCGCAAGCAGTTCGAGCCCCTGCCGTTCAGCCTCCTGGCGACTCATACCCAGCAGCTCGATAGGCGCCATGGTAATGTTATCAAGCACGGACCTACCATTGAAGAGGTTAAACGACTGGAACACCATGCCCATCTTCTGGCGAAGCAGGGACACGTCGGCATCAGGTGCCAGCATATCCTGTCCGCCAATGATGATGCTTCCAGCTGTCGGCTGTTCCAATCGGTTCAGACAGCGCAGGAAGGTGCTCTTGCCCGTGCCCGAAGGTCCGATGATGGAGATGACCTCGCCGCGGTGTACGTCGAGGTTGATATCCTGCAGCACGTCGAGTGTGCCGTAGCTCTTTTTCAGGTGGGATATGCGGATGATGGGGGTGTCGTCGGGAGTATCCTGATGCGAGTCCGCTGTCTGTATGGCAGAATGGCGGCCTGACTGCCGACGATAGGCCAGCCATGCGCCAGCGCCAGACACGATAACCAGTAGGGCAACCCAGAACCATGGCGAGTGCTCTTGAGGCTTGGGAGAAGATATGAGGTCGGCAAGTGTCTCTCCCTTCCTGGTGATGACCACTGAGTGGGAGTCGACGTATCCGTTGGAGAAGAGTACCTGTTTCTTGCGCTCCTCCGTGGCGCTGATGCCTCCCATGGCCATATCGGCCTTGCCCGTCTGCACGGCGGGAATCTGCGAGGCAAAGTCCATCGTCAGGTATTCTATGCGCCAGCCGCGCCGGTTGGCCCATTCTGTCAGGTAGTTGATCTCCAAGCCTGACGGCTTGCCGTAGCTGATGAAGTTAAACGGCGGAATCGACGGGAAGACGGCCACGTGCAACAGCCGTCCCTTGCCCGTCTGCTGTGGCACGGGGACAGCCGATGGCTCGTCGGCATTGCGCCAGCGGTCAAGTATCTCCTGATAAGTACCGTCTGCACGGATCTCGGCCAGATAGCTGTTGAAGTCCTGCTGCAACTCCGTATTGTCCAGACGGAAGCAGGCTGCAAGGGGTATCGACGGCAGGCCGGCATTCACAAAGTTGTATTTCGACGACAGCTTCTTGTCAAACATGAAGGTCAGGCTCTCGTCGACAGCAGCATCCACCTTGCCCTTGTCAAGGGCAGCCATGATGTCGGTCGTCGTGCTGAGGCGTAGTATCTCGGCATGGGGAGCATTCTTGCTGACAGCCAGGTCCTGGATAGCACCGAGAATCACGGCAATCCGCAGATTGTTCAACTGGTTGATCGGCAAAATAGTATCGGCTGCAGATGCCTCCGACATATCCGATGCCGCATCGGCATGCTGCGACGGCTGATAGCCTGCCAGTCCCAGCAATACCAGCAACATCGCCACCACACCAGCCTTCATGCGCTTTCGCTGCACCAAGGCCTTCAGCAGCAGTCCGATGAGCCAAGCCACGAGGAAATAGATGATGGCCGTGACGAGGAGCGGGAAGAAAGCGTCGAACGTGCGCGCACGAATCAGATCAGAGGCACGCGTCATGTCCATGACTGCCACATAGCCCACGATGCTCGTGCCCTTCAGCAGGCTCACCACCTCGCCCTGATAGACGGGCATCACCGCTCTGATGACTTGTGGCATCACAATCCTGAAGAAGGTCTGCCGCTGCGAATAGCCTAAGGCGAGACCAGCCTCGGTCTGTCCGCGGTCGATGCCCTGTATCGTGGTGCGCAACATCTCGCTGATATAGGCTGCCGTATTCATGGCGAAGGTCACGATGGCCACCACGATGCCCGTGGCTTCCATCGGCGCCATAATCACATAGTACATCAGCATGAGTAGCACCAGCACGGGCGTACCGCGCATCAGGTCGATATACACGCTGGCCGTGCGTCGCAGCCACGCCCGCCGGCTCATGCGCATCCAGCATACCAGTCCTCCCAGCAGCGTGCCTAACAGCACGGCGAAGAGCGTGATGAGCAGCGTTACCTGCAGACCGTCAAGTATCATCCTGTAGCGGTCCTCTGCTATCAGGTTGTTCATGAAACTCTCTACCACGCTGTCAATAAAACTCATCACCATCATCTGTTCGTTACTCCTTTCTCTAAATAGTCTTGATACATGGCTTTCATGTCCTGCTGCAACATGTGCTCATACATCTCAGGCATCTCGGCATAACATTCCCTGTAGTTCGGGCAGGTCGGTGGGACATTGCTCGAACACGCGCTGCTCTTCCTTCGAGAGCAGCACCATCTCCTTGGTCATGTTGTGGAGCAGCAGCAGACCGTCGTCAACCTCGGCCTGCACCACAAAGTACATCAGGCGGTAGGTCTCCTCAGCCCGATGTTTCTGAAGGCCCAACAACTTCATGTAGGGCTTCGCTGGTTCAATAATTGTCTTCACATAAAAGGATCAAAGGAAGGACATTGTCTGGAAGGACATTCATAGGACGGGAGGACAATCATCTTTGTATCGGTAATAGGGTAACCTTGGATTATACCCTCCATCCACCTGGTCGAGATCTTCCTCATCGAGTTCCTGACTCATCACTACCTGGTCATCACCGTTCTTTCCAGTGATGGATACCTTCTTCACGTCGTCGTCGAGCTCAATCTGCAAGACGCGCTTTTCTTTCTTCTCTTCCATAATCTTAATAGTTTGATCATTAATATTTGTTACAAAACTTTTTGGTAAAAAGTTCATCAGGCGGTGGGATCAACCCTCCGGCCACCTGGTCGAGGTCGTCCTCGTTGAGTTCTTGGCTCATCACTACCTGCTCATCACCGTTCTTTCCAGTGATGGAAACCTTCTTCACGTCGTCGTCGAGTTCAATTCTCAGAACGCGCTTTTCTTTCTTTTCTTCCATAATTATTATATTTTTAGGGGTTAATTGAATTTCTCTTAGGCAACTACTTCTCTTCTCGTGAGGCCGCATACTGAGCCTTCAGCGCCTGCACATGGGGCTTTGCCTGAATCTCAGGCGCCACCTTGTCCACCAATGCCAACCACTCCTCCTCTGTCACCTGAGCAAGCGAGGCGTACATCAGACCCCAGTAACCTTGGAAATCAGAGGGATGCTCTTCAATCAGTTTGAGGCAGTAGTCACGCAATTCACCGGTAGCGGCAGAGTCAGTCTCCAGGCGGCTAAGCACATCCGCTAAGATCGGCGCAGAATCGCGCACCTGGAAGTTGAGCGATGTCTCTGGTGCAAAAACCTCGGCAACCGTCTTGAGGCCGTCTATCTCGTAGCGCACCGTGTCGCCGGTAGGGATGAAATTCTCCTTCCAGCCGTTGTCGTCCTGACCGAAACGGACGGACATGAGAGTCGTCTTGTCGCTGGGTATGTCGTAGCGGAACCTCCCGTCTTTCACGGGCACATTAGCCAGTTCTTCTCCTGTATCTTCGTTGAACAGGATTACATACTCAGGCACGTCATCCGTATTATGGAAATGACCCACCAAGACCGTTTGCTCCACTTTTGGCTCCAAGACTGGCTTTTCGCCTTGCCCGCAGCCAGCCATCAGGGCCGCCGCTGCCAACATCACTAAATAATTAATTCGTTTCATTTTCTTTGGTTTTTATTGTTGTTAATCATCCATGCACAGAACCAAACGGCGGCAATCACCAGACATACGCCGCCAGCGATATAGGCAATGCCCTCCGGCAGATGGAAAGCAAGTTTCGAAATAAAAAGGAATGTAGTGCAGACGCACGTCATGAACAGAGCAGGAATGAGTGTGATCCAATAGTTCTTCTTCTGACGAACCAGATAGACCGTGATGGCCCAGAGCATGAATACCGCCAGCGCCTGATTGCTCCATCCGGCATATTGCCAAATAGTGTTGAAACCATTGGCGTCCTCCACCTGCCATATCAGCAGGGCCAGCGAAGCCCCAAAGAGGGGCAGACTGACGAGCAGACGTTTGGGAATGGGCCGCTGCTCGATATGGAATGCTTCAGCGATGATCAGTCGGGCAGATCGGAAAGCCGTATCGCCCGAGGTGATGGGGGCTGCCACCACACCAAGAATGGCCAAGATGCCACCTGTGACACCGAGCCAGCTGTTGCACATGATATTTACCACGGCGGGGGCACTGGTCAAGAAGCCATTGTTGCCGACAGCCTCGATGAGCTGATAGCCCGGAGCAGGTTCCCCATAGAAGAAATACATGGACACAGCAGCCCATACCAGTGCAACAAGCCCCTCGGTGATCATCGAGCCGTAGAACACGGCACGACCCTTGCGCTCTGAAGCCAGACAGCGGGCCATGAGCGGGCTCTGGGTAGCATGGAAGCCACTCAAGGCACCGCAGGCGATGGTGATGAACATACAAGGGAACACCTGGTCGGTGAAGGAGCTGTCGGCTGCCTTCCCCATATTCTCAGGATGCGACCACAACTCGGGCAACTGAGGCCATTCCACAAACAGGCATACCATCAGTGCTGCCACCATGAACAGAAGGGCAATGGCAAACACAGGATAGAAGCGCCCGATAACCTTGTCGATAGGGAGCATCGTGGCCACGATATAATAGACAAAGATACAGATAATCCACATCAGGGCGGTACCGCCATACCCCTGGAGGATGGTGGCAGGACTGAACACAAACACCGTGCCCACCATCAGCAGAAGGAGTACCGAGAACACCCGCATGACCTTACGGGCCTTCTCACCCAGGTATTTCCCGACAATCTCCGGACAACTGGCACCACCGTTACGCATGGAGAGCATACCCGTGAAATAGTCGTGTACGCTGCCTGCGAAGATACATCCCAGCACAATCCACAGATAGGCTACAGGGCCGAACTTGGCACCCATGATAGCACCGAAGATGGGCCCGGTACCGGCAATGTTCAGGAACTGGATTATAAACACCTTCCAATTAGGAAGCACAATGCGGTCAACACCATCGGCCATGGCAACAGCAGGAGTTTCCCTGTCGTCAGGGCCAAACACGCTGTCCACAAAACGGCCATACAACAGATAGCCTAAGACAAGTGCTATAAGACTAATGCAAAATGTAACCATTGATCAAATAATTATTTATTTTTCGTCAACACGAGGCGGAAACCAAGTGAGTTGCACTTGTGATTGGGGGCGACGACTTCGATGGCACGGTAATTCACAGGAAGCTGAAGGGCATCTGAGTCAAAGGCACCACCGCTGCAAACGAAGGTCTCTCCTGTTGCAGGCCCTGCGTAGTCGGTACCTTGCTCAGCCGGCAAATCGGCAAGCGGTGCATACCTGTCGCGACAAATCTCATTCAAGTTGCCAGTCATGTCGTAAATTCCAAGCTCATTGGGCCATCTCATGGCTACGCCGTTGGCTTTGTTAGTATTGGCAGCATTCCAAGCCACTTTGTCGAGGTTGTCGGAACCTGCATAGACATAGCCATTAGACTTCTGACCGCCCAGAGCGGCATAGTGCCACTGGGCCTCAGTAGGTAGCTGGAAAGCCATGCCTTCGGGCAGATCGTCTTTTACCAGTTCGTTCAGCTTATCGATGAAACCGCCGGGCTTTGTAATATCCTCATAGCTGACCATTGTGACGGGATATCGGTACTTGTTGGTTATCTGGCCCGTTGGCAGCTCGCCCATGATGGCATACCAAACGCCATTCTCTACCTCCGTCTGGGAAATATAGTAGTCGGAGAGTGTTCCTGTGACAGCCTTCTGCTGGCCATCGCGCTCGTAGACCATAGAATAATCGCCTCCTTCTACCTTAATCATGTTGAAGGCCTGCTCGATGAAACCGGGTAAGTAAAAATAGAATAATTCGTCAACTGTTGGTGGCGCCGGGATCGTTTCTTCCTCAACAGCGTCAGCCAGTACCAGACGGAAACCAATCGAGATGTAACGATCAAACATCATAATCCAATCACGAAGAAAGACATTTGTTTCATTGTTGAAATAAGCCCCACCACAAATGACACGAATCAATGTATTGTTGAGGGCAACGAAGTCCCTGCCCTGATTGGTCGGCAAATCATCATTATCCAAATAATTATCACGGATATACTCAACAGCGTTGCCAATCATATCATAAAGTCCCAGAGAATTGGGCTCTTTTTGGGCTACGGGATGCACTTCACCGCCTGCATTAGTGCTTATCCAAGCCACGTCTCCAACGTTGGCAGGAGGATTAGATTTGGCTTTGCCGCCTTGCAACGCATACGTCCACTGGGCTTCTGATGGCAGGCGGAACTTTTTGCCGGCCGGCAACTGATCTTTCAGCAGGGCGTTGAGCTTGGCCAGGAACCCATCGGCCTTCATGATGTCATAGTAGCTGATTTGGGTCACAGGGTATTCGTCAGCATCGTGGAATTGAAGCTCAGGCCTGTAGCCCATCACGCTTGCCCAAAGCTGGTTGGTCACCTCGGTCTGACCGATGTAGTAATCGCTGAGTGTACCCGAGATGTTGAGCTTGGCACCTGAATCATCATTCAGCGTGTTCATCTGGTAAGAGCCACCTTCCACCTGAATCATGTTGAAACTTACATTGTCAACATTGAATGTCAGCGTCTTATCTCCCCATCGGTTTTCTCCGCCCGACGGATTATCGTTGTTGTCTGTACAACTTGACATCAATCCCAGCATTACAGCCAACATCTCAATCAGATGAATACGTTTCATTATCTTTGTTTCTTTATTGTTATGAACATCATGTCGGTAACCATCATTTAATAATGACTATTTCTCCGCCTTCGTCTCCGCCTTCGTCGCCGCCATCTATATTGTGGCGCCGCCATCCGGCTGGGATGCCGTTAGGACTGTTTTCTTCCCATGGTAGATAGCTATACGTCGTAAAATATCCTGACGTGGAAACCCCTGAGAGCCAGTCTTTGGTGCAGTCTTCTGCAGAGATGTCAGTGGCATAGCATTTCAATTCTCTCAAACTCGAGCACCCTGCGAACATATTATAATAGCACCCTTTGGTTAGCGTTTCGGCAGGCAGGACGATAGGCATTTCAAAATCAGGCTTAAAGACAAAGCACTCCAGTTTCTCGCAACCAAAGAACATTTCAGAGTAACAAGAGTCGGCCAGCGTGGTGGCAGGCAGAATCGGGGCATAGACCATAGACTTACACCCATAGAACATCGAGTCATAGCACCTCTTAGCCAGCGTCTTGGCAGGCAGGCCTTCGGGGACATCGGTCAGATTTTCGCAACGGCCAAACATGGAATCGTAACAGGATTCAGCCAACTCGGTGGCAGGCAGATCAGAAGCCTTGGTCAGGCCTGAGCATTCCAGGAACATAGCCAGGTAGCATTCTTCGGCCAGAGTGGTAGCAGGCAACTCAGGAGTCTTGGTCAGGGCTGTGCACCCTGCGAACATACAGAAATAGCATTGTTTGGCCAGGGTGGTGGCAGGCAGCTCAGGAGCCTTGGTGAGGGCTTTGCAAAATGCGAACATTTGGCAGTAGCAATTAGGGGCCAGGGTGGTGGCAGGCAGCTCAGGAGCCTCAGTGAGGGCTGTACAGTTCTGGTACATGAGGGAGTAGCATTCGTTGGCCAGCTTGGTGGCAGGCAGCTCTGAAGGCTCAGTGAGGGCTGTGCACCCTGCGAGCATTTGGCCGTAGCATTTGTCGGCCAGCTTGGTGGCCGGCAGTTCAGGTGCGGTGGTAAGTGAAGTACAAGCCGAGAGCATGCAATAGTAGCAGCCTTCGGCTAACTCTGTAGCGGGCAGTTCAGGTGCGGAAGTGAGGGAGCTGCATTCCATAAACATCATATAGTAGCAATACTTATCCAGTTTTGTAGCAGGCAGCTTAGGAGCCGTGGTGAGGGATCTACAAAGGCTGAACATATAGGCGTAGCATCTTTCGGCAAGCGTGGTGGCAGGGAGCTCTGGCGCATATTGAAGATTCATGCATCCCGCAAACATCATAAAGTAGCAGTAGGGCGACAGTTTCGTGGCGGGCAGCAGCAGCGGATTCTCAGGATCGATCTGTATCATGGACCTGACAAACAAAGCAGACAGAGCGTATGGCTCGGTCAGGGTGGTGGCGTGTTCGAAATCATCAGAGTCAATAAGGCTCATGATGTTGCCATAAACCTTGCAAGCATTAGGGCATAGGAATCTGGATGCCGAGTTGGGTATAGTAGCATCAGAATAATATGAATCATTGTCGCCCTTGAACTGAACCTTGTCGCCCACGTTGGCAAGGGTGACATCAGTATTGCTTTCGTAGACAGACCATTGACTCCACGTGCCGGCAGCACAGGTCCTGTAATAAACGGGATTGGTGGCTGCTTCGGTTTTGATATTGAATGTTACGACTGCCCCCGGCTCCAAGGCCTCGAAGGTGAGAGGGGTCTGCAGAGGCGTCTCAGGGATTTCCGGCTCAGGGATTACCGGTTCAGGGGTAGGATTGTCGTTAACAGAACAGGCTGTGAAGCTCATTGATACGATCATTGCGAACAGGATGATGCCTGCTGCCATAACCATGTTCAGGATTCTATTACGTTTCATAAGCGGTTACATTAATTATTCTAGTTTGTCGTACATTAACAGTCATTACGTAAAAGAAGCATAACGCTCCGTAATTCCCATCATGTCGTGAAAAGCGACAGAGTCACCATTCAGGGGACAAATATAGGAAAAAATGTGTGAACTGCCAAGTTTTTTATCGATTTTCTTTCATTTTACTGTAACTTTTCTTGTTTTTGGCCGCGCGTATATCCCAAAATCCCGAAATATAACCATAAATAGGTTTTAAGTTGCAGGCACCTCGTCTGTTCTTTCATTGCATAATCGTCTTCTACAGAATTCCTGATAAAACTGATTAACGATACGGTCTTCATATTAACACTGGTCTTTACTTATTTCTTCAATAGTTCTCTCGTGTTTCTTGGGGAGATGAGCGAATAAAGAAGAGTAACTTTTCAACTTTACATCCTCGTCATTTTTGCTTACTGACAACCCATAGGCGGTAGTCAGCAACACGGATAGTTTGGAAACAGCTTTCATTTCTGAATCAAATTGATTATTTCTAGTGGTTGTATCTTCGGTAATTATCATCGAGGGCCTTGGCTACCACACCGACAAACGACTGGCCGATGTTATCAGCCAGGAAGTCACGGAGGTTGAGGACTGAGGAATAATACTTTCGAGAGAACCATTTTTTGGCGACACGGCGCTTTTCACGGCCGATGTCGCCATTATTGCCTCTGGGGATTTCCTTTCCTGTACCGAAGTCCTGCCAGAGTCCGTATTCGAGGAAGGCCTGTGACAAGCCTATCTCGATAAAGCGGCCATCGGCACGAACAGGCAAAGCGCTGACGGAGTGCAGCAGTCTGCCTGTGTCTATGACATTCAGCAGCGTTATCTGCTCCTGCCAGATTTTAAGCATGGTGTCATTGAAGGCGAGGACGTATTTTTCGCGCTCGCTTTGTGGATCCGGATGTTGAGAGAAATCATTTTGATTCATGGGCTATGCCTATATTTGGGCTGTGTGGACTATTCAGTCCACTCTGCCTGGTTGAACTGCAAATCGGTGTAGGTATCTACTCCGATCTGGAAGTAAGCGCAAGCGCATCCTGAAAAGAAATAGCGGTCTATTTCTTGGAAGGAGATACGTGGATCAATGTATATGGAATGTTCCTGCAGTTTCGTCTGTTCGAGTATTAGAACAGACATAAACTGTCGGAACAGCTCGCGCATCATGTCCATACATGACTGGCGTGCTTCCATATTATCAATGGCATGGCGCATGGCCAGGAACACCGTCTTCACTCTTCGAGTGTGCGGTGTGTTAATGATGTCCGTAAATCCCTGTGAGATGTCGGATACGCAGACGAAAGCCGTTTTCGTCATCATTTTAGTCAGTGCTTCTTCGAAGCCCTCTAACCCGCTTACCTTGCAGTAGGTGAACTTCTTAGACTGAGCGAACTTGTTGCGCTTGGTCAAACCTTCAAAGAAATCTGTGGCGTTCCAATTGAAGGTGTCGTTATTGGGAACTGTTGTTGGCTGTTCTGGAGTATGTGGGTGAAATGGTATCATAGAAAGAATGTGTTAAGTTATGGTTTCTTTGCAGCTTTGCGTAGTTCTTCTGCCTCACGGGCCTTGGCATCAAGTTCCGTGAGTGCTCTCCAAGTGTCCATCTTCATGATGGCAGCTTCCTTGGTGATATCGCCACCAGTCAGGGCACGGATCATCGCGTTTGTACTTTCACGAAGTTGGCGATAGATATCAGTCTGGCCACTTCCAAGCAGATTCCCGTCACTACTATTCGATGCTGGTTTGTAGAAGTTCGAGAATTGGGTGGCAAAGTACTGTTTTAGCGAGGCCATCCAGTAAAAGATGCCAATGAGCTGCGCCTTATCCGGCTTCACATGGTCGCTGGCGTACATCACCTGCGCCATCTGAAGCAGCAGCTCATCTGATTGTGTGTTGAGATAACCTTGGAACAGGTTTTCAACAAACAAGAACTCTTCGAATGGAACTTTCTCAAAGTCTGCAGGCAAAGCTCGGTACTTACCGATCCGTGAGATACGGACGGGCATTGAGGCGAATGAGTCCAAGAAATCAAGGACTGAGGTTGCTTGCTGAATCTGCCTGGTACTTAGAGTCACTTCTGGCTCTCCTTTTCTCTTAATGAGGAAACGGTGACGAGGCAGAGTGGCCAGCACCTTTAAGTGATTCCACTTCATAAGGCAGAGTGTTTTTACCTCTGCAGCAGACAAGTCTCGACAGAACAGATCATAGACCATCTGTAGCTGCTTGTCTGTCAATTCGGCCCAACTTGTGGGCAGAGAGATATTAAAAACTGTTTCCATACTGCAAAGGTATAGAAACAGTTTCTGTAGAGAAAAGACAGTTATTTGCTTGTATATGCAGAATTTTATGTAATTTTGCAGCCGATTTCAACAGATTTAACTCAGCAATATGACAGAAGAAAGAAGTAACGACTATCGTCACGTGCTGCCTCTCCAGATACGTTTCAACGACGTAGATAAGTTCGGACACGTGAACAATACGATATATTTTCAGTTCTACGATACCGCAAAGACAGATTATATCGCCACCGTTTGTGAGGGTGTTGACTGGGAGCGTCAGGCTATCGTTGTAGTGAAGATTGAAGCAGAGTTCCTGGCGCAAATTAAGAGTAACAGCCGTATTGCAGGTCGTACCCGTGTGACCAAAATAGGCAATAAGAGTTTCCATCTGGAGCAGGATGTCATAGACATCGATACCAAGGAGGTGAAGAGTCGCTGCCTCTCAGTGATGGTGCTCTACGATTTAGAGCGTCAGCAGACCATTCCGCTTCCTGATGAATGGCGAAAGGCCATCAGCGACTACGACGGACTTTAAAAAACGCAGATAAGCAAAGGGAGCGACACCGATTAGTGCTGCCCCCTACTCTTTTTAGACGTTTCGATCCGTTTTAGACAAAGCCCTGCGAGGTTTATGATACCTCGATGGCCTTGGTGACCTTCTGCTTCGGTTCGGTCTTCGGCATGGTGACGGTCAGGATGCCGTCCTCGACCTTGGCAGAGATCTGATCCTTCACCACATCAT
>JAEEGK010022095.1_pt1 | contig 13396 bp, 6 predicted proteins | sample 8958771 | NCBI WGS metagenome assembly JAEEGK01 (sample SAMN16246547, study PRJNA631951) | gut metagenome | biome: gut microbiome; feature: rumen; material: SC-attached | host: Bos | place: Iran: Karaj | collected 2018-10 | reverse complement strand
TTATTAATTTTCTTAATTTCAGGTAATAAAGATTTTTTTCTATCACTTTCAGCAGTATTTAATAATATATCAAAAATATTACATAAAAGTTCAAAAAAATTAGTATTAGATAAAAAAGAACTTAAATTAATATCATTAGAATCTATTTGTTTAATATATTGCATATGTATATTATTTTCATCATTAGTAACATAATCATATCTTTTAAATAAATTTAAAGAAATTTCTCAATATAATATAATAATAATTATTTATAATTCAATTTCAAATTAAATAATAAAATTTAAAATTAAATTATTATATTTTTTTTTACTTTAATTTAAATAATTAAAAAGAAGAATGTTTAATATAAATTTAAATTTTAGGAACATAAATAAGTTCTTCATCAAGTTTATTAATTTGATTATTTTCTCTATTTTGAGTATCATTTGCACTATAATCTTCATCATCATCAGCATCATTATCATAATCTTCATTAAATTCATTTAATTCAAAAGATTCTTTTCTTCTTTCATAAATATGAGGATTACATAATTCAAATTTTATATTTGTAGATAATCCAATTCCATAAAATGAATATCCTAATGTTATATATGGTAAACAAAATTTTAATAAAATTACTATTCCAAAAGGTGAAGATGTATTATCAATTGATAATAATAAAATTAAAGGAAAAGAAAAAAATAATATTATTATTAAAATAGGAATTTTTTTTAAAATTGATACTTCATTAAATGAATTTATATCATTTTCTCTATTTGGATATTTTTTTGAGGAAAAAGTTTCTAAGTGTTCTATACCAAAATAAACTCCTATTAATATAAAAATACATAAACCATTTTCTAAAGATTCATTATTAAATAATATTATATCATTATGAATTTTTGAATTAGGAACAACAAAATATATTTTCCTTACAAAAGAAAAGTAAACTGCAAATAAAATAATTAATCCAACAATATAAGAAAAAAGAATCATTAAACTAGTACTTTTTTTTCTAAAATATTTCATAAATTTATTAGGTTCAATTAAATGTAAAGACATATATCTAAAAAACAAATTATAAAAAAGTGCTCCAATTAAAATTCCTACAATGCACATATTAAAACTATGATTTTTTTCTAAAACTTGAGAAAACATAAGAATATTAATAAAAAAGAAAATAAATACTAATAAAGAATATTTAAAAAAATTCTTATTTAATTTTCTAGAATATTTCTTATGATAATCAATATCAGTTGTAATAATATCCCATAAACTTAAATAAATAGAAGTTGCCATAATACAATGTCCAGAAGGTTTTTCAGAACCATTTGTAAAATATATCATCAAATTTTCTTTATTCCATCCCCTATATTTACCATAAAAAATATCAGTTACACTTGAAATATACCAAGAAAATATTATTATAAGTAAAAAAGAATGAGATTTTGTTATTGGACATTCAAAATAAACTATAAACATTATACATATTATAAATTTAATTTCACTTAAATATTTAATTAAATCTATTAAGTATTTTTTATTTTGATAAAATGAATTCATTTTGTTTGTGACCATTATTGAAAAAGTAAATAAATTCTCCTTGAAAATATATTGACATAAAAATATTAAAATAATAATAATAAATATAAACATTGACTTTGATTTTCTTTTTTTTCTCAAAAATTTTAATCTTTCATGAGTAGAAGTAAATGAGGATTGAGATTTTTGGACTAAGGGATTAGTTTTATCTTGCATTTTCATTTATTACTTTATTATTTAATAATTTTAATTTTTCATTAATATACAAAAAAATCTTTTTTCATATTTAATTATATTCATTACATTGATTTTTTATTTAATTTTTTTAATAATGTTTTTCTTTTTTTATTTTTTTTAAATTAATTTAAGTTATATGGATGATAATTTAAAGGAAGAATTTTCAAATAAAATTGTTCAATTAACTAAAAAAGTTTATTTAATTAATTATAAAAATGAAGAAAATCAAGCTTTAATTGATTCAATTATTCGTTCATATAATATTGAATTAAATTCAACTTCAAAAAAATTATTAAAAGAAATAAATTCTCTTAAAGAAAAAAATAAAAATTTAATCTCATCATATGAAGAAAAATATAATAAATTTGTTTCGAACATCAAAAAAACTTATGAATTTAAATTTAAAAAAATTCAATCTGGATATAATTCTTTAAAAGAAGAAAAAAAAACTTTAACAACAAATATAAATAATGAATTTGATAATAAAGTTAAATCAATGTTATCTCAAGTTACAATAATCGAAGAAGAATGTAAAAAAAAAATTTCTATGATTGAAAATAAATTTAACGAAGAAAAAAAGAATATTATAGATAATAATAATTCTATGATTGAAAAATTAAATTCAGAAAAAGAAAATATGGAAAAAATATATTTAGAAAAAATATCAAATATTGAAAAAGAATCTGAAGAAAAAATTAAAATATTAAATGAAGAAATGAATGAAAAAATGAGTTTGAAGGATAATTTAATTGATGATAAAAATAAAAAAATAAATGAATTATCAAATGAAATTGAATCTTTAAAAAATGAAATTGAATCTTTAAAAAATGAAATTGAAAAATTAAAAAAAGAATATGAAAATAATTTATTATCTAAAAAAAAAGAAATTGAAGAAATTAAAAATGTAAATTATAATTATCAAAAAAATATAAGTGAATTAGAAAATAAAGTAAAAGAATTAAATGAAAAAAATTCTAATTCTTTAAATCAAATTTATTCATTTGAAAATAATTTAAAAAAAGAAAAAGAAAAAAATATATCTCTTGAAAATAATTTGAAAGATAATAATAAAGAAAATGAAAAATTAAATGAATTAATTAAATCAAAAGAAAAAATTATTAATGACTTAATAATAGAGAAAAATGATCTTATAAATAAAAATGAAAAAATAGAAATTGATTTATCAAATAATATATTAAAATTAAAAAAAGATTTGGATGATGAAAAAAAAATTTCAACAGAAAATAAAAATGAAAAAGAAAAATTAAAAAAAAAATTAAATGAAATAGAAAATAAAACTAATTCAGAAATAGAAAAAATAAAAAAAGCATATGAACTAGAGAAAAATAAAAATAAAGAAGAATATAACAATTTAAATTTAATTACTGAACAAATAAAAACTGAAAAAGAAGAAATCATAAAATTATATGAAGAAAAAATAAAATCAAATGAAGAAATAATAAATAAATTAAAAACTGAAAATGAAGATTCAAAAAAAATTCACAATAAAGAATTAGAAGAATTAAACAATAAAATCAAAACAATAACTCAAAAACAAAATGAAGTTACAAATTTAAAAAATAAATTAGAAAATGATAAAGAATTATTAGAATCACAACACAGAGAAGAAATAGATAGAAATAATTTTTCACATACTTTAGCAATTAATGAAATGCAAATTAAATTAGATTCTCAAATTTCACAATTAAAAATTGAGAATTTTCAATTAAAAGAAAATTATGAAAAATTGTTAATAAAATCTCAAGTTTTATTGAATCCAAATGATCTTTCAAAATGTGATGATGATATAAATTCTCATAAATTTAATGAAACTAATAAAAATTTTAAAAATAATGAAACCATTAAAAGTAATATTATTAAATATCAAAATAATATCAATGATAATAAATTTAGTTCAACTAGTTTAACTTTAATAAAGAGAAATTCAAAAAAATTAGCTCCTATGAAATCTTTAAATAATAATAATAATAATAATACTAATAATAATTTAAAATTAAGTAAAATAATCATCAATGCAAAAAAAAAATAACATATTTTTAATTTATTCATTTTCTCTATTGTAAATTATTTAATTTAAATAATTTTTTAAATTTCTTATTTAAATTATTTGTAATAAATATAATAATATTTTATTTTTTAAATATAACCATTTTTTCATTCATTACTTTTTTATAATTTTTTTAACTATTAATTAACTTTTTTTTATTTGTTTATTAATATATTAAGATCAATATTAAAATTCGTGAGGATTTTAAATAGTTAATAATATTAATTGAGTAATAATATGACAAAGATAAAATTATATTTCAAAATGCTTATGTATTATTTATTCTACATTTATTCGTATATTAGATTACAATCAATCTACCCTTTTTATTAATATATTAACAATTCAATAATGCTAAACTTAATATTTTTTATTTTTTATGAATATTTACCAAAATTATTTTTTTATTGTTATTTTCTATTTTATATTTTTTAATTTATTTATATTCAATTGAAAAATATATCCAAATATATATAAAAGATTATTAGTTTTAATATAAAAATAATTTATTATAAAAAAAAATATAATTATAAATTTCAAATTGAATATTAACCCCCCATTTGTATTTAAAAAATATAATTAAATATGTTTTATAATATATAAATATTTTTAAAAATATTTTTTTTAAATTAAAAATAAAAATTATGGATAAATTTTATTAATATAATCATTTAATTCAACAAAATCATATCTTTTACTTTCATCAATTTCTAACATAGAAAGAAGTACTTGAATGAATTTTTCAGTATATTTATTTTTAAAATGTTTATGTAATATTTTATCAATTCTATTAGTATCAGTTACATCTCTAACTTCATAAATAATATTAAAATTTAAAGAAGCAGCATACATTAAACAAAAACCTAAAGAAAAAACATCACTTTTATAAGGATTATGAGTAACATCATCTTTATCTTTTTTTAAACCATCATATAATACAGGACTCATATATAATTCAGTACCTCTTAAAGTATTTAATTGTTTAGCAATTTTAGCTTCTTTAGCTTCACCAAAATCAGCAACTTTATATATTTTATTTTTAAATATTAATATATTTTGTGGTTTAATATCTCTATGAGCAATTTTCATTTTAGTTTGCATAAATAATAAAGCATTAATTAATTGTTTTAATATATTAATTAAATCATCTTCTTTATAATTTTTTCTTACATTTAAATGTTTTTTAATTTCATCATTCCAATCACCTAATGCAAGTTCCATTAATACATATAATGCAAATGTAGTAGAATCTAATATATTAACACATATACCATATATTTTCATTACATTTTGATGATCACATATATATACTAATTCAAATTCTTCTTCAAAACCTTCTAATTCTTCTATATCATGTGCTATTATTTTTTTTAATGCATATTTTTTTTTATCATTATTATTAAATGCTTGATATATTACACCATATGAACCTTCTCCTATTTGTTTATATAATGTATAATCATCTATATTAAATTTAGGTAATTTTGATTCATTTAATATTTTATCTATTTGTTTTTGTAACATTTTTATATTATTATTATTATTTATATTAGTTGTTGTTTTAGATTGTTTAATTATTATATTATTATCTTCTTCATCATCATTTTTTAATGAATTTATTTTTTCATCATCTTTTTTTCTTCTATTTCTATCATATATTTTATCTTTTTCTTCTTTTTCTTTTTTTTCTTTTTCTTTTCTTTCTTTTTCTCTTTTTTCTCTTCTTTCTTCTCTTTCTTTTCTTTCTTTTTCAATTCTTTCTTCTCTTTCTTTTCTTCTTTTTTCTCTTTCTTCTTTAATTTTTTTATTTTTATTATCATCATCTTTAATTTTTTTTAAATTAATTAAATTATTATCATCATCATAATCATCATTTTTATTTAATTTTTTATTATCATTATCATCTTCATCATTTATATTATGTTTTTTTCTAATTGGTGATGCTAATGCTTCTAAACTTTTTCTTCTAAATTCATTATAATCTTGATTTATATTACTTTTTTTAATATTATTATTTTTATCTCTAAATCTAGTACCACATTTAGGACAAGTCCATATAAATCTATCATAAAAATTAAATGCTTTACATCTTTCACATACTACTATAATTTTATTATTTAATTCACCAAAATATAATGTACCTTTACAATCATTTTTATGATAAAAATTAGTAAAATATATATTTAATTTACAACATGGTAATTTATTAGGATGTGCTTTTTGTTTAAGAAATAATGTTTGTCTTATAATTTTTTTTATATTCTCATTTTCTAATGGATTATATACTATTGCATCACTTTTAAAATCTGTTTTACATACTGTACATGTCCATAATATTCTATCTGGTTTAGATGTAAAATTACATTTAAAATTTAAACATATTAACATTTTAGTTTTTAAATTTAAATATAATGTTGAATGACATTTTACACATTTCATTTTTTCATTTATTACTTTATCACAATGATATTTTTTCCATGTTGCTGGTAATATATTTTTATCTTCATTTTTATTTAATATACTTGAATAATAATCTTCATTACAATTTACACAATGACATAATATCATTGTACTAAAATATACTTTTTGACATTCTGAACATATAACATATTTAATTTCACCATTTTCTTCTATTTGATAAAATTTACTTAATGTATTATTTTGACAATTATGATATGGTATATCATCTGTTTCTGAACAATGTTTTCTAAAATTAGATAAATAATTATTTTCATTTAATTTTCCTCTTCTATTCTCTCTTTCAAAATTTTTATAACATTTATTTAATATTTCATAATGTAAATTATAATCTTTTTCTACTTTTTTATCAAATTCTGTTAATATATTTTCTAAATTTTCATCTTTAAGTGCTTCTTCTGAATACATATCCGTTAATATTGAATTTACATTATTTGATATATTATCTAAAAAATCTTCTTTTGATGATATTAATATATCTTGAAACATTTCTTCAAATTCTGGATCATATAAATTCTTTATTTTCTCTAAAAAATATTTCTCATTTTTTATATCTTTTTTAAATTCATAATATTTTCTTTTTTCATTTTCATCATTTGAGTCCATTATATTTTATACATATACAAAATATTCTTTTTATAAAATTAATTTAATTAATTATTTTATTACTTTTTATATTCTAATATAAACATTTAATAAAACACAAATTTTAAATTTTATATTTTTAAATAATAATAAAATGAGTTACTCCTATAATCAAAGTAGTAGTTACATTAACAAAAAAAGAAAAGATGAAGAACGTTCAAATAAAAGTTATGGTTATGATAGATATGATAAATATGATAAATATAATGGTGGACATTCTTCATATCATCAAAATAATCATAATATAATATCAAATAATTCATATTATCATAATAACAATTCAAGAGGAAAAAATTCTTATTATCAAAATCCAAAAAGTTATCATAATTACATAAATAAAAATGATATAAGAAGAGATTACAAAAAATCATATCAAAAATATTCAAATAATGATTCAGAAGGAATTAGAAATTTATCTCATTATGAAATGCCTTCACCAAAAAAAAATGAAGACAAAAAGTTAAAAAATAAAGATAATGATAATGAAGGATTAATTAAAAATATAAATCAATTTGTTTCAAATATTGTTTTTCCAAATCAAAAAGTTCCTTATCAACATATTTTTCAAAGTCAACAAAATATAAATATTGAAATTAATGTAACAACTCCTCCAGAAATAAAAGTGAAAGGAGATAATGAAAAAATAAAATTAAATGAAGAAAAAACAAAAAGTAAAATGAATTCAAAAGAAGAGATTTTAAAAAAGAATATATTAAATATACCAAGACCAACTCCTAAATTAAATATTCAAAAATTTAATAGAAGTTCAATTATTATAAAAGAAAATCCAATTTATTCTTTTGATGCTTTTCCAGATTCACTATTTACAAGTAATCAAAATATCTCTTCAAATAATCAAAATATTGTAAGTGATATTAAAGATTGTAATTTAAAAATAGATTCTTCTTATTTATTAGCAAAAATTCCTAATTGGAGATTAGTTACTAATTTTGTTCCAGGTAGTCTTTTAACTGAAGAAAAATTTGAGAATATTCCTATTGATGAAAATATAAAAGAAAAAAAAAATTTTATAATTTTTGTTCCAAAATATGATGAAATAATTGAAAAAAATTTAAATTCAAATAGAATAAATAAAAATAAAGTTCTTAATGATATTTATTTAATTAAGCATAATATAAAAGGATATCAAAAGGAGATATTAAAATTAAGAAATAAAATTAAAGGAAGTGAATTTAAAATTAAATGTTATTCTATTAAGAATAAAGAACTAATTAATGCAATAAAAGAAAATAATAAAGATGAATAATTAATTATAAAAAATTTTTTTTCCTCTTAAAAATAGTGTATTCTTCCATAATATATATATAAATATTTTAGTAAAATTTATTCATTTGAAATTTTTTATATTTTATTTTAAAAAATGATATTTTAAATAAAATTTAATAATTAATAATTAAAATAATTTTTTAAATTAAAGCTCATAAATTTTCAAAAATAAATAAAATATAATTTTTTTTAAAAACATTAAAACATACTATAAATCACTGATTCTTAGAAGTTGAATATATTTTAAATTCTTCTCCTCCATGTAAATCCTTATTTTTTCTTTTATTAAAAATTTCACTTTGTTGATTTGTTTCAAATTTTTGTAACCAAGGATGTTCTAAAACTTGTTTAATAGTCATTCTTTTTTTAGGATCTTTCTCAAGTAAATTATCAACAAACATTTTACCTTCTTTTGAAATACTCCCCCATACACTAGAAGGAAAAGGAGTAGGTTCATAAACAGTTTGTCTAGCAATTTCTTTTTCAGAATTTTCATCATCAAAAGGTAAAAAACCAGCAAGTAATAAATAAGTAATAACACCAACAGTCCATAAATCAGCTTTAAAATTATATGGTTTTTCTAATAAAACTTCAGGTGCTGCATAAGAAAAAGTTCCAAATGGTTCAGTACAATTTTCATTTGGTCCAATAATTTTACCTAAACCAAAATCTAATAATCTAATATCAGCATCATCTTTATCATTAGTCATTAATATATTTTCTGGTTTTAAATCTCTATGTATTATTCCATATTGATGAAGATAATATAAAGCTGTTGATAATTTATGAATAATTTCTGCTGCTCTTGATTCTTTTAATTGAAAACCCCTTTTTTCTATATATGAAAATAAATCTCCACCTCCACAATATTCCATTATTATATATATGTATTTTTCATTTTCAAATACATCATATAATCTTATTATATTTGGATGTTGTGCTATTTTTAATATTTCTACTTCCGTTTTTACTTGTTCTAAATCTAATGTTGATACTAATTTTTTATTTATTATTTTTATTGCTACTTTTCTACCACTTTCTTTATGAATTCCTAATCTTACTAAACCAAATTTTCCTTTTCCTAAAACATCTTTTATTTCATATAAATCATTTAAATTTGAATATCCAACTGCTTTTCTAATTGCTTTAAGCCAATTTTCATATTCTTTTTCATCCATTACATAATATTTTCTTTCTTTAGCAGGAAATACTATTACAAATGAATAAAATTTTTTTCCATCTATTAATTGAGGTTCTTCTTCTTTTAAATATACTCCTGATAAATTATGCATTCCTTTATGTTTTGTGTCTTCTTTTGTTTTATAATAATATAAATCTTTATAAATTAATTTAAAATAAATTTGTTTTATTTTGTCATCTTGTTTTTTATAAATATAACCTTCCATTCCAATATTTTCTTTTTCTTCTCCATCATTTGAATCAAAAGATTCATTTAAACTTGAACCATTACTTTTATTATTATTACCTGATTCATAAACTCTTGCAAATGATAATCCAACATTTTCATCATCTTTAAATTTATTTGGATTTTCAATTTCTTCAAAATTTTTATTAATTTGTTTATGTAATTTTCTATTTGGTTTATTTTTAATTTGTTCTTGATTAGAATTACCTTTACTCATTGGAATATTTAATTGAACAACATTTGATAATTCTTCTTCATTTTTTTGATTTGGTCTATTTTTTGAATATAAATCTAAGAGATTTTTTGAATTTTTTAAATCACTTCCTAATCTATTTCCTTTATTTGCATTTATATTTGATGCTAATCTTGATTGAAATATTGGTGATTTTGATATTATTGTTGATGATTGAAATTTTGAATTTAAACTTGGAGAAACAATTAAATTATTGATTGAATTTGATGATCTGTTTTTATTTGCTTTTTGGAGTGGACTTTTTTTTATGTTTTCTAAATTTTTAACTGTTTCTTTGTTGAAAGGTCTTTTTTCTAATAAAAATATTAGAATGTATAAAAATAAATCAGATGTAACATTTTTAATAATATCTTTAAATTTTTTTTCATCAATTGAAGTTGTATTTTTAAATATTACATCTAATTTTTCATGTAATTCTTTTTGAGATTCTAATCTATCATTAAAGTTCTCTTTTTCAAATTTTAATGATTGTCTTTTTAAATCTTTTGTATTTAATGGTACATATGATAAAACAATTCTAATATCTTCTTTTGATACTTTTCCATCTTTATCAAAGTCATAAAATTTAAAAATAAATTGAATTAATTTGTCTAAATTACCTGAAAATAAATTAACCATTCCTTCAATAAAATCATTACAAGACATATAATTTGATTTAGTTGTATTAAAAACAGAAAACAATCTTTCAGAAATTATTCCTGGTAATTCATAATATTTTGAAAAGGTGATTTTATTAATACCTTTATCTTTATCATCAGTTCTTCCAGATAAATCTTTCCATACTTGTCTAAGATACGTTTGAAAAGCAGGAATATTTTCTACAATATAATCACCGATTAATTCATTTAAATCAATTTTTTCTGCAGTATTCTCCATTCTTAAATAATATTTTAATATTAAGATTAATAATTATTAAATATACTAAGATAAGGAATATAATATTTATTTATTTAATTATTAAACTATTATAAAAATTTATTTTATATTGATTTTTAATTTATATAAAAAATTAAAAAATAATTTATTTATTATAATGTTAACTTCATAAAAATTAAAATTTATACTATTGAATTTCTAATATTTTTTTTAATTTAATCACAATTTTCCAATCATCAGTTGTCATATCATCTCTAAAATATTGTTTTAATGCATCAATTGAATTTCTAGTAATTTTAGATATAAAAGTAGATTTTTCATCAAAATGTCTTCCAGCTGCTAATGAACTATCAGCAACTTTAATTCTAATTGAAACACTACCATCTTGTGGTTTTACATTATTTATTGATTTATGTTCTTTTTCAATACTTTCAACAGTTCCAATATTTAATTTTTTTTCAACACAATAAATTGGAATACCAACTTTTAATATTCCTTCAACAACATCAACTCCAATAATTAAAGGATCTTTTTTATTAATAAACATAACTGTTCTAAGTATACAAGGAAAAATTGCTTCTTTTTCTTTTTCTTTTTTTCTTTCTTCTTCACATTGTTTTTTAAAAGCAATATAACTATCAAATAAATGATAAATAACTTCATCATTTAAAATTTTAATACCACATTGATCTGCATATTGTTGTGCTTCTGGAAGAACTTTATTATCAAAACATAAAATAACTAAATCTTCTTTTAATGGATTTTCTGTTTGAGAATGTACAGTTTGCATTTTAATAACATCTTTTTTATTTAAATTACCAACTCCAACAACACTAACTTGAATTTTTTGATCTTTTAAATATGTTAAAATAGCTTCTAAAGAACCTAAAGTTGAGGCTTGTACCATAATTCCTTTACCATTCTTTGCTAAATCATCTTGTACAATAGAATTAAAATCTCTTGTAATTTCTTTTCCATATTTTTCAGCTTCTTCATCAGTTTTATATACATATAATGGACTTCCAGCTAAAGCATTTTCTAAATCAGGACAGAATAATTTTACACCAATTGCTCCACTAATTTGATCATGTCTTTCATATTCACATTTTACTCTCATTTCTTTCATTGGATGAGGTAATAATATAATTTTAACAGTTGTTTTAATTGGACCAAATAAACCACCAACAATAATTTTATCACCAACTTTTAAAGTACCATTTACTAAAATTACATCTATTGTTGTTCCTATACTTTCTAAAACTTTAACTTCTAAAATTGTACATTGAATTTCTTCTTTAAATTCGATTTTTTTTAATAAATATTTTTGAGTAAGATAAACTAATAATCCTAAAACATCAGGAAGACCTTCACCAGTAATTGCAGATGTAGGAACTAAATTAACATAAACATTCATTTCTTCATTTTTATCATATAATTCAGTATTTAAATTATTTTTAATAAACTGAGTTTTATTTTCATCAACTAAACGAGTAAATTCTTTTTTTTGTGATTTTTTTTGTTTATCATAACTATCTCTAAATCCTCCCCATTCAGTAGAATTCCATTGATAAATTCTATCTAATTGATTTAAAGCAACAATAAAAGGAGTTTTTCTTTGTCTTAAAATTTCTAAAGATTCAAGAGTTTGTTGTTCAAGTCCTTTAACAATATTAACAATAACAACTGCAATATCACATAAAGAACTTCCTCTACTTCTTAAATTTTGAAATGAAGCATGTCCTGGTGTATCAATTAATAAAATACCAGGAATTTGTGGTTTAATTTGGAATTTTTTATCAATTTTTTTTAAATGTTGTTCAAAGTTTTCAATTGGAACAAAAGTTGCTCCAATTTGTTGTGTTATTCCTCCTGCTTCTCCAATTTGAACATTTGAATGTCTTAATTTATCTAAAATTTTAGTTTTTCCTGCATCAACATGACCTAATACACATATTATTGGGGCTCTTAATTTTTTATTTGTTTTTTTATCTGTTGTTAAATTTTCATTTAATTCTGTTGATAATGGAATATTCATAAATTTTTTATCATCTTTTGATGTTTTATTTTTATTTTTATCTTTTTTATCTTTTTTCTCTTCTTCTTTTATATCAATCTTGTTTTCTTTTTCTTCTTCTTTATTTTCATTTTCTTTATCATTTGTTTCTTCATCATTAACTTCATCTTCCCAATCATCAACATCTTTATTATCTTGAACTTCATATTTTGGTTCATCATCTTCTTCTTCAATTTCTTCTTCATTTACATTTTCATCTTCTTTTTCTTTTTCTTTATTATCTTCTTCTTTTTCATCTTTTTCTTCAATTTTTTCTTTTTTTTCTTCTTCAACTTTAACTTTTTTTTTCTTTTTATAAGGAACTTTAATATCATTAAGTGAGTTTAAAACTTCTTCTAATTTAGTTCCTTGTTGTTTTAACATTTTTTTTGTTTTTTTTTTTTTTTCTTATTCTATCATATATTAATTTATCTTTTTCTTCTTTTTCTTTTTTTTCTTTTTCTTCTTTTTCTTTTCTTTCTTTTTCTCTTTTTTCTCTTCTTTCTTCTCTTTCTTTTCTTTCTTTTTCAATTCTTTCTTCTCTTTCTT
>JAEEGK010022094.1_pt1 | contig 13397 bp, 12 predicted proteins | sample 8958771 | NCBI WGS metagenome assembly JAEEGK01 (sample SAMN16246547, study PRJNA631951) | gut metagenome | biome: gut microbiome; feature: rumen; material: SC-attached | host: Bos | place: Iran: Karaj | collected 2018-10 | reverse complement strand
ATTTCCAGTTTTGATGATTTCCATGAATTGGTAGGTATCTTTGATGATCATTTCAGTTATTATGGTGGAAAATTAGTGTTGGATGATGATTTTTCTAAGAATTTTAACTCTTTTTCAAAAAATAATGCAAGTGATGTAGATAACAATATCAACTTAGCTATTGATAAATTCAAGCTTTCACGAAAACCATTAGTCGTTGTAGGAAATGGTATAGTTTGGGGCAAAGCTATTGATAAATTAAGCACTTTTGTAAGTAAAACATGGTCACCTATTGCTACTACTTTTCACTCTAAAGGAATCATAAGTGAAAGCGATAAATTGAACCTTGGCATTGTTGGCTTAAGGGGAACTTCACTTGCTAATTATGCATATGAGAATTCAGACTGCATTCTTGTTTTAGGTGCAAGATTATCTGAAAGGACAATTGCATCCTGCAGGTATGATGATGTAAGGGACAAGATAATCCATGTGAATATTGACGATGATTGCCTTAAGGGCAATATTGACATTTCCATGGATGCATCAGACTTTTTGGATTTATTGTTGAGAGAAATAGAATCTAAGGATTATAAGAATAATGAATTTATATTGTATAATGATTGGATCAATGAAATTTACTCTCATTATGAGGAATTGGTTGTTGATGGAATTGAAGATGTTGAGGATAATTACATTCCATTGAGGCCACCTTATGCAATCAATAAGATTGTAAATGCATTCAAGGGCAGTTATTTCCTCTCAGATGCAGGAACTCATACAACCTGGACAACATTGCTTTCCAAAAATGATAAGTTTGGAAAACTCTTGTTCTCAGGAGGATTTGGGCCAATGGGTTATGGTTTGCCTGCTTCCATTGGTGTAGCTATTGCTCATCCTGATGATCAAGTTGTTGTCATATGTGGTGATGGAGACATTCAGATGGTCATTCAGGAATTGGCTACCATTAGGGAATATGACTTGAATGTAAACATTTTCATTATAGATAACTCTCAATTAGGCATCATTCGCCAATGGGAAGAAACAGTTTATGATATGGATAAGTATCAAATAGACTTGCTAAATCCTGATTTTGTAAAATTGGCTGAAGCTTATGGAATCGATTCTGTTAAAGTGGAATCCAGAGAAGGTCTTGATTTGGCTATTGATAGTGCATTCAATTCCAATCATGCATTTTTAGTTGATGTATGTGTATGTGAAGAGAATATTCCTTTGCCTAAATAATATTCAACTTAAGATTTCTATTAAATCTATTTTTTAATTTTTAGTTTTTTCTCTTTCAAGGAATTCTTTTAATAGCTTGTTTTTGTTCTTTTCAATAAATTGATTATATTTTTCATCAATTGATTCAATTTGATAATCTAATTTCTCGTTGTTTTTAGTTTCCAACAGATAAGCTATTGGTTCAATGTCTAGATGGGATATTGAATTTTCTGTATTTTTATTATTCATTAATTTTTTTAGCTTATCCATTTTGCTTTTGGATGGGTTTATGTTGATTGAAATTATGTCCACTTTGAAAATAAAGCGTATATTATCATTGAATACAGGAACAGCTTCGCTAAACTCGTAAAATGTTTCTTTTTTAAAGCTATTCATTATTTCCTTTCCATCCATTTAAATCACTTATTTTATTCCTTTTCTTCAGAGTTCTTCTGTCTATAGAGTTCTTTAATTAATTCTCTAATGTTCTTTTCAGTTAATAAAGCTAAACTATAAATCAATAAGAGCAAAATATTTATTTTTAATTCTATTTTTCCTTCAAAATCAGTTATTACTTCGTTAAATCTTGGTTCTACACTTAGAAGTGTTGGTTTGGAGCTGTTTACAATAGCGCCTATTGACCAGATCCAACTTGCTATTTTTACAGTGGTTGTATGGTCGCTAAGACCAATTATTAGTTTTCCTTCAAGTTTCTTTAGATTGATTGTTTTTAGAATATTTTTCAGGAAGTTTTTCAACTCCTCTTTGGATTTAATTAACTCCTTTAGTATTGGTTTAATCTCTTCATATTTTTCTTTCAATCCTTTTTCCTCTTCTTCAGATTCGGATTCTCCTTTAGATTCTTCTTCATCCTCTTCATTTTCTTCAGAATCTTCATCTTCATTGTGGCTAATGGTATCAATTATTTTTTTAGTGCCTTTTCTTGTAAAAATAGCTATTTTCAGTATAGTTATCTTAAATTCATATTTAACTACACCTTTTTCTTTTTCAATGGTTAAAAATAGTCTTATGCCGTTGTATAAAATTATTAATATGATAATTAAGGCGATTATTATAATTAAAAAAAGATTGAAGTTCATTTCATCGCCTTTTCATATTTATTTTTGTTTGTAATGTTTTTAATTTATTTTTATTAGACTTAATTTATAGGATGATGATTTATTTATTCATCATCTATTCAATGTCTAATTCCTCTTCCACTTCGTCAACTATGTCTTCAGCTTTTTCATTTATTTCTCCATCTTGGATTTCAACTTCAGTGACATCATCGACGTTTATGTACTCATCATCTTTTCCTTTTGATGGGATGACATCTTTTAGGATATCGGTCAAGATTAAGCCTAATTCGTTTAATGTCTTGTTAGTGCTGTTTCCTTTTGATAAGTTTATGGTTCTGATTCCATCTGCACCGCTGTTTCCTTTTGATACGACGACCATGGTTACAGGTTCAACGCTTACGCCTGCACCAGTTGCAGCTATTTCTTGGCCTGCTTTCTGTTCTCCTATTCCAAATCCTACTGCTGCTTTGCTTACTGGAATCAATATTTTATCTTCACTCTCAATTGGTTCTCCAATATAGTTGCTTATATGAATGAGTTTTCTTAATTCTTCTACAGTTGTTTTTATTGGTGCTTCTTCTATCATTTTTTAGCTCCTAATTTTCTTAAAATTCTATAATTTTTAATTAATGGTTTGTTATTAACATATAATATATTATATTCTTTTTGATATAATTTTTTACTATTTACATTTATATGTAAGATACATTCATATGTTAAAAATACATTCCATATGTTAAAATTATATTACATTCTATATAAATATTTCTAAATCTTGATTAAATTTTGAAATTGCTAAAGAAATAAGAAAATGAGGAAATAATAAAATAAGAAAATAGGATTAATAGATTAAAAATAGGGTTAGAAAAAATGAAAATAGAATTTAAAAAATAAGAATAGAATTTAAAAAATAAGAATAGAATTTAAAAAATAAGAATAGAAAAAAAAGAAAAGAAAATTAGATGTAATGGTCAGCAAGAGCTGCTACACCTGCACCTGCATCTTCAACTAAACCTAATCCTTTTAAGGTTAATCCTAATGCAGTAAAGGTAATAGCTAATTCTTGGTAATTGATTACACCCATGTGTCCAATTCTGATGATGTTTCCTTTAAGATGGTCTTGTCCACCAGCTAATTGAACTTTGTATTTGTTTAACATGGTTCCTCTGATGTCATCGTCAGTTACACCTTCAGGGATGTTTACTGCAGTTACAGTTGCAGAGGATACAGCTTCATCAGGGAATAATTCAAGACCTAAAGCTTTAACAGCATCTCTTGATGCAGCTGCTGCTTGGTGGTGTCTTGCTACACTGTTTTCAAGTCCTTCTTCATGGATTACTTCAAGTGCTGCTTTTAATCCGTAAATCAATGAAACTGATGGGGTGTAAGGAGTTTGAGCAGGAGTTTTGTTACCGTTTGCTCTGTATTTAGGCATGTTTAAGTAGTAGTTGTTAGGTTCAACTTTTTCACATGCTGCCCATGCATCGTCATTGAAGGTAATAGCTGCAAGTCCAGGTGGTGCAGCGAGACATTTTTGGGATCCGGTTACACAAGCGTCAATGTGGAACTTGTCTACATCCACATAGTCTCCACCTAAGGATGATACGGTGTCTACAATGAATAATGCATCGTAGTTTTTCATGACTTCCCCTACTTCTTGAATAGGTGCGGCCACTCCAGTGGAGGTTTCGTTGTGAACCATAGTCACTGCCTTGATGTCTTCATCTGCTTCCAATGCTTCTTGCACTTGGTCAGGGGTTACAGCAGTTCCCCATTCAACATTTAAAGGTACTGATTCGATTCCATGATAGTTTGCAATTTCTGCAAATCTTTCTCCGAATTTTCCTCCGATAACATTCAATACTTTGTCTCCTCTGTTAACAAGGTTGGAAAGAGCTGCTTCCATTGCAGAAGTTCCTGAACCAGTAAGGATATAAGAATCATTTTCAGTTTGGAAAGTTTTAGACATTAACTGAGTGGTTTCAGTATAGATTTCTCCGAATTCGTCTCCTCTGTGGTTTACAACAGCTTTTCCCATTGCTTGCAATACTCTTGGGTCAGCGGTTGTTGGACCAGGGAGCATTAATAATATTTCGTTCATTTATTCTCCTCCAATATATAATAAGAATTATGCGCTTGAATGGATAATTTTAATTGTTTTTTCATTAGATTTATTATTATTTTAAAGTTATAATAATATGTCAAGCTATATATAACCTTTCTTTTTAATAGTTCTTAAATATTTTGTCGGCACTTTCATTTCTTTATTTGGTTAATTATGATAATTTTATAAATGACTTTTTAAAGATTAATATTAGAGGTTTTCTTATGAGTTTCAGAACAAAAAGAGTGTTGATGTCCACTCCACTTATTGCAATATTTGAGTTTTTCCTCATGAAATACCTGTTTTTATTGTTCGGTGGATTAGATGATTCATATTTGCTTTTATTAACAGTTCTTTTTGTTTTATTGAATATATTGCCTATGTTTTTTGAAGAGAAAAAATCCAGATTCATAACAAGGGCCTTAGATGAGATATCAGGATTCTGGATTTGGATGTCCTTGTTTTTCTTCTTCGACATTTTATTTATTTACATAATCGGAACCTTTGTGGAACTTCCATTTTATCTTATAGTTGCTCTTCTTCTATTGGTTCCTATAATAACAGTCTATAGCTATTGGCATGCTCATAAGATCATTATTCATGAGAAAACAATTGAACTTGACAAGATCAATCAGGACATTAACATTGTCCACTTATCTGATGTTCATTTTGGAGCAATAAGACATAAGAAAATCATTTCAGACTTAAGGGATAAACTAAATGATTTGTCTTCCACTTGTGATTTGGCAGTCATATCTGGAGATTTGGCAGATGGATCCTGTGTAGTTGAAGAGGATGATTTCTTGCCACTTAAGGATGTGAACATTCCGATTGTCTTTACAGCAGGAAACCATGACTTTTATCCAGGAATTGAAAATGTTTATAATGCTTGCAGGAAAGCGGGAATCCTCATTTTGGATAATGAAGGAATGGAATTTAAGGACTTGAATATCTTTGGCCTTACCTATAGTTTCGGTGAGATAGAAACTGTAAGTTTGGAAGATTTGAAATCATTCATCAAGGAAGATAAGGTAAATATAATCAATTTCCATGTGCCTCAAAACTGGGAAGTGTTTTCAAGTTTGGGTTTTGACATTCAATTGTCTGGCCATACTCATGGAGGTCAGTTTTATCCAGTTGTTTGGATAGGGAACTTGATTATGTATAATATGGGTCTTTTTAAGAAGAGCATTGGTGGAAAGGATAGGTATTTGCATGTTACAACTGGTGTTGGTTCCATGGATTATCCATTCAGATGGGGAACTGACAGTGAGCTTATAATATTGAAATTAAGGAATAAAAATTAATATTATCTTTAATTAATAATTTATAATTAATAATTCATTATTATCCTATTATCTTATTATTATCATATTTATTTAAGGGGTTTAAATGGTTAAAAGACTAGTTAAAAAGAATGGAGATGAAATATTTCCTCTTGGTATAGGGGCTATGAGACTTCCCACCAAAAACAATTCAATTGATAGGGAAAGCGCTCAGGAATTTATCTTATATGCTATTGAAAATGGAGTGAATTACATTGACACTGCATACGCATATCATGGTGGAGAAAGCGAATCCTTTTTAGGAGACATCTTAAGCTTATCTGGTTCAGATGGAGTGAAATATAGGGATAAGATCAAATTGTCCACCAAATTGCCTTCCTGGATGGTAAGGTCAATGGAGGATATGGATGCATTTTTAAATGAGCAGTTAAGAAAGCTTCAGACAGATTTCATTGATTACTATTATGTTCATAGCGTTGACTTGTCAACCATTTTAAGGCTTAAGGATTTAGGGCTTTATGAATTTTTGGAAAAGGCAAAATCTGATGGCAAAATCAGAAATATTGGTTTCTCTTATCATGGTTCTCCACATGAATTCAAAACTCTAATCGATGATTTCCCTTGGGATATGGTGCTCGTCCAATACAATTATTTAGATGTCAATGCGCAGGCAGGAATTCGTGGAATTCAATATGCATATGAAAATGACATCGCCGTATTTGTAATGGAACCTTTAAAGGGAGGGCTTCTTGCAGGGGAGCTTCCTCAGGAAGTAAGTGCCTTGTTTGATGAAGTTGATTCCAGCAAATCCTCTGTTGATTGGGCTTTAAGTTGGGTTTTCAATCAGAAGGAAATCACTTGCGTATTGTCTGGAATGGGGTCTCTTGATCAGATGAAGGAAAATATGGCTATTGCAGAAAGGGTTGAGATTGATTCATTGTCTGATGATGAGTTGGATGTATTGGATAAGGCTCAAGGTATTTTCAATTCAATGATGAAAATCAATTGCACAGGTTGTGGCTATTGTCTGCCTTGTCCTAAAGGAGTCAATATTCCAGATTGCTTTAATGTCTATAATGAAAAGTATCTATTCAATAAAAAGGCATTTGGTGTGCTTCCACATGCTATGGTGAATTACTATATGGTTGTTGGTGGAATAACCAATAAGCAGGCAAGTGCAGGGCTTTGCAATCATTGTGGCAGATGCAAGAGATTATGTCCCCAATCCCTTGACATTCCAAATGAATTGGATAGGGTAAAATCAGAGTTTGAATTGTTGGGATTCAATTATCAAATAAAATTTGTAAAGAATGTTGCAATGCCTTCAATTAATAAGATATCTAAAGTATTTGACTTCTTTAAGCATTTTTAGATATTTTCTTTTCTTTTTTTAATTATTTTTAAGGCTTTTAATTTTTATTTTTTTAATTATTTTAGCTACTATTTCATTTTTTTATTAATTTTTATTTAATCTCTATTTTTCATGAAATCATTTAAGAATTTATAAGTATTATTAAAAATAAAATATATTTAAGAAAAAAATTGAGTAAAAACTTAAGAAAAAAATTTTATGAGGTCTTTTTATGAAAAACATTTTAATATCCAATGATGATGGTGTTCTTGGTCCAGGTATTTTAGCCAATAAACAAGCACTTGAAGACTTTGCTAATGTTACTGTTGTAGCTCCTCAAGAGAATAACAGTGCTGTAGGCCGTAAAGTCAATATCATGAAGCATATGTATTTGAAAGAGTATGAATTGGCTGACGGCAGCATGGCTTATGGATTGTCTGGAACTCCAGCGGATTCTGTCAATGTAGGTGTTAATTATGTTTGTGATGAAAAGCCAGATCTTGTTGTAACTGGAATCAATCCTGGAATCAACATAAGCAGATTACAGATTACCACATCTGGAACTGTCTGTGCAGCACTTGAAGCTGTAGGTCTTGGAGTGCCAGCTATTGCATGCTCATTGTTTTTGGATGACGATTGCTTCAAGCAGGATGAAGAGGGCAATTGGTATGTTGATACAGATTATAGCTTTGCTCAAGAGATTCTTGCTAAAGTGGTTAAAAAGGTTTTGGATGAAGGTCTTCCAGAGGGAGTTGATCTCTTTAACTTGAATATTCCTTCCAAGCCATCTTCTGACAAGATTAAGATAACAACTCTTGCAGATAGGATGTTGGACTTCAATATTCTTGAAAGAGTGGATGATGATGGAAACGATACAGTAATGAATGTTCCTCAACTGGTTGAAGATTATGAAGAGGGAACAGATGGATATTGCCTTTTGGTTGAAAGAAGACCTAGTTTGACTCCTTTAAGTGTAAGTTTTGGTGGTAAAATCAGTAATTTAGAAGATTGGGAATTTTAATTTTTAAATTATAAATTTTTAGATTTTAATTATAATTATTAAATTAACTATAATCATTGATTATTAAAGGTGTAAATATGGATTTTAATGAATGGGAAGGATGGTATAAGGAAATTCTTGAAACTCTTGGATTTTTAAGAGATGATGATGAGAAAACTGCAGAATTATTGGATAAGATTCTTGATGAAAAAGGTTGCTTGACCATTGAGCAATTCTTTGATGAAATGATGGAGAAAAAAGACACTTCCAAATTCATTGTTGTTGGTGCGGGTCCTTCCATAAAGAAGCATATTAAATATGTAAAGGAAAATTATGACTTGAATGATTACCTTATTGTTTCTGCAGATGGTGCCACCACTGCAATGCTTGAAGAGGATCTTGTTCCAGACATTGTTGCTACTGACTTAGACGGCAAGATGGAGGATTTATTGGCTGCAAATTCATTGGGATCCTATTTTGTCATCCATGCCCATGGAAACAATGAGGAACTTATAGATAATTGGACCACCAAATTTGATAAAATACTTGGAACCACTCAATCAGTGCCTATAGGTCATTTATACAACTTTGGAGGATTTACTGATGGGGATAGGGCAATGTTTTTTGCCATTGCATTAGGATGCGAGGAAATGGTTCTTGCAGGAATGGATTTTGGAACAACTGTAACCAAATATTCAAGACCTAACATTGAAGGGGCAACAGGTCCTGCAGATGAGATTAAAACCAAAAAGTTAATCTTTGCAGAAAGATTACTTGCTTGGATAAAAGAAAACACTGATGTAAAAGTGATTAATTTAGTTGACATTGACAAATAATCATTTTCCTTATTTTTTCTATTCTTTTATTTTTTTACTTTTCATCTCTTATTTTCTTGTTTTTTCTAGATTTTCTCTTATTCTCTTTTTTCAATAATTTTTATGAATTTTCTTTTTTTATTAAAATTTGTATGCCATTATTCAAAATTAAAGAACTTTTTTATATAAGTTAACATATAATAAACTATATGGCAATAGAAGATATTTTAATGGGAGATGAAACATTATTCCAAAACATAAATGCATTTAATCCTGATTATATGCCTGAAAACTTTAATTTTAGGGACAGCCAAATGGAAGGGATGGCTATGTGCATTAGGCCAGCCATTCAAGGCGGACGCCCTACCAATTCAGTGATTATGGGATCATGCGCTACAGGGAAAACAACAGCGCTTAAAAAGGTTTTTGAATTGGTTGAACACACTACTGATAAGGTGGTTTGCTGTTACATTAATTGTCAATTGCACACAACACGTTTTGGAATCTTTTCTCAAATTCATAAAAAATTATTTGGACATCAACCTCCAGAAACAGGAGTTCCTTTTTCAAGAGTATATGAAAAAGTCATGAACAAGCTTTCTGCTGACAATAAAGCATTGGTTGTTGCTTTCGATGATGTTAATTACTTATTCCAAACCCAACATGCAAATAAAATATTCTATGATATTTTAAGAGCTTATGAAGAATTTGAAGGAGTGAGAACAGGTATTTTTGCAATTCTTTCAGATTTGGAATTCAGATATGCTCTTGACAAGAATGTAAATACTGTATTCATTCCTCAAGACATTACATTCCAGCCATACACTTACTCTGAAATATTCAGTATTCTTCAAGATAGAGCTAGAGCAGGATTCTATCATGGGGTGATTTCAGATGAAATCATTGAAGAAATAGCTAATCACACCATTGAAGTGGGAGATTTAAGGGTTGGAATTGACCTTCTTAGAGTATGCGGTAATATTGCTGAAGCAAATGCAAGCAGATCCATTACTTTAGAGCATGTTGAAGAAGCAGTATCCAAACAAGGTTCCATTAATCTGATGGAAACCATAAATTCCTTAAATGACATTGAAAGGACTTTGCTAAGGGCAGTTGTTGATAGTGATGAAATATTGACTGCTGGCGATTTGTCTAAACAATTTAAGGAAGAGGCAGGAGTTAGCTATGCTACATTCAACAGAACTCTTGAAAAACTTGAATTCTTAAGATTGGTGGACACTAAGTTCACTGGAAAAGGAGTTAGAGGAAATTCAAGAGAAATCATTTTAAGATTTTCACCTGAGGATATTAAACGCTGTAACCTTTAGATTTAATATCCCTTCTTTTTTTATTATAATTCTATTAAATTTTATTATAATTTTATTATTCTATTATAATTTTATTATAAGTCTAAAATAGCTCTAAGCTTAAAGACACCATTATCTTCTTTTACACACATTTTATGAAAAGTGATGGCTTTAACTTCGGATTTTGGGCTATGTACATTCCAATCTATTTCCTCACCGCAAGCAAAACAAGTCAATTTATAATTTTCTAGATTGGAAGACTCATCATCAACTATTTTTTCAATATTCACTTTAAAATCAGAAAAGAACAGGAACTCTGTATCCTGCAGGAACAAAAGCTCTTCTAAATAATCGTATAAAAGAGAAACCAAATCCTCTGAAACTATTTCAAATTCTCTAGATTCATCTTTTTTTACCTTGCTTATGTCTGTTATAACATTGAACATAGCGAGCCCTGCATTTTCGTATGCCTCATTTAGGGATTTCCCATAGGCATGAAATCCAATGTCTGCAGTGACATCAAAATAATCATATTTATTAGATTTTGATTCATTATTTTCCATAGCTATGCACCAATATTATTTCATTATTAAGTTTATTATTAATTCTACCAATTAATTATTTAATTTTAATATTATATAAACTGCTTGAAAACCAATGGGAAAATTGTTTTCATTCCCAAATAAATACACTTGAAATCCAACCCCATATTAGTTTTCAAATGCTCTCTTTCTCTTTTTTTATATATGCTTTAGAACTTAGTAATAGTACAGAGAGAAAATTTATAAGAAAACTTAAATTAAAAATGAGGTGAAAAAATGATAAAACATACTAACAATAATTGTGACTTAAGAAGAAAAACCAGTATTATGGATCCTATGAACTTCCACAACCTTAGAATTGACTTTAAAGATTGCATGGTAATATTTGTAGTTCTTACAGTATTACTTTTATCTATTTTAGCTGTTAGCGCAGCTCCAAGCCCAGAAATGATGAGCTGGGTATAATTAAACAAATGAAACCAAACCCATTGTTTATTAAAGGATGTAACCATATAGGATAAAAACTACTAAAGATTTATGAATATTATCGTGCAATTTCTTAAAAAGAAACATCTCATAAATATTTAGATTTTATAAATTACATAGTTTACATCCTTTAATCAATGTGTTTTTAAAATTAAATTTTTATTTTTATTTTATCATTTTTTAAACACTAAAAACTCAATAACCATCATTTAATCCTTTACACCATACATCAATTTTTGCTTTTTTTGGATTAATTGGGCTTATGTAATTTTTAAAGGTATTTTTTTCAGATATTCCTTTTTCTTGATTTTGTTAGTTTTAATTTCAACAATTAATTTTAAATGTATTATAAAACATAACTATAATATTATATTAGAAATTATATTAAAAATATAATTGAAATTCATAATTTTTATACAAACAATTTTTATGCAAAATTATTATGTTAAACATTTAAATATTGAATATTAAATTGTTATTTTAACTTATTCAGTGATATTTATGTCAGTTAAAGAAAATCTTGAAAAGGTAAGAGACAATGTATGGGAACTCCCAAGCAGTTATAAAAAGGAAATGAGAGTTCCTGGAAGATTGTATCTTGATGATGAATCCGTTAAGGATATTGAAGAGGGAGCTCTTGAGCAAGTGGCAAATGTAGCTTGCATGCCTGGTATTCAAGGTGCGTCAATAGCTATGCCAGACATTCATTTTGGGTATGGTTTCAGCATTGGTGGTGTAGGAGCTTTCAATTACAATAATGGTGTCGTAAGTCCTGGGGGAGTAGGTTTTGACATTAACTGTGGAGTTAGAATGCTTAGAACTAACTTGACAGAAGATGAAATCAAACCTAAGATTAAGGAACTTACTGAAGTATTGTTTAAGAACATTCCATCAGGTGTAGGAAGTAAAGGTCAAATCAGACTTAAGGATAATGAGATCAATGAGGTTTTAGACTACGGTGCTTGGTGGGCTGTAGAACGTGGATTCGGTTGGGAAGACGACCTTAAGTTCTTGGAAGAAAACGGTAGAATGAAGGATGCTGAATCTGCTGTTGTAAGTGATAAGGCTAAAAAAAGAGGAATTCCTCAATTAGGTTCATTAGGTTCCGGAAACCACTTCCTTGAAGTTCAAAAGATTGAAGAGATTTATGACGAAACTGTAGCAAAGGCATTTGGTCTTGAAGCGGGATCAATAGCCATTATGATTCACAGTGGTTCAAGAGGTTGTGGACACCAAATCTGTTCTGACTATTTAAGGCAAATGGATAAGGCTTATAGAAATTATAAAATCAATATTCCTGATAGGCAATTGGCTTGTGCGCCTATTGATTCCAAAGAGGCACAAGGTTACTTGAAAGCTATGGCTGCTGGTGCTAATTATGCATGGGCAAATCGTCAAATGATGTCTCATTGGGTTAGAGAATCATTTGAAGAGGTGTTCTCACGTAGTGCTGATGATATGGGTATGAGCACCATTTACGATGTTGCACACAATATCGCTAAAAAGGAAGTTCATAAGGTAAAAGGTTCCCATATGGAAGTTCTTGTTCACAGAAAAGGAGCTACTCGTGCATTTGGTCCTGGAAGACGTGAAATTCCTAAGGAGTACAGAGACGTAGGACAACCTGTATTGATTCCAGGAACTATGGGTACCGCTTCTTACATTTTGCATGGTACTGATGTTGCTATGGAAGAGACCTTTGGATCTACTGCTCATGGTGCAGGAAGGGTCCTATCAAGAACTGCTGCTAAAAAACAATTCACTGCAGAAGGAATCGAGAAGGAATTGAATGCAAAAGGAATTCATGTAAAAGCAAATTCCGCTCCTGTTTTAGCTGAAGAGGCACCTGGTGCATACAAGAATGTTGATTCAGTTGTCAAAACATCTCACGATGCAGGAATTGCTAAATTAGTTGCAAAAGTTGTTCCTTTAGCAGTTACAAAAGGATAAGTTGGCTCTGGTATTGAGGTTATCATATGATTGGAATTATTGGTGGTAGTGGAGTAGAAGAAATAGGTGAATTGGCAGATTCTATAGAAAAAAAGACTGTTGATACAGAATACGGTTCTGTTGAGGTTTCCCTTTTAAGCATTGGGGATAAGACAGTTGCTTTCTTGCCAAGACACTCTGCAGGTCACACTTGCCCTCCACACAAAAGCAATTGGAAGGCAAACATCATGGCGTTGAAGGAGATAGGTGTCACCCAGATCATGGCTACAAATGCTGT
>JAEEGK010022093.1_pt1 | contig 13397 bp, 8 predicted proteins | sample 8958771 | NCBI WGS metagenome assembly JAEEGK01 (sample SAMN16246547, study PRJNA631951) | gut metagenome | biome: gut microbiome; feature: rumen; material: SC-attached | host: Bos | place: Iran: Karaj | collected 2018-10 | reverse complement strand
ATCGATCTGCTGCATGGTGTTGGTCTGTTTCTTGAACTCGGTGATTTGCACTTCGGCGAGTTCGTGGGTCTTCTTATAAAGTTTGGGGTTGAGCGATACGTTGCCTGTGGGTTTCACAATCTGGCGACGCACATCGCTGTAGCCCAGGCACGAGAAAATGACCATGATGGTGTCGGCAGGCGGCACGGTGAGCTCATACATGCCCTTGGTGTCGGTCACGGTACCTATGGCGGTTCCTTCGATGCGCACGGTGGCAAAGTCGATGGGATTCTCTTTATCATCAATGACTTTACCCGATATCTTCACTTGAGCTGCCAGTGGTAATACGGTGACGATTGCCATCAGCAACACGGTCCATTTGAGTCTTGAGTTATGTTTCATACTCTCTATAACGAGAAAAAACTCTTTTCAGTATATATAGCTAGTATTTTTTTAGCTATTTGCTTTATTTTTCCAGTTCGTCGTTGATGCTCTGGATGTAGTCGAGCAACTCGTCGCGGCCTTGGCCAGTCTCGCTCGAGGTGACGAAAATGGGCGGTAACTCTTCCCATGTGTGCAACAACTGGCGCTTGTAGGTTTCAACGTTTTGAATAGCTGCCTGCTTGCCCAGTTTGTCGATTTTGGTGAACACGATGCTGAAGGGTATCCCCGTCTCGCCCAGCCACTGCATGAACTCCAGATCGACCTTTTGCGGTTCCAGACGTGAGTCGACGAGCACAAACAGGTTGGTCATCTGCTGGCGGCCCATGATGTAGCCGCGAATGATTTGTTGCAGTTTCTCGCGCTCCTCCTTGCCGCGCTTGGCATAGCCATAACCGGGCAGGTCAACGATGTACCACTCGCCATTGATGAGGAAGTGGTTAATCAGCAGTGTTTTGCCAGGTGTGGCACTGGTCTTGGCCAACGCCTTGCGGCCCGTGAGCATGTTGATGAGCGATGACTTGCCCACGTTACTGCGGCCGATAAAGGCATATTCCGGCAAGCGGCTGTCGGGGCACTTGCGGTAATCACTATTACTAATCTTGAATTCAGCTGACTTGATGTTCATATTGTAGTTGTTAGTTTTTAGTCCTTTGTTGTTAGTTGAGGGCTTCAAGATAGAACGAGACGGGACGGAAGCCGTCGTTGCACGATATCATGGCCGACTGGGGATTCTGCATCCAGCCGTCGTAGAAATTGCCCTCGCCACGGGCGAGCGACTCGACAAAGGGCCGCATCGACTCCCATGCACTCTCACACAGGCCCTCAGGACGCTGACCGTCAACCGATACGAAGGTCTGCCCCACACAGATGTCGCAGGTGTGCTCGATGGGATTCTCATACTGTTGCATGAGGTCACGATAGACCGTTTGCCTCATGGCGGTAATGCGCACTGGCTTCAATCCGTTGTTATTCTTATCGTTGTTCATGTGCGCAAAGTTACAAAAAATCTGCCGAAACGGCAAAAAAGAACGAGACGGGAAACCTTCTATCAGGCTCCCCGTCTCTACAGGTAATAGATGATATGTTAAGAAACTGTAATAATCAGTCTAAAAACGTTATCTATTTTGGATTAGCTCAGAATAATTGCGATGATGGCGTTAACATCGCCAATGTTCACCTCACCATCCTTGTTAACATCAGCGCGGCCCTCATAGGTGTCTTCGCCACCCTGGATCACGCCAATAACACAGTTCACGTCAGCGATATTCACCTCGCCGTCACCGTTCACGTCACCCTCAGGATAGATGGGAACGACCTTTTCACCCTGCATGAACTTGTAATCAATATAGGCACCGGGAATCTCGAAACGAATGATAGCCTCGCGATAGTCCATGCCCTCGGGAAGCGGAGCAGCGGTTACGTCAGCAATTACCAGACCAGAGAAATTGCCCTCCTCGTCATAGTCATCGCTCAGGTTGATTTCCAACCAGTCAGGCAGCTCTTCTTCGCCATTCCAGGTCATCCACCAGTCACCATCCTCGCTGGGAGTCTGGCTGAAGAACTCAATACCCTCGCTGGTAACAATACCATCGGAGTACTCGAAGTTCTTAACCAACTTACCACCCTCGCGGGGGAAGGTGTACTCACCATCCTCAAGACCGTGGTTGAAGGTAATGAAGGGATGCTCAACACCGATAAACACGGTGAAGCCACTCATCATCTTCAAGGTACCACCGCTGAAGCGGTTGTTCATACCACGCCAGCGATACTCGCCAGTGAAGTAGGTCTTGGGGTTGCCATCCTCGTCAAAGATGGTGTCGCCCTGCTCGTTATACTCGATCTCATAGATACCTTCCTTCATGTAAGCCAACTCACCATAACCCTCGTCAACCTGGTCGTCAACGCAGATATAAGCACTGATATCAACGATATCGCTCTTGTCAGGATCGTTATAGCCATCAACAACCACCATGATGGGGAAGTCGATAGTGGGAGCATACTCATAGGTCAAGGTGGGATCAAACTCATCCTGGCCATAGAGAGTGAAGGTAATCAGACCGTTCCTGTCCTCACCGGTGGTGGGAGTTACGGTGCCCTCACCAGTCACGAGGAGCTCACCGGGAATTTCTGGAAGAACAACGTTACCGCTGTCGATATAAGCGGGAATCTCATCCAGCTTGTAAACCTTACAGGTCAGTCTCACGGGAGCGTTGACAACCATGTCCTCATTTGCCTGGAAATAAACCTTTTTGAGCAGATAGGGGTGCTCGGGTTTCTCAAACATCTGGCCGATACCATCGACATGAGAAGCGTTCTTACCGAACCACCAGCCATACTCATTACCCTCGACGGGATCAGCACCGTAGTACCTGGAGAGCAGACCAGCCTGGTCAGCATTGCGGCCGCCCCAAACCATGGACTTACTCGAGCACATGAATTCAACGCCTTCCTCACCAAGCATGATAGCCAGCGTCTCGTCGTTGTCAGCGGTGATGATCTGAACAGGCATCTCATTCTTTACGGTAACGCCACCGCCAATGTTTTCCTCGGTCTCATAGGTCTTCATCTGATAATCATACCAAACGGCACTTTGATCCTCAAGTTCACCATCAACGGCATAGAAGATGGGAGCATCATCAAACCACCAGTAACTGTTGTAGTAGATATCTTCTACATCATCGATGTAATAGGTCTCGTCCCTGATGAAGACGTCCCATGAAGCGTGGGTATTCTCATCGACACCGCCACTGATTGTACCATCCCAGGTATAATCGGCAAAAGGCTTTGCGATCAAGAAACCATTATAGCCATAGGAATAGAAGCCAACGCCGTTAGAGGCGATGAAAGGTGAGTAGAACATACCAGCGGGACGTTTGTAGAACGGCTCGAGGTAACCAGCCTTCTTGGGGGCCTTAGGAGTGACCTCCTTAATCATGTTCTTTTCAGCCTTCATCTCCTTAATCGTCGAGATTTCAGAGAGATTGAGCTTTTGCTGTGAGGGAAGCTGTGACAGCTTTTCTTTAGCAATAGCAGCCTTGCTGTGAACAGCAGGGGCCTTCAGTTGTGCGCCAGCGGTTGCCACCATGAGGGCCGCAGCTGCAAAAAGTAAGAACTTTTTCATACAAATTGTTGGTTATTATGTTAATAAATAAAATGAATTATTCTATTCAAACTGCTAGTGGCATTGCCCGAGTGGGCCGGGCAATGCCCTGGCAGTGTGGTAATTTAAATTATTGCAGAGTCCACGACATGAAATTCTCCTTATTGCTGCTGTCCGTCATCTTAATTTCGGTGGGAGCAAGCAGTGAAGCAGAAGTCAAGTCAAAAGTCGTAGCGTTAAGTAAGTTGATGAACTCTTCAAGAGCCGGGCAACGGCTGGCATAGCGGTCAGCATAACCGTTACGGGTGCCGTCAAACGCCATCTTCATCTGATTGCCATTAGAAGATGCAATCTGGAAGTAGAACATTGAGGGGAACTGCACCTGAGCGCTCTGCTTGATCCTCAACGTCAGTGCATAGCACGACAGCGAGTCAACATAGGAGATCTGTGCATCGCTCAATGACAGCTTGCTGTTGACCTTCTTCAACTCAGTGTTAATCTGAGTGATCATACCAGGATAGTTGCCACCAATCTGGTTCTTGAGGTCATTCTTCCACGACAAGCCGGTGTTGCCGATGCAAGCAGCAAGAGGATCGGCCGTGATAATGGTCTGGTTGTCCTCAACGCTCAAGAGCGTACCGTCGGCCTGACGCACAAAGCGCTGCATGGGATAGCCATCGAGCACGATGCGATCCCTGAATGCCATACCATCATGGGTAACAATCAGGTTGTGGTATTCCGAAGTCATGATCTCATCCTCACCCTCACGATAAATCTTCATATTGCCACTAGCGGCGCTCTTTGCAACATAACGTACGCCATTAGGCAGAACGATGAAGACATAAGGCAACTTAGAGGTGAACACAGTCCTGTTCTGGAGAGCTACCTCGTTCAGATAAGTCTCATCATCGGTATCGCCCGGCAGGCGAGTCATGATCATGTGCAGATTGTACTTCTTACCCGTCATGTAGATGGTGTCACCTGAATACTTCATGAGGTTGAACTCATAGTCACCCTCATGGCCAGTACCTGCAGTGCTACCGCCACCGTTGGTCATGGTACCACCGGCAGTGGGAATAGCATCGGGCGTTGAGAACAGGTGGAAATAATCATTATAGGAGTTGAACGTCAGCACGAGGCCGTTGTCTCCAATCACATCCCACATCGACCTCATGGAGCCGAATGCTGAGGTTGTCAAAGTATTGTTCTTGATGTAGTTTATCCACTTGTTGTGGCCAGACATCACTACCGTACCGTCCTTGTCGAAGGTCAACACATAGGTGTAACCGGGCTCTTCGGTATTGGAATAATACTCAAGCTGCCACTTGCCGCCGTTGCTGGTCAAGAGGTCAGTATATTGATCCATGGCATTGTTCATGCGGATGATGGCATCTTCATCAAAGATGTCGTCCACCTCATTCTTGCACGATGACAACGAGGCTACCGAGAGTGCAACAAGCGCCAACAATGAAATATTTAAAAACTTTTTCATTTTTCTTTTACAAGTTATCAGGTGAAACATTACTGGATACCGTTGACCCATTCGCGCAAAACTTCAATATCGTAAGCTTCCTGACGGTTCCTCACCTCTTCACGCAAGGCGTCAAGGTCGATGCCCCAAGCCTCGCGGAACCACTGGCGAGCGATCTGCACCTTACGCTCAATTGCTGCGATGCCATCGATACCATCCTCATCCTCAACCTCATAGACGTTGATACGGGTATGAGTTGCCGAGTCATAGATATAGCGCTGAGTAACAAAGCCATCGGCGTCATACACGGTGACAATCTTCTTCTCCTCGGCTTCGGTGTGGGGGATGTACTCGGGCTCCTTGGTGAGGTCATTGTCAGGATACTTGTAGTAGCGGCAGTAGACATTCTTGTCCTTGTGCCAACCGCAAGCGGCGAAGTCGAGCATCTCCTGCCACTGCTCGTCGGTGAAGACGATGTAGCAGGCAATAGTCTCGGCAAAGTCGACACTATTCTCACTGGAAGCATAACGGCTTACAAAACCCTCGGAGTTGATCTCATCGCCACGCTCACGCCACTCACTGGGCACGTAGTGACCAACTGAGATGGTGTTGAATTCGGTGGGATAAGTCTTGTTCTGGCGAAGGATGTTGGCAAACTCGCGGTGCATCGTGTGGAAGTAGTTCTCATTCATCGACTGCTTGTCGGTTGCATCCATCTTGTTCACATTGAACAGGGTGATTTTCACGCCACCCTCACTAAGTCCATCGACCGGCTGACGGGTAGCAGAACTGATAGCCTGAGAACCCACCAGCAGGATGATGCGGGGACTGTAAGTCTTGAGGAAGTCAATGCCACCCATAGCCTCGTAGGGCTCAAACCACAGGTACTTGCAGGTAACGGCCAGGTCAAGGGCGTTTTCATACCTTGCGGGTACCAGGTTGTAGTTCATGTTGGCACTTACATCCGGCATCTTGTAGAGGAATGTCAGATTGTACTTGTCAAGATAGTTCTCCTTGAGGAACTTGTCCAGTTTGTAAGTCGTTGCTGTGGGGTCGAGCACGTCTTCCTCATCGGGGAAGATTGACGGTCCCAGCTTATCCTCTCCGCAGGACGACATCGTCATGGAAACTACAGCCACCAGCAGCAATGCAGAAATATAATATTGAATCTTTTTCATTGTGATATTCATTATTAGAGTGTTTATATCTATAATGTTACCTATCATTCCCTAATCAGTTAGTAGCGGGATAGGGAGCATTGTCACGCGGGTTGGGCTGCAAGCCAGCACCGATCACCTCGTCAGGAATCTGGAGCGCATAACGCTTGTCACAGGGGTTGAGAACAACGACCTCGTCCTTGCCCCACTTATGCTTGATCGAGAAGCCATAGCGCTTGATGTCGAACCAACGCTGACCCTGGTGAACCGTCTGGATGCGGCGGAAGTGCTGTACGCACTGCAGGTAGGGCTCGATATCGCTAGTAACGTGGTACTTGTCGCTCGGGCAAACCTCGTCGATATGGAACTTGTAGACAATAGGATAAGCGGTATTGGTGGGCTTAATCCTATCAGCAGGAATGTAGAAGTTGATGATCTTGTCCTTATCGAGCTCGTCCATCGAACCGTAATTGGTGCTGATCTCACGCTGCATGATGTGCTCGTGGTTCCACAAGTACAGGTCGTTGAACGCCTCGTCGATGTTACCCAGGAACAGGTTAGCCTCGGCACGGAACAGGAGGGTCTCCTGGCTGGTGAACTCGTTACGTACCATGTGCACGTAACCGATACCGGCGATCTTGTCAGTGTACTCAAACTGCTCCCAGCAGTTGCAGCTCAGGATATAACCGTAGTTGTCGCTGCCATACAGGTGGCTGCCGAAGCTGGGCATCAGACGGTTCCAGGTGGGACCTGAGCCGTAGACGGTAGCCGTAGCGGCATCGCGGTGGGTCCAGAAACGGCCACCGTAGGAACGCAGCCAAGTGCTGTAAGTATCAATCATCATGAAGTTGCCGGGACGCTCAACACTGGTGTAGTAACGAGCGGCCTCATCCTCATCATAGAATTCCTCGGCCAGATCCCAGAAGTCATTGCGCATGTCGGCGGGATCATTGCCCTTGAACGAAGCGGTTGCATATTGAACCACCTTCTCATATTCACGCTTGGCAAGATAGAAGCGGGCGGCAAAGGCATTGGCTGCAGCGACGTTGAAGTGATATTTGGGAACATCGTAGAAGTCGTCGGTCACGTTAGCCAGACCCAGCAACAGGTCAGCTTCAATCTTATCATAAGTCTCTTGCAGCGTGCCACGCTCATAGTGCGGCTGGAGGCTCGTCTCGGGTTCGGTAGCATAAGGGATACCGAGCTCCTGAGTGCTCAGCTGCGGGCCACGATAGGGCATGCAGAAGATTTGTGCCAGAATATAGTGGTGATAGGCGCGAATCAGGAGGGCCTCACCCTTGACGGCTGCCAAACGGGCTTTGTCCCTGGCATCCATGGCCTGGCCTTCGATTTCACCAGTCTCTTCAAATTCGGCAACCTTCTCAAGGACAGCATTAGCAGCAGCAATAGCTGCATAATAGCTCTCCCAAACAGCCGAAGGGGTATTTTGCTCGCTGATGCTCAAGTCAACATCCTCCCAACGATAGAGCTGCTCATGGTACCTATCGGCAGCAGAGTAGTTGAAGCGGATACCCGAAGCGTCAGGCGAATTCAAGTCATCAACGTTGTCACTCGAAAGCTCGCCTACTACGGTATAGCTATTGGAAGCATATGCCGTAACCATCAATTGCTCGAGCTGATCGAGATTCTGCAGATATACACGCGTATCGGGTACAGTTTCAAGAAAGTCACTGCAAGAACTCAAGCCGAAGAGTGCTACTGCTACTAAAAAGAATTTATATCGTAGTTTCATAATCTTGAATCGTTATTATATATTATATATAATGTGAAACTTCTTGTATTACATACCCAGACGTACGGTGAGGGTAAACTGCTTGGGGTTGGGCGATGCCACACCACCACTGTTGAAGAACTCAGGATCCTGACCATTGAGTTTCTTGTCAGCATAAAGCAGGCAGATGTTGGTAGCAGCCAGCTTGAGAGATGCAGTAGTGAGACGCAGACGGGCAATCCATGAATTGGGAATGTCGTAGGTCAACGAGATCTCTTTCAGACGGATGAAACCACCGTCGGCGATGCGCGCAGTGCTGTAGTTGTAAGCATTGTAGGCCATACTCAGATAGGGGTTGGAGTAAGCCTGACGGCGCGATGCGATTGCGGGGATGTCGGTATAAGCTTCATCACCAGGCAGTACCCAACGGTTCTTGAAGTCCTTGGTAAACGAGCTCAAGTCACTGTAGCTGGACCTGAAGGTGGGATCAAGGCGCAGCTTGTTACCAAATGCATAGGTCATAAACACATTCAGGTGGAAGCCCTTGAAATCAAAGGTATTACCGAAACCACCAGTGATCGTGGGATCAACAGGACCCTCATACTTGAGGAAGCCGAGACTCTCGGTCTCCTGGAAGTTCAGACCCGAGTTAGAGATTTCACCGCTCTCGTCGATAACGAGGGGCAGACCGTGCTCATCAAGACCAGCAAAGGGAATTGAGAAGATAGCGCGGTGCGGATAGTCCTGGAGAGCGAAACCGGTGCCGACAACCAAGTCGATGACGCGCGAACGTGCCTGCAGCTTGGTAATCTTAGTCGTTGCATAGGAGAACGTCAGGTTGGAGGTCCAACCGAAGCCGCCACGTGATTTGGGCTGGATGTTGCGAGACTCGATAGAGAACTCAACACCATTAGACTTCATCTCGGCAACGTTACCGAACTTTTCGGTCTCACCACCGACACCCTCGGTGCGGATGCGGCCAATCAAGTCGAAGTTGTTGCGGACGAACCAGTCAAACACCAGGTTGATGCGGTTGTACAGGAAACCAAGGTCAACACCCAAGTCGAACTCGTGTTTCTTCTCATAGGTCAGGTCACTGTTGCCCAGACCGCTCAGGTAAAGACCCATCTCGTGGATGGTGTGCTCCTGGCGCCAGCGCAAGGTGGGATAATACAGAGCCTCGGCATGGCCATAGGTCATGGGGCCGGACTCGGCGGTCAGCGAGTAGCTCAAGCGCAGTTTGGCAGTGGTAATTGCCTTCTGGCCCAGACGCGAGCTCATGAACCAAGGCTCGTCGCTGATATTCCATGCAGCCGAAATGTTCCAAGTGGGCATCCAGCGGTTCTGCTTGGTGCGGCCCATCTGGTTAGAACCTTCATAGCGAATCGTACCGTTCAAGATGTAACGGCTCAACAGTGCATAGTTGAGAACGCCGAAGTAGGCCATATCGCGGCGATGGTATTCACCGATGCTGTAGTAGCTACCGTTCTCTTCCTGGATCTGCTTGAACAGCTTGTAGTTGGTGAAGGGCAGGTTACCGTTAGCGTAAACGATACCCCAAGCGTCAAACGACTCACGGAAGCGGTCCAGACGAACGGCCTCCATACCACCGAACAAGCTCAGGATGTGCTGACCATTGTTGAAGTCCTTCATATAATCGGCCGTAGCGCGGAAAGAGAAGGACTTGCTCTGGTTCTTTTCATAGAACAACATACCACCCTTGTCAAGGATCGTCTCGGGGAGGCTGTTCTTCACGTCAGGATCGTTGTACAGATAGGAGTTCTGTGAACGGATGATGGAGTTCTCAGGATCGATACCGGCGCGATAGGCGTTGGCCATGTTACTGTTGTCCATCACATAGTGGTTCTGCTCAGAGTTCACAACGCGCATCGAACCCAGGATGTTGAAACCGAGGGTCTGATCCTGCTTCACGATGGGCTTGTAGCTAAGCTCACCCTGGAACTTGAGGTCGGTCACGTTCAAGTCAATCGAGTTGAGGTCCAACTCGTCAAAGATGTTGAACGTTGCGAAATTGCGGTTATAGTGCATCTCCGGTCCAACGGTACGGGCCGTGTTCAAGGCAAAGCTGTAAGGGTTGATATCAAAGTCACGCCTTACCTCACCGTAAACGACGTCCACGTTCTGGCTCAGGGTACCGGGAGCCTTCTGGTCACGGAAGCTGTTGCTGTTCAAGATTTTCAACCTCAGCTTATCGGTGATATTATAGATAGCGTTAGCGTTGAAGGTGTAGCGCTCAACGCGGCTGCTCTTGTACCATCCCGGATCGAGCATCACTGATGCCGAAGTATAGAATGAGCCCTTCTCGGTACCACCCGAAACGCTCACCGAGTGGGTTTGCAGGATGTTGTTGTTGAACAACAGGTCAAACCAGTCGGTGTTGCGGAACTCGGCCTCACGCAAGAAGTTGTTGCGAGCCTGCTGTGTGTTGGGCAGGGCATAAGTGCCGGTCTCAGGGTCGTAGGTATTGATCAGGTTATACATCTGTCCATAGATACCCGAGGTGCTGCTGTTCACCAGGCTGGCATACTCGAGCCAACCCTTCTGCTCCATCTCGCGCAAGATACTCATCTGCTCCTGAGAGGTACAGATATTGAAATCGCGGTAGTTGGGCTTCAAGCGATAGGTGAACTCACCCGTGTAGCTGATGTTGCTGGTACCTTTACGGCCGGTCTTGGTCGTGATAACGATCACACCGGCGTTAGCCTTAGCACCATAGATTGAGGTAGCGGAACCGTCCTTCAGGATCTGGAAGCTCTCGATATCGTCGGCGTTCAAGCCGGCAACGGCCGAGGCGATCAGCGTGGTGGCATCACCCGACGACAGGTCATCGGCGCTGATATCCACGTTGTCCTCGAGCACAACGCCATCGACAACCCACAGGGGCTTGGAGCTACCGTAGATTGAGGTAGCACCACGCACGCGGATCTTGGGAGCGGTACCGAAAGTACCTGACACGTTCTGCACCTGCACACCCGAGACGCGGCCTTCCAGACCACGGCTGACGTCGGCAACACCCGAGAGTTTGGTCTTCTCGGCATCGACGCTCTGGGTAGCACCGGTAAAGAGTCGCTTATCCACCTTCTGGTAACCGGTGACAACGACTTCGCCAAGCACCTCACCCTTAGGTTTGAGGGAGATGGTCATGCCAGCCTTACCGGCGACCACTTCATCTTCATAACCTACATAGGTAATCTTAATCTTGGTGCCTACTGGCACATTTAAGGCAAAATGACCGTCAATATCGGTAGCGACGCCGTTCTTGGGATTAGTCTGCTGAACGACAGACGCGCCGATGACAGGTTCATTGTTCTCGTCAAGCACAGTACCATTCACCTGAGCCGATACGCCCAGCGCGGCAAGTGCCATGACAAGGAACAAGAGTAAATGTTTTAGACTCATAAAATTTAGTTTAATTGTTAATTATTTAAGTTTAATGTTGATGTCGTCATCGATTACCTTTTCCTCTACATACATGGCTTCAAAACTTAGAAATCTCTCTGACCATCGATGTAAAAAACACCATAGCGGTCACATGAAACACTATTCACACAATCCCTACAACAGATTGGATTAGTACAAGTTCTTAGTTTCTTAACACCACATCTTATAAAAAGAAAGGCTTGCAAAGTTAGTTGTTTTTTTTTAATTTTATGTGTATCTGTCAAAAACTTTTCATTTTTTTTTGCCAAAATGCCATTTCAGCCATATAATGCGCTCAAAATCAGCAAAGTACAACAAAATGCCGTCTTTGACGGCACAACCCGCTATCAATCAAACGATTATGTTCCCGAACACCCCTTAAAGCAATAATCCGTCACTCTTACCGAAAACGAGAGGACACAAAACCTCCGCCCCGATGCTGATACAGTCACCCGAAAGAATACTCGCCGCCATGCACTTTTTTCAGCCGACAGGGATGGAAATCTGCGGGAAATGAAGTAATTTTGCGCTCACGGGCCATCAACGGCCGGCATTAAGCGAGACAACAGCACATGGAAGTAGTTTACGACGACAACCACATCATCATCGTCAACAAGAGCGCAGGCGAACTGGTGCAGGGCGACCGCACGGGAGACCCCACGCTCATTGACTCGGTGAAGGCATGGATCAAGGGAAAATATGACAAGCCGGGCAACGTGTTTCTGGGAGTGACCCACCGCATCGACCGCCCGACGTGCGGACTGGTGGTCATGGCCAAAACCAGCAAGGGACTTTCACGTATGAACGAACTTTTCCGCAAGGGTGATGTGCACAAGACCTATTGGGCCGTAGTGGGCATTCAACCTCCTGAGCCCGAGGGCACTCTCACCCACTACCTCAAGAGCGTGGAGAGCAACAACAAGACCCACGTGAGCATTGTGCCACGCGAGGGACATCAAAAGGCGGTGCTCAACTATCGTGTCATCGCCTCCAGCCAGCGCTACTGGCTGCTGGAAATCGACCTCATCACCGGGCGCAAGCATCAAATCCGTGCCCAGCTGTCGGCCATCGGCTGCCCCATCAAGGGCGACCTGAAATACGGCGCCCCGCGCAGCAACCCTGACGGCGGCATCTCGTTGCAGGCTCACCGCATCCGCTTCACTCACCCCGTCAGCGGCAAGGAAATCGACATCACCGCTCCGACACCTGATGGGTTCAAGCGATTGGGTTTTGACATTTGAAGAAAAACCGCTAACTTTGCAGCACAGAAATCAACAATTAACCCAAATAACTCAAAAACGAATTATGGCAAACAATCCTGAATTCCGCTATGCGCCCATGTTCCAGTTGGGCAAAGATGAAACCGAATACTACAAGCTGACCAGCGACTACGTGTCGGTGGGCGAGTTTGAGGGCAAACCCATCCTCAAAATCGAGCCCGAGGCACTGACGATACTGGCCCAGCAGGCTTTCCGCGACGTGAACTTCCTGCTGCGCCGCTCCCACAACGAGCAGGTAGCCAAGATCCTGCGTGACCCCGAGGCCAGCGACAACGACAAGTATGTGGCATTGACCTTCTTGCGCAATGCCGAGGTGGCCGCCAAGGGTCAGCTGCCCTTGTGCCAGGATACCGGCACCGCCATCATCCACGGCGAGAAAGGCCAGCAGGTGTGGACTGGATTCTGTGACGAGGAAGCCCTCGCCCGCGGCGTCTACAACACCTACACCCAGGAGAACCTGCGCTACTCCCAGAATGCCCCGCTGAGCATGTATGAGGAGGTGAACACTCGCTGCAACCTTCCCGCCCAGATTGACCTGGAATGCGCCGAGGGCATGGAGTACCATTTCCTGTGCGTCACCAAGGGTGGCGGCAGCGCCAACAAGACCTACCTGTACCAGATGACCAAGGCCGTTCTCAACCCCGGCACGCTGGTTCCCTTCCTGGTCGAGAAGATGCGCACTCTGGGCACCGCAGCCTGCCCGCCCTATCACATCGCCTTTGTCATTGGTGGCACCAGCGCCGAGAAGAACCTGCTCACCGTGAAGCTGGCATCGACCCACTACTATGACAAC
>JAEEGK010022091.1_pt1 | contig 13397 bp, 13 predicted proteins | sample 8958771 | NCBI WGS metagenome assembly JAEEGK01 (sample SAMN16246547, study PRJNA631951) | gut metagenome | biome: gut microbiome; feature: rumen; material: SC-attached | host: Bos | place: Iran: Karaj | collected 2018-10 | reverse complement strand
CGCGTGAGCGCGCTGTGCGACCGGTACGGGATGAAGCTCTATGTCGACGGCGCGCGGCTCGGCTATGCGCTGGGCTGTCCGGAAAACGAGATCACGCTCAACGATCTTGCCGGGCTTTGCGACGCGTTCAGCATCGGCGGGACGAAGCTGGGCCTTCTGTGCGACGAAGCGGTCGTTTTTTCGAAGGACGCGCCGAAGCACCTGCTGTCGCAGGTCAAGCGCCGCGGCGGGCTTTTGGCAAAGGGCCGCGTGCTCGGCGTGCAGTTCGATGCGGCGTTCACCGACGGGCTGTATGAAGCGATCGGAAAGGAGGCGATCCGCCACGCGCGGCGCATCCGGGCGATTCTGCGCTCAAAGGGCTATCCGCTTGCGTGGGAATCGCCGACGAACCAGCAGTTTACGATCCTGTCCGACGCCGAGGCGACAGCGCTTTCAAAGCACGTCGGGTTCGACCTCTGGGGCAGACGCGACGCGGGCCACTGGATCGCGCGGTTCACGTCGAGCTGGTCGACGACCGACGCGGACGTGGACGAACTGGAACGTGCGCTGCCGCAAAAAGCGGCGCTGACGGAATAACGGGAGGGGAACAGCATGAAACGAATCATTGCACTTCTGACGCTTGCGGCGCTGCTGCCTTTGGGGACCGGCTGCTCGTGCAGCGGCTCGTCCCTCTATGCGAATGCGGAGTGCTATACCGCAGGCGCGGCGACCGTTCCGGCGGACGCGGTGAAGACCGTCGAGATCGACTGGGCGTCGGGCGGCATCGTTCTGAAGCACGGCACGGGTGAGCTGCATGTATACGAGAGCGGCGGCGACGCGCTGAAGGAAGCGGACCGGATGCACTGGTGGCTCGACGGATCGACGCTGCGCATCCGTTTCTGCGCGTCCGGACACCGGATGACGGTGGACAGCAGCAAAAAGCAGCTGACCGTGGAGCTTCCCGCAGGGGCGGACCTGTCGATCGACGTTGCGTCCGGTACGGTCGTCGCGGAGGAGGCGCTGGAGCTTGGCACGTTTGAGCTGGACACGGCGTCCGGCGACGCGGAGCTGTCCGGGCTTTCGGCGAAAGATGTGAACATTGACACGGCGTCCGGCGCGATCCGCATCGGGAAGGCGTCGGTACAGCACGGATTTGCGGCGGATACGGCGTCCGGCCGGATCGAGGTCGGACAGATCGAAGCCGACACGATCACGGTCGACGGCGCGTCTGCAAATGTGTCGCTGGGATTGCGCGCGGCAAAGACGGTCCGCATCGACACGGCGTCCGGCGACGTGACGCTGAAGCTCTTTGACCCGGCGGGTGGCGCACGGATCGTCTTTGATACGGCGTCCGGAAAGTTGAAAAGCGGTCTCAGTCATACGCAGGACGGCAGCGCCTATGTGTTCGGCGCCGGCGCGATCGACGTCCGGATCGATACCGCCTCCGGCTCCGTCACGGTGGAATAACGGGAGGGGAACGATGCAGTACAAAACACTCGGAAACAGCGATTTGAAGGTCTCCGCGATCGCGCTCGGCACGTGGGGACTCGGCGGCGGCAGCGTGTGGTCGGACCACGATTCGACCGAGGCGGAGGCAAGAAGCCTCCTTGACGCGTGCCGGGAATTCGGCATCAACTACATCGACACCGCGCCGGTCTACGGCACGGGCGAGAGCGAACGGCTTTTAGGCGCGGCGCTGAAAGGGCGGCGGCACGACTTCGTTCTGCAGACGAAATGCTCCCTGAACTGGCGGAACGAGGGCGGCAACTTCCACTACTCGCGCGACGGCTACACGGTCAACAACGACACGCGTCCGACCGCGATCATCCGCGACGTCGAGGACTCCCTCAAACGCATGCAGACTGATTATCTCGATTCCGTGATCGTGCATTACGTATGCAAAAGCTTTCCGGTTTCGGACACGGTCGAAGCGCTCGAACGGCTGAAGGAGCAGGGCAAGATCCGCGCGTACGGTCTAAGTAACAGCCGGCCTGCGGACCTCGAAGAATATCAGGCGAACGGCGGGCACGTCGATCTCGTGCAGGAGTTTTTCAGCATTCTGAGCCCGTTCCACGGCAGGGAATATTTCACCGCCTGCAGGCCGCACGGCACGACGTTCCAGACCTACGGCGTGCTCGAGGAGGGCTTTTTGACCTCGCCCGCGTTCATGGACCGTACGTTTTTGAAAACGGACATCCGCTCGCGCATCCCGTGGGTGCAGCCGGAGATCAAGGCGGGACTGCGCCGCGCGTTCGAAGCATGGGAGCCGATCCGCGCCGCGCACGGCTGCAGCTTTTCGCAGCTCTTTGAAGCGTGGGCGCTTTCGCAGTACGGCAATATGAGTCTTCTGGTCGGCATGCGCAAGCCCGCAAACGTACAGAACACGGCGGGCTGCCTCGACCTCGTGCTTTCGCCCGCGGAGCTTTCCGCCATGGAGGAAGCCGCAAAACCGATCCAGGTGGAAGTGCTGGACAAATAACAGAGCAAGCAAAAAGGCTGTGAGCGATCACAGCCTTTCTATTATGCTTTTTCAGGCCGTTCGCCCGTTTCGCTGCGCGAGCACCACGCCGGCGGTGATGAGGATTGCGCCGACGATGCTCATCCATGACGGCGTTTGTCCCAGCATGATCCACGCGACGACCAGCGTGACGAACGGCGAGGCGTACAGATAGTTGTTCGTGATGACGACGCCGAGCCGGTCGAACGCAATGTTCCACAGCGCGAAGCAGACCGCGTTGCCGAGCACCGCAAGGAAGATCCAGCTGAGCAAGGCGCGCGGCTGCGTAAACAGCGGGCGCAGATCCGGCATGCCGGAGGTAACGAGCATCAGCGGCACGGCGGTGAGAAACGCCCAGAACATGACCCGCCGCGTGACGACAAAGCTGTCCATCTTCGCGGCATAGGGCTTGATCAGGATCGAGTAGAACGCCCACGAAAGCCCGGCGCCCAGCGCCAGAACGTCGCCCAGGAGCTTGATATGAAGCTGCAGGCTGCCGTTCAGGATCACGAGCACCACGCCGACGACGGCAAGCGCCGAGCCGATCCAGACGAGCCTGCCGAGCGGCTCGCTGCTGCGCTTAAAAAGCTTTGCAAGGATGAGCGTGAACAGCGGCGTCAGCGAGATGATGATCGAAACGCTTGCGGTCTGATCCCCCGAAGCGTCGATCGCCGTGTTCTGGAAGAAGAAGTACAGACTGCCGCCGGTGATGCCGAGCAGCAAAAACATCAGCTCGTCCTTCCACGGAAGCCGGACGAACTTCGGACGCATCAGAAGCAGCACGACGTACGCAAGCGCCATGCGGATCGGCGTGACCTGTGTCGGCGCAAAGCCCGCGTCAAGGAGGTTTTGCGTCACGACGTAGCAGCTGCCCCAGACGACGACCGAAGCCAGCGCAAATACATGCGCCAGCACGATCGGGATCTGTTTTTTGTTTGTCTGTTCCATGGTCCGCCCTCCATCGCAGGAGTATAGCACAGCGCGGGCGGTTCGTAAACAGAAACCCGATAATATACGATCCTCCGGACGCGGAATCGGGCTTGATAAGTATGCGAAAATAGTTTATAATCATAATGTTACGATATACTGCCCGATTGCGGGTAAACGCTGTTCGGAGGGCTTATATGACGCATATCCTGTTTACGAAAAAAGGACAGATCGCGATTGCGCTGATCGATCGTCCGAAAGCGCTCAACGCGCTGAATTCCGAGGTTTTGGAGGATCTGAATACGCTGGTCGACACGGTGCTTGCCGACGAGGAGATCCGTGTGCTGGTGCTTTCCGGCAGCGGCGAAAAGGCGTTCGTCGCGGGCGCGGACATCGGCGAGATGTCGGAGCTTACGAAGGCGGAGGGCGAGGCGTTCGGCAAGAAGGGCAACGACGTGTTCCGCCGCATCGAGACCCTGCCGATCCCGGTGATCGCCGCGGTCAACGGCTACGCGCTGGGCGGCGGCTGCGAGCTTTCGATGGCCTGCGATATCCGCATCTGCGCGGACACGGCGGTGTTCGGGCAGCCGGAGACGGGTCTCGGCATCACGCCGGGCTTCGGCGGCACGCAGCGGCTTTCCCGACTGGTGGGCCCCGGCATGGCAAAGCAGCTCATCTATTCGGCAAAGAACATCAAGGCGGATGAGGCGCTTCGCATCGGGCTTGTCAACGCGGTGTATCCCCAGGACGAGCTGATGCCCGCTGCGGAAAAGCTCGCCGAAACGATCGCAAGGAACGCGCCGATCGCGGTGCGCGCGTGCAAGCGGGCGATCAACGAAGGACTGGAGCTGCCGATGGACGAGGCGGTCCAGATCGAGGAGGAGCTGTTCGGCAGCTGCTTTGAGACCGCGGACCAGAAAGAGGGCATGGCCGCGTTTCTCGAAAAGCGCCGGCACGAGCCCTATCGGAACCGGTAAATGATGCAGAGGAGGCCGACCCCGGCCTCCCGCCAAAAGGAAACCGCGGACGAACGTCCGAACCATATCAAAAAATCAAAGCAGGAGGAATCAATCATGAAGGTAGCTATTTTCGGCGCAGGAACCATGGGCAGCGGCATCGCGCAGGTCTTTGCGGCAAACGGTCACACGGCGCTTCTGTACGCAACGAGCGTGGAGAGCGCGCAGCGGCACAAGGACAAGCTGGCGGGCGCGTTGAACAAGCGCGTCGCAAAGGGCAAGATGACGCAGGAGGCGGCGGACGATCTGATGAGCCGCATCGTGGTCGACGAAGTCGCGGCGGCGGCGGATGCGGACCTCGTGATCGAGTGCGTCGCGGAGAACATGGCGGTCAAGAAGGAGCTGCTTTCCCGTCTCGACACGCTCTGCAAGGAGGACGCGGTCTTTGCGACCAACACGTCCTCGCTGTCGATCACCGAAATGGCGAAGGGCCTGATGCACCCGATGGTGGGTCTGCACTTCTTCAACCCGGTCCCGGTCATGAAGCTCGTCGAGGTCATCGCGGGCGCGAACACGCCGACCGAGCTCGTCGAATGGGCAAAGAACCTCTGCGTCGAGATCGGCAAGACGCCGGTCGTCGTCAACGAGGCGCCGGGCTTCGTGGTCAACAAGATCCTGATCCCGTACTGCAACGAGGGCGTCTGCGTCCTGCAGGAGGGCGTTGCGAGCGCGGAGGACATCGACATCGCAATGCAGCTCGGCTGCAACCATCCGATGGGACCGCTGCACCTCGGCGACCTCATTGGCTGGGACGTCGTGCTGAACATCATGGACGTGCTCTACAACGAGACGCATGATTCTAAGTACCGCGCAAACGTGCTGATCCGCAAGATGGTCCGCGCGGGCAAGCTCGGCATCAAGACCGGCGAAGGCTTCTTCAAGTACACGAAGTAAACATAAAGGAGAAATCAGAATGGATTTTCGTCTGACGAAGGAACAGCTGCTGGTTCGCAAGATGGTGCGCGAATTCGCAGAGAACGAAGTGAAGCCGATCGCTTCCGAGATCGATGAGGAGGAGCGCTTCCCCGCGGAGACCGTCGCAAAGATGGCGAAGCTCGGTATGATGGGCATCTATTTCCCGAAGGAGTACGGCGGCGCGGGCGGCGACGTGCTGAGCTACGCGATCACGGTCGAGGAGCTTGCCAAGGTCTGCGGCACCACCGCGGTCATCGTGTCGGCGCACACCTCGCTGTGCTGCGCGCCGATCTTTGAAAACGGCACCGAAGCGCAGAAGCAGAAGTATCTGCCCGACCTGCTCTCCGGCAGAAAGCTCGGCGCATTCGGCCTGACCGAGCCGAACGCCGGCACCGACGCGTCGGGTCAGCAGACCACGGCAGTGCTGGACGGCGACCATTATGTGCTGAACGGTTCGAAGTGCTTTATCACCAACGGCAGCGTTGCGGACGTGTTCGTGGTGTTCGCCATGACCGATCCGAAGATGGGCAACCGCGGCATCTCCGCGTTCATCGTGGAAAAGGGCTTCAAGGGCTTCTCCCAGGGCAAGCATGAAAAGAAAATGGGTATCCGCGGCAGCTCGACCTGCGATCTGATCTTCGAGGACTGCATCGTTCCGAAGGAGAACCTGCTCGGCAAAGAGGGCGCGGGCTTCAAGATCGCGATGCAGACGCTGGACGGCGGCCGCATCGGCATCGCGGCGCAGGCGCTGGGCATCGGCGAAGGCGCGATCAACGAGGCGATCAAGTACACGAGCGAGCGCGTTCAGTTCAAGAAGCGCATCAGCTCGTTCCAAAACACGCAGTTCCAGCTTGCGGATATGCATACCCGTATGCAGGCGGCGCAGTTTTTGGTCTACAATGCCGCGCTGAAAAAGCAGGCGCACGAGCGCTGCAGCATGGAAGCCGCGATGGCAAAGCTGTTTGCCGCGGAAGCCGCGTCCGACGTGACGCGCCGTGCGGTGCAGCTGTTCGGCGGTTACGGCTATACGCGTGAATATCCCGTCGAGCGCATGATGCGCGACGCGAAGATCACCGAGATTTACGAGGGCACCAGCGAGGTCCAGCGCATGGTCATCGCCGCGAACCTCGGTGTGAAGTAAGAAGGAGGGCAGAGAACATGAAGATTTTTGTTACGGTAAAGCAGGTTCCCGATACCTCCGGTACGGTCGCCGTCAATCCGGACGGCACGCTGGACCGCGCGTCCATGCAGACCATCATCAACCCCGACGACATGAACGCGGTCGAGGCCGCGCTGACCTTAAAGGACGAGCTCGGCTGCAAGGTCGTTGCGTTCACGATGGGACCGCCGCCCGCCGAGGGCATGCTCCGCGAGCTCATGGCAATGGGCGTGGACGAGGGCGTTTTAATCACCGCTCGCGAGTTCGGCGGCTCCGACACCTACGCGACAAGCCAGATCATCGCGGCGGCGATCGACACCTACGGCGTCGAGCCCGAAGACATCATCCTTGCGGGACGTCAGGCGATCGACGGCGACACCGCGCAGGTCGGCCCGCAGATCGCGGAGAAGCTGCATCTGCCGCAGGTCACCTATGCGGGCGAGATCCAAAAGGACGGCGACGTCCTCACTGTCAAGCGCATCCTTGAGGACGGCTACATGACCGTTAAGGTCCACACGCCCTGCATGATCACCTGCATCAAGGAGCTGAACAAGCCGCGCTACATGAACATCGGCGGCATCTTCGAGTGCTACGAAAAGCAGGTCGTCACCATGACGTACGACACCTTAAAGGATCATCCGCTGATCGACAAGAGCACGATCGGACTTTTAGGCTCTCCCACAAACATCCTCACGTCGTTCACGCCGCCGCAAAAGGGCGCAGGCATGATGCTTCCGGGCGACGGAAAGGAAACGACCGACAAGCTCGCGGGCATCCTTGCCGCGAAGCACATCATCTGAGGAAGGGGGAACGGAATCATGTTTAACAGCAGCGAAATCGAAGCCTTCAAGAACGTTTGGGTCTTCTGTGAACAGCGCAACGGCGAAATGATGCCGACCACCTTCGAGCTGATCTCCGAGGGACGCAAGCTTGCCGACGAGCTCGGCGTGGAGCTTTGCGGCGTCCTGCTCGGCGAAAACGTCGACGGCATTGCAAAGGAGCTGGGGACGTACGGCGCGGACAAGGTCTACGTCTACAACAGCCCGCTTCTTGCGACGTTTACCACCGACGCATACACCAAGGTCATCGTCGACGCGGTCGAGGCATTCAAGCCCGAGATCCTTCTGTTCGGCGCATCCACGATCGGACGCGATCTCGCGCCGCGCTGCGCGGCAAGGCTGCATACCGGCCTCTGCGCGGACTGCACGCACCTCGATATCGACCTCGATAACTATCAGAAGTTCCTTCGCGAAGCGTCCACGCTTCCGGAGGATCGCATCGAGCGCACCAAGAGCGTCCGTCTCGCGGGCGCGGACCACTCGGTCGCGCGCGACCTCAAGATGACGCGTCCGGCGTTCGGCGGACACCTCATGGCGTCCATCATCTGCCCGCGCTTCCGTCCCGCCATGGCGACGGTGCGTCCCGGCGTCATGAAGAAGCGCGAGAATCCGCGCGAGGTCGAGCTTTTGCACCCGGCGTTTGAGCTGAAGCCCGAGGACATCCGCACCGAGGTCACGGAGACCGTCAAGGCGGCGAAGAAGCTGGTCGATCTGATCGGCGCGGACTGCATCGTGTCCGTCGGCCGCGGCATTTCGAAGGACGTCGAAAAGGGCCTTGCGCTTGCCGAGGAGCTTGCAGCAGAGCTCGGCGGCGTGGTCGGCGCGTCGCGCGCATGCGTGGACGCGGGCTGGATCGGCGCGGATCACCAGGTCGGCCAGACCGGCAAGACCGTGCATCCCAAGATCTACGTCGCGCTCGGCATCTCCGGCGCGATCCAGCACAAGGCGGGCATGCAGGAATCCGAATGCATCATCGCGGTCAACAAGAACGAGACCGCCCCGATCTTCGAATGCGCGGACTACGGCATCGTCGGCGACCTCTTCAAGGTCGTTCCCGAACTCATCGAATCCATCCGCCAGGCGAAAGCCGCGAAATAAGGTAGGACACACGTCCCGAAGGTTCTCCTTCGGGACGTGTTTTCATCATCTATATAAACGGAGAGAGCGGTATCATGGGAGATACTATTATCAACAAAGAAGAAAAGCGAGTCTGGGGCATTCATTGCAGAGATGACAATCTGTTCCGCAAGGAGAACATCATTGCAATCGGGTGGAAAGAGATGGGCGATCTCGGCGTACTCGACGCTGATCGCGAGGCGTTCAAAAAACGATATACAGAAGTATTCAGCGATGCAAGAAAGGGCAGCATCGCGAATGGCGCAGGGATGCTGTATCGCTTCTGCCATGAAGTTCAAATCGGGGACTATGTTGTTTTTCCGTCGAAAAATGATCGCAAGGTCAATATCGGCATAATTGAAGGAGAATACCGTTATGATCCGATGCAGCCGGAGTATGTACAGACACATAAAGTCAGATGGCTAAAGCAACTGCCGCGCACCTCCTTTTCTCAAGGCGCACTTTATGAAATCGGTTCAGCATTATCCTTCTTCATGGTGAAAAACTATATGGACGAGTTTCTTGCCGCGCTTGACAAGGGATTCAAGAGTCCGCGCGGTCCAGAAAACGAGGATGAAACGGTGGCGGCAACGGCGGAAGAGATTATTGAGAGTACAAGAGACTTTATTCTCAAAGAGCTCAGCCGACAGCTAAAGGGTTATGATCTTGAAGAATTTGTTGCCGATCTTTTGCGTGCAATGGGGTATCGTACAACGATATCGCCGCACGGGGGAGACAGAGGGATCGACATCACCGCATATAAAGATGAACTGCCGCCGCGGATTCTTGTGCAGGTCAAGAGTCAGGATGGGGACATCAAAGAGACTACGATTCAATCTCTGAAAGGAGCCATGCGCGAAGGCGATTACGACTTGTTTGTCACGCTTTCGGATTATATGAAAAACGCCAAGAAATTTTTGCAAGATAATCCCAGTATCCGAGGAATCAACGGAACGGAATTGGTGGAACTGATAATCAAGTATTATAAGAAACTGAGCGAAAAGTATAAGCGGATCATTCCGCTGCAGATGGTGTACATTCCTGTTTCCAAAGACGCTTTTGAACAGGTACGGGATTAGCAAACCTTTTGCAAGGAGAATGAAATGACGGAAGCGGAGCGAATGACGATCGAGCGGGAGCTCAAAGCGTTTCTCGACGACGGGGGACGCGTGACGGCGCTACCTGCAAAACGGAAAAAGCAGATGCTGGCGTACTTCTGGATCGCGAATCGGCTGCCGGAGGACGGGGTGTGGAACGAGCGCGCGCTGAATGCCGCCCTGAACGACCTGCATACCTTCGGCGATCCGGCGATCATTCGCAGAACGCTCGTCGATCTCGGCGTACTCGACCGCGACCCGCGCGGCACGCGCTATACGCTCGTTCTGCCGCTCCCGCCGCTCGACGCGTTCCTGTCGCGGGCATTATAAACGATCGGACGCCAAACGATCCCGGTGAACTGCCGGGATCTTTTTTCTGGCGGCTGCAGCGGGCGGATACTATCCGCCCCTACGGTTGAAATGGGATCGTAGGGGAAGATATCATCTTCCCGTTCCGCTGACACGGCACGGGAGGCCGGGGTCGGCCTCCCCTACAACGGGGCGCCGGGGGCGTCGCCCCCTACATCCGTTGGCATGTTTCTTGCCCTCCCTGTGCAAGGGAGGGTGGATTTTGCGAAGCAAAAGACGGAAGGGTTGTCGATGCATTGCGCTTGCGCGCATGAATCGGCTGCGCCGTGAATTGTCCTTCGGACATGAATTGCGTCTTCGGAGCATGAAAAAGCCCAACCTTGCGGTCGGGCTTTTGCATTATTGTTGTTCAGTCGATCATGGATTTCAGGTTCTCCGCGACGGTGATCGGCGCGGCGGTGGCGGCCTTGACCTGCTCCACGGTAAACTCCGGGTTGATCTCGGTCATCAGCAGGCCATTTTCGGTGACCTCGAGCACGCACATCTCGGTGATGATCTTCTTCACGCAGTGCGAGGCGGTCAGCGGCAGACGGCAGTTTTCAAGGATCTTCGGGTTGCCCTTTGCGGTGTGCTCCATGCAGACGATGCAGTTGCGCGCGCCGACGCACAGATCCATCGCGCCGCCCATGCCGGGCATTCTTTTTCCGGGGATGATCCAGTTGGCGAGGTTGCCGTGCTGATCGACCTCGAGCGCGCCGAGGAAGCACGCGTCGACGTGACCGCCGCGGATCAGGCCGAAGTTCGTTGCGGAGTCGATGAACCCGCCGCCGAACGCTGCGGAGGCGACGTTGCCGCCCGCATCGACGACATGGTACGGATCGTAGTTCGCATCGCCCTCTTTCGGCGTTGCGCCTGCGCCGACGATGCCGAGCTCGGCATGGATGACGAGGTCGACGCCCTCAGGCAGGAAGGAGGGGATCATGGTGGGAAGGCCGATGCCGAGGTTGACGACGTCGCCGTCCTTCAGTTCTTTCGCACAGCGCTTTGCGATAAAGGCTTTGATTTCAGACTTATCCATTATCTTCTGACTCCTTCCACGATGTAGTCGACGCACATGCCGTAGGTGTGGATGTTCTCGGGCTCGATCTCGCCGACGGGGACGAGGTATTCGGTCTCGGCGATGACGGTGTCCGCCGCGGTCGCCATGACCGTGTTGAAGTTGCGCATCGTGCCCTTGTACCAGCAGTTGCCCGCTTCGTCGCACTTATAGGTGCCCAAGAGTGCGAAGTCCGCACGGATCGGCGCCATCAAGAGGTATTCTCTGCCGTTGATCACCTGCTTGCCGAGGCAGAGCGGGCTTTCTTCGATCAGCGTGTCGACGCCGACGGGGGTGAGGACGCCGCCGAGTCCCGCGCCGCCCGCGCGGACGCATTCCGCCATCGAGCCCTGCGGGATCAGGTTGACTTCCAGCGTGCCGGCGTTCATCTGTTCGCCGACCTCCGGCGTCATGCCGACGTGCGTTGCGATGACGCGCTTGACCTGATGGTTGTGGATGAGCTCCGCAATGCCGAAGAACTCCTCGCCCTTCGGACCGACGGCACGGCCCATGTCGTTTGCGATGAGGGTCAGATCCTTCGTGCCGAGCTTCACTAACTCCTTAACGATCGCATGCGCCTGGCCGCAGCCCAAAAAACCGCCGCACAGGATCGTTGCGCCGTCCGGAATCATCTTCGCCGCTTCCAGCGCGGTGAGTACCGGTTTCTTTGCCATAAGTTGCCTCCTTAATTGATTTCTGTATCGTTCCCGGCGGCTTATTTCATGCCGCGTTTGACCATTTCCGTCACGACGAAGCTTGCGACGTCGTCGCCGTACGTGCCTGCGCCGAAGCCCGCGTCAAAGCCCAGCTCCTTGGCAAGCTCGTGCGTGATGCGCGGCCCGCCGCAGACCACGACAAACCGGTCTCTGAGACCCTCGGCCTCTAAAAGCTCGATCAGGTTTGTGAGGTTCTGGATGTGGATATCCTTCTGCGTGACCGTCTGCGAAACCAAAAGCGCATCGGCGTTGACCTCCAGCGCCTTTTTGATAAAGTCCTCGTTGCTGACCTGCGAGCCGAGGTTGTACGCCTCGACCATTTCATAGCGCTCCACGCCGTAGTGCCCCGCAAAGCCCTTGCGGTTCATGATCGCGTCGATGCCGACGGTGTGCGCGTCGGTGCCGGTGGACGCGCCGACCATGACGACCTTGCGGCCGATGTGCTCGCGGATGTAGTCGTTGGTCTCCTCCATCGTCATGACGTCGGATTCGACGGTGATGACGTGGATATCCTCATAGTTTACGGTGTGCACGCAGCTTCCGTAGACCACATAGAACGTGAATTCCTTGTCGAGCGCCGCATGATACGTGACGTTCGGCTCGTCAAGGCCCATCTTCTTCGCGATCTGGCGCGCCGCCTCCACGCCGCGCTCGTCGTCCTTGACCGGCAGGGTGAAGCTCAGCTGCACCTTGCCGTCGTTCATCGTGTCGCCGTACGGCTTCAGACGCGTAAGGTCGAGCGTGGTGTCGAATTCGATTTTATGCGTGTTGTACAGTCCGCTGCTCATTCGTTTGCCACCTTGCCTTTCATGACCTCGATAAACGGGTTGAAATACGATGCGTCCTTCAAAACGACGCCCGCAAGACCCTTGCCGCCGTCCTTCGGCCGCTTGACGTCCGCGAAGATGCCGCGCTCCAGCGTGGTGAACAGGCCGAGCGTTTCGATCTCTTTGAGGAGCTCGGTCGCCTTCGTCAGCACTTCGTTCGCGCGCGAGCGGATGATGCCGCCCTCCTTGAAGGTCAGCTCGCTGCCGAGGTCCTTCATCGTGCGGAAGATGTACTGCGCGTTTTCGATCGACAGCGCGCGATCGCTCATGAACGGCGTGTGGATCGCCTCGGTCATCATGCCCAAAAGATGCAGCTTCTGGTTCGTCAGGATCGTGACCATGTTGAACAGCGCGTCCTGAATGTGCCCGCGGAAGATGTTGCCGGTCATGTATTTGGTCGGCGGCATGTACTTGAGCGGCGCCTTCGGGAAGATCTCGCGCGCCATCTGCGCCTGCGCAAGCTCATAGAGGAACGTGTTTTCGACTGCCGGATCCATCTCGAACGCGTGGCCGAGACCCATCTGCTCCTCGCGCATGCCTGCGCACTTTGCGAACGCCTCGTTCAAAAACTGCGACGCAAGCACCGTATGCGCGGACGTGATCGCGTCGTCGGTCGTCAGGTAGTTGTCCTCGCCGGTGTTGATGATGACGCCCGCGTAGCCGTTGATGATGCGGGAAAAATACTGGTCGACGATCGTGCGCTGCATGTTGATGTCGCGGAACAGGATGCCGTACAGCGCATCGTTCAGCATGACGTCGAGCCGTTCCAGCGCGCCCATCGCGGCGATCTCCGGCATGCACAGGCCGGAGCAGTAGTTGCACAGCCGGATGTAGCGGTGCTGATCCTCGCCGACCTCGTCCAGCACGGCACGCATCAGGCGGAAGTTCTCCTGCGTTGCGTAGG
>JAEEGK010022087.1_pt1 | contig 13399 bp, 6 predicted proteins | sample 8958771 | NCBI WGS metagenome assembly JAEEGK01 (sample SAMN16246547, study PRJNA631951) | gut metagenome | biome: gut microbiome; feature: rumen; material: SC-attached | host: Bos | place: Iran: Karaj | collected 2018-10 | reverse complement strand
CCATCAGATAAAGATATTTTTTTTGGTGTTATTGATAAAATAAAAAAAAATGCTCAAATAAATCCAAATGATAAAAAAATAGAAGAATCAATTGAATCAATAAAAAAATTATATGAAAATAAATTAATTCATTTATACACAGAAAATAAAAATTTAGAAAATATGATAGATAAACTTACAACAGGAGTAATAAATAATTTACAAGAAAAAATAAAAGTTTTAGGAGATGCATTAAATAAAGAAACTAAAGAAAAAAATGAATTAATTGAAAAAGTAAAAGGAATTGATATGTTTGTTGAACAAGTATCAAATTTAAAAATTGAAATTGATGATAAAGATAATGAAATGATTGAATTAAATAAACAACAAATAAATAATATGGCAAAAATTGAAGAATTAAATTCAATAATTAAACAATTAAAAAATGATATTTCTCTTAAAAATAATTTAATTGCAGAAAAAGAAAAAATAATAAATACAAATGAAATGGAAATTATACAATTAAATTCTTTAATTAATCAAAAAGATAATTCTATTGAAGAACTTAGTAATAGTGTTAAAGAAAAAGATAAAGAAATTAAAATATTATATAATGATAATATTCAATGGGAAGAAAAATATCAAATTCAAAATAAAGAAATTGAAAATTTTAAAAAATGGTCTTTATGGGATCAAAATTTAATTGAATCTTTTAAAAGAATTGATAAATTAGAAGAAGATTTAAAAGATAAAAATGATACATTAAATAAATCTATTGAAGAAAATAATTATTTAAAAAAAGTAAATTCAGAATTAAAATCAATTTTAGAAACAACAAAAAAAAATTTAGAAGAAGCTAAAAATGAAAATGATAATTTAATGTTAGTAAAAATTAAATATCAAGAAGAATTACCAAAAATTGAAGGTTATGATAAAATGAAAGTTGAAAATGAAAGAATTAAAAAAGAAAATGAATCACTTATTCAGAATTATAATAAAGAAATTACAGAATTAAAAGAAAAATATGAAAATCAAATAAATGAAGATAAAGTAAATTATACATCTGAAATTGAACAATTAAAAAAAGAAAAAAATGAAATTGAAGAATTAACAAAAAATAATTTAGAAAAAATCCATCAAGAAAAAGTAGATAATTATGAAAGTGAATTAAAAAGTAAAAATGAAAAAATAGAAGAACAAAATAATTCAATTGATAAAATGACTCAAGAAAATAAACAACAATCAAAAGAAATAGAAAAAAAATCAGAAATGTTAAAAAATTTAAATATATTATATGATAATTTATTAAAAAAATCAAAAGAAACAGATAAAAAATTAGAGAAATATGAAAGAATAAAAGATAAAAGTTCATTAATAACAAATTCAATGGAAATGTCAAATACACAAAATGAACAAACACAAATAAATAAAACTACAAATGATAATAAAATTTATACATCAATTGATAAATATTCTTTTACTAAAGAAGTTCTTATTGATTATATATTTTGTTTATATTTATATGAAGCTGGTATTTCTATTCAAAATATTATAACTAATATTGTAAATAATTTAAATTCATATTTAAATTTTGCATTTAAAGATTTAACTAATAAAGTCAATTCATATAATAATCATTCAAATTTTCCAAATATTTCAATGCAAAATGAATTTATTGAAGATGTATTTTTTATTTCTTTTGATAAAATGATATCTAAAAAAATATTTATAAATGGAGAAATTCCTTTTGTTAATGGTAAATTAGATTTATCAATAGCAAGAATAAATTTTGAAGATTTTGATGATGGTACAATAATAGAAATATGTTATGAATTAATTAATAGAAATATAATAACAAGATTAAAAAATCCAAAATCATTAAATCAAATATCATCATTATTTATTTCAAAATATGATAAAAAATTTGATTTTGATATTAAATTAGAAGACTTTGTAAATAAAGACATAATTCCCTTAGTTCAAAAAAGAATACAAAAATATGATAATGATATTTTAAAAGATATGAGAAATTTAGTTGAATTATTAATTCATAATATTAAAAATGGTAAATTATATATTGACGGAAAAGAAGCTTATTCTTTTGAAAATTATTATGAAATTTATAATCAATATTCAAATATTACTGATAGGAATGCTAAAGTTGAACTTACTAATAATATTTTAAAAGCAGAAGCAATTGATAATGTTGCTCATACTTTTAAATTTTATTCTCCTAATTCAATTATATTTAATTCTTGTTTTAATCTTCCACAATTACCTCCTGAAGTTCCAAAAGGAAATTTAAATGAAAATACAGTTAATAATTTAGTTAATAAAAAAGTTAGTTATACTTTTCAAAATTTTAATTTAATTAATTCAATTAATAGAATTTTATCAAATGTTTGTTTATATCAACAAAATATTAAACAAATTACTTTTAATTCTAATAAATTAAATCAACATCTTTTTAGTTCAAAAATTATGACTGTAATTAAATCATTGATTAATTTAACATATCTTGATTTATCAAATAACGGAATTTGTGATGAAGATATTAAATTATTAATGGAATATTTAAAAGAAAATAAAAATTTAAAAACTTTAATTTTAAATAAAAATAATATTACTTCATCAAGTGGTTTTTACATTGCAGACACATTAAGTAAAAATACAATATTAGAAGAAATTTATTTAGGATATAATAAAATAAATGAAAATGGTTTGAATTCATTAATTAATATTTTATTAAATAAAAATAAATCAATTACAACATTAGATTTATCTTATAATAATTTACAACAAGAAAATATTATTTCAATTGGTGATTTTTTATCATCAAATCCAAATTTAAAATATTTAGATTTAAGTGGAAATTCAATAGAAGAACAATCAGCAAATTTATTTGGTATTTCTTTAAAAAAAAACACAAATTTAAATGTTATTAAATTAAATCAATGTAATTTAAATGAAGAGAGTTCACCACAAATATTAAATTTCATGAGTAAAACAAAAATTTATAAAATTGAATTAAATGATAATAAATTTGGTAAAATGGGACCTTTAATTATATTAAATCAATTAAGAGCAAATTTATCTCTTAAAGAAATAAGTCTTCAAACTTGTGAAATTACTCCGAATTTATTAAATTCTATTTATCAAATTTTAAAAGATTGGAAAAATTTAGAATATATGGATTTAAGAAATAATAGTTTTCCTGATGAACAAATAAAAGATTTTTGTAATAAATTAAAAGATAATAATAAAATTAAAATTATTTTTTCTAAGGATAAACTATCTGTTAATGCAAATAAGATTATTGGAGAATTTAAAAATATAAAATTAGAATAAAATTTAAAAAATATATATTATAATATACTAATTTAAATTTCATTTTCTTCGATTGTTAAATAAAATTTATTTTTTGATGTTGAAAAAAATGATGAATTAGCTCTTTTTATTTTTCTTAAAATTCTGGATTTTAAATATATACAATATTTATTATTATTTTCTTTTATTTCATTTTCATCTATTGAAACTGAATTTAAATTACTTGTATAAATATTTGAAATATTATTGAAATTTTCATTTTCTTTATTTATATCTCTTTTTTTATTTTTGAAAATTTCACTAAAAAAAATTGTAAATATATATTGTTTATCAGAAGAATTAATATATAATTTTTCTAATAAAGATAAAACTTCACTTCCAAAATATTTTTTTGCTTTTTTCACAGCATAAATTATATTTTCATTAAATATAGAAGTATCTCTTAATATTGTATCAAAACCTTCATTCTGAGAATTCGTTGGTCTAAAACTATCATTAGAGTCAGGAATACCTAAATTAGTATTTATATTATTAGTTAAATTTAAATTTTTATTTGTTTCTATTTCACTTATATTCATACTATTTTCAATTGAAATATTGATTTTTTGTTTTATATCTTTTATAATAAATAAATTTAATTCAAAATCTAATTCAATATTTTGTGATTTTAAAAAATTCATATCATTTTGTAAAATTAATACAATTTCATTATATTCATCTTCTTGTAATTCAATGTTATCTTTAATTTCAATTTCATTTGTGTCTATTATTCCTGCTTTAGTTGAAATATTTTTAACTTCATTTCCATCTGAAAAAGTAAATTTGATCCAATAATTATAATTTATAAATGTAGTAAATGATAATGGATTCTTTAATAAAACTATAATTTTATTAAAATTTAAATATCTTATATTAAATATTCCTAAAATTAATGGAAGAAATGAATAATTAAAATTAGATATTTGTTCAATTAAATATTTCTTATAATTTAAAATAAAATTTTTTAATTTTGAATATGAAATTGAATTATTTTCATAAATTTCAAAAGTTAAAAAAGCATCTTTTGAATAATATGAATTAAAAGAATTATTTTTCATTTTATTTTCAAATAAAAAATTTAATATTTCTTTATTATTACTCATATCAAGTGAATGTAAAATATCATTAATAGAAATTTGAAAAAAAGGATATAAATCAAATAAAGTATCTCCCATTAATGATTCAATAATAAATTCAACATCATCATATGAAGTATTAATAATAATTGAATTTGTTGATCGAGTATTTCTACTTTTATTTCTACTATTTGAATTTTCTGAATTATTATCATCTTTTTCATTACTTGCATTACTACTATTTCTTTTATTTGATAAACTTGTACTTTTTGAAAATGAATCATCTCTAATTATATATTTTATAAAATCTTCTTTTATTATTTTATCATCAATACTACTCATTAATTGTTTTAATTCCCATTTTTTATATCCTATTAATTTCTCTGTATTATTAATACTTATTCTAGTCAATTTAGAAACTGTTTCTCTTATATTATTTATATTTAATTTATCTTTTGATGATAAATTTTTAAATGGTATTCCTTCTTCTTCTATTTCTTTTTCTACTTTTTTGTAAATATTTAAATTTGTTTTAAAATATAAATAAAGAAGTTTGAATAAGATAAAAAGATTACATGGTAAATAATCTTTTTCACCTTTATCTAAAAATTGTTCTATCATACTTCTATTTACAAATTCTGATAAATTTTTTGATTTTCTTTCTTCTTCTATTTTTGATTTATTTTCATCTTTAAATAATTGGAAATCTGAATTATTTTTTATTAATATTTCATATAATTTCTGTTCAGATTCATTTAAATATAATTCTTCTTCATCAGAATTTGAATTTTCTAAAATGCTATTTTTTGATTGATCAATTATTATTGGTTTAAATAATTTTATTTTATTATTTTTTGAACCAAAAGAATTATTAAACAACTTTAAAATATATAAAAATTTTATTATTTTTGGAATTTTAATTTTATTTTTTTTATCAATTTTTAATAACATTGCACCAAATAAAATAATATAAATAATAGAAGCAACATTTTCTAATAAAATCTGACTTGTAATAAATAATTTATTGTTGATAATAAAATTTTGATCTATTGCAAATCTTATAAGAGTTGGAATATTTAAGATTAAATCATATATTGATTTATTCATTAAATGTTCTGATAAAATTATAATTTTTTGTTTTGTTATATAATATATTTTCTCATTTGAAATATTATGAGAGAAAAAAAGTTCAGATTTTAGTTTTTTATAATTTGATGATAAAACAATAATAAAAAAAAGTTGAAAAATAAAGCAAATTCCTTGATATAAATTTATATATACATGATTTGATTGAATTTCATAATAAATATAAGAAATAACTATAACTTCAATAAAAACTATAATAATAGTTTTTATGATATGAGGGAATATAGAATAAATTCCAATAATATCAATTTTATCAACAAAATTTATTAATTCAATTGGATAAATTCCTTCAATATTTAAACTTTTAATTTTATAAATTGATTTAAGTAAAATGAAAGATAATACAATATTCATTACAAAATTTCCAGAAAGAACAATAGGTAAATAAATTTCAATAAATTTTAATAAATCATTGATTTCTTTATTTCCATTATAAAAAATATATAAACTATAAAATACTGATAAGCAAATGAAATAAAATAATATAAATATTATATCAAACCAATAAACCATAAAATGATATCGTTTTTTTGAGAAAAATAATTGATTAGATACATATTTTAAAGTTAATAAGAAATAAAACAAAAATACAACATTATTAAATATAGCTAAAGCTTTATATATATAATCTGTATTAATTGCATTATCCATATATTAAATTTTTAAGTAAATAATTTTTTAATTATATTATAAATTTAAATTTTTTTATTATAATAAAGTTAATCTTTATACATAATTAATGTTTTATTTAAACCTATTGTATTTAGGATATTTTTCTTCACTTTTATAAACTTTTTGTATTCATTTTCTTCAAAAATTTTATAATTATTAATATTAATTATATCATGTGTATCATTAATAGAAAAAATTTTCTGAACTAAATTTTTTTCATTATTATATCGATATTGATAAATTCCTTTAAAAAATAAATTCTCTTTTAATTTTTCAACTAAGATAATAAATCCACCATAAATTTCTTGTGAATTATTATCAATTTTTTTTAAAGTATTAATTGCATCAACTTGAAATGATAATTTACTAAATTTAATATTATTATTTGAAATTAATGAATTTAAAATAGAATTTTTATTATTACTTAATATTAAATTTTGTGCTATTTTATACATAGAATTTAAATTTTTTGTTGTTGAAGGACGATTATTTTCATTTTTTTTATTATTTTTAAAAAGATTAGTATTAAAATTATATAATATATTAGTACTTTTTTTCTTTTGACTATTATTTCTAAATGATAAATTATGATTTGTCATTGAATGATAATTATCTAAAACATTTTTCTTTTTTTGAAGTTGTTGATCAATATAAATTTTTTTTTCATTATTTAATTTAGGTGATTGATTCTTTACTAAATCACAATGATTTTTCAAATTTGGATTTTTAACATTATTTTGTAACATTAATAAATTTTTAAAATTAGAATTTTTACCCATAACAATATTACTACTTTGAGTTTTATTATGTTTTTTAGAATAATTATTATTTAATACATTATTATTATTAGTATTATAATTATTATTGTTATTATTATTATTATTATTATTATTTATATTTTCATTATTTTGATTATTATTATTTGAATTTTGAGAAGCATAATCAATTTTAGCAACCATTTGCATTGATAATAAATTTTTTCTTTCATTAATTTTTCTAGTTGATTTCTTTGGTTTTCCAAAATAATAAAATTCAAAGACTTTTTGAATTTTTAATTGATTTAAATTATTTAAAAAAGGATCATCCTCATCAGTTTCTTTAATATCAATACTAGTGAAATTTATAGTATCTAATTCATCAATTGTTTGTTTTGGCGGTGATTCAATATCATTATTTTCAAATAACTTTTTTTGTATTATTATAATATTATTTTTATTTTCATCATTTACATTTGGATTTATTGGAGAAAATTCTTCATTTTTTAAATGAACTGAATCTGTGTTACTTATAAGTAAATCTTCACTTTTAAAAATTGAAGATTTTTTCTTATCTCTTTCTTTTTTATACATTTCTTTCATTTCTTCATATTTATTTTGACTGCTTGTTGTATTTTTTATTGCATTAAAGATTGCTTCTTTGAAATTATAATTATTTTCATTGTTATTATCTAATTTAATGTTATTACTTTTGTGTATTTCAGATTCATTTTTATTTGAATTTGTATCTATTGAATAGAATTTTTCAAGTAATTGTCTTTTATTTGTTTCTATTTGGTTTTTTAATGAATTTTCTTTTGTTATTTTCCTTTTTAGTAAATCAACAATTATATCATTAAATAAACTTTGATTTTCTACTGAACTATCTTCAATTAAATTGTTTCCTTCTTCAAATTTATCATGTTGGAACATATTTATTTTTTAATAAATAAATAAGTATTTTTAATATTCAAAAAAGTAAAAAAATATAAAAAAAATTAAAAATATAAAATAATAATTTTAAATAATTATAAAAATATGAAAAAATAAGAATATATAAAAAATTATAATATATTACTTTATTTAAAATTAAAAATATAATTTAATGGTTTTCATATAATAAATAATAATAAAAATATGTTATCACAACAACATAATCAAGTAAATAATAAAGGAGCAAATGGAGAAGCTCGTTGTTTTTTATGTCTAAAAGATACATTAGATGAATATACTTTTCAATTTGAAGATTTTTGTAATTTTATTATAAAGAAAAAGATATATTGTAAAAGAGATCCTAAAAAAATAAAAAACGAAAAAGAATTATCAGAAAATTTATATAATTCTCTTAAAGATGAAAGTAAAAAATTAATAAAACCATGTAAATGTGATATTTTATGCCATATTCAATGTTTAATTCAATATTGTATTATGCATTTAATAATTAAATGTGATGAATGTAATTGTGAATATTGTTTTGATTTTAAAGATTTAAATGAAAATTCAAATTCATCTTGTTTTTATATATCAATGGTTCTTTGGATAATTCTTCATGTTGTTTTATTAACTTTTGCAATATTATTTTTTGTTTTAGATATTATACCAAAAAAGTATGAAGCTTATAATTATATTATTGCAATTATTTTAGTACTTGTAAATTGTCTTTTAATTTATGGGAATATTTTAAATTATAAACCAAATAAAAATTTACATCAAAATATTTATCCTTCTTTTATTCAATATTCTTCAGGATTAAAAAAAACTGATGAAGAATATACAAATTTTTCCTGTTTTCTTCAAAGGGCTTTAAAATCAACAATGTTTGAAATAGTTGAAAAAAAAGTATATAATAGACTTTATTTAACAACTACTTTAAATACTCAAAGAGAAATTAATGAATATATTAATACAAATAATAATGAATTATTTGATACTAATTCAGAAGAAATAAAAGAAAAAATGAAAGAAGAAGAATTAGAAGACAAATTCCATGGAGCTCAAATTATTAAATCTAGTTTAGTAGAAAATGATAAAGTTGATTTACAAGAACATAATAATAATCATAATAATAATAATAATAATAATAATAAAGTAATTAATAAAATGTTTCCTAAAAGTAGAACTAAAAATGCTCACATGAGATATTCTCAAAATATTCCTAAAGGAAAAAATAATAGTAAAGTAAATAATCATAAAAGTAATTTTGAAAAAATGAGTAATAATAATAATGATGATACTAAAAGAAATAATGATACTAATGAATATAATATGAATTCTAGAGCAAATTTAAATGATGATATTCTTAATATGAATATTAAAAAAAAAGAAATTAATGGAAAAAATTCTGATGATGAAAATAAAAAGTGATTTATATATTATAAAATATTATTTTATTATTATAATTTTTTATATTTTTTTTATTGTTATATTTTATCAAAATTTTAATTTTTTAAATTAATTTTTTCATAATTTTTTTATAATGTTATAAATTATAATAAATTTTAAACTATTTAACAGGAAATGAATGAAAATATTTACAGTATAAAAAAAATATTTAATTTATAATATAATTATATATGATTCAAATTTTATTAATTTTTTTAAAATATAATATAATATAGAGAATTCTACTATATTTAATATATAAAAAACTAATAAAACCTAAAAATTATAAAAAATATTAAATAAAAATATTAAAATGAAATTATATTATCAAGTAGAAGAAATCCTTGATAAAAGAATAAACAAAAAAGGAAAGCCAGAATATAAAATAAAATGGGAAGGATATTCAATTGATGAAAGTTCATGGGAACCTCTTTCAAATTTAAAAAACGTAATTTATATGATTGATGAATTTAATAAACATCATAAAGATAATTCATTTTGTTGTACAATGGATAATAATATCATACTTTCAAAGAAAAAAAGAAAAAGAGCTAAACATGATATTGAAATAAATATTAAAGAAATTGAAGATTGGGAATTTGAAAAGTTTAAAAAACAATATAAACCATTGGAAGATATATATCCTGATAAAAAAATTATTAAATGTCAGTTACTAAACAAAAATGATAAAAATAAAAAAAATGAATCTGATTTTGATATAATAGATATTCAAATAATCAATAAAAAAAAATTTGTTATTATTATGAATAAAAAACCTGATATGTATATTGAAATAATACCATTTAACAAAATTAAAAAAGAATATCCTTTAAAATTAGAAAAATATTTGAAATATGGAAAATAAATATATATTTTTTTATAAAATTATATATATAGATTTAATATAAATGATTAAATTGAATTTTTATATTATTAAAATCTTAAATTTATTATAAACAATTTTTATATTTATTAATTATAATTAAATTAATTAAAAAATTTTAAAAATTTATTTAAAAATTAATAATTAAATAAATATTAAAATATCTTAAATTTCAATAATTGAAACAATTCTAATATTTATCATAAATTATTGTTCAGAAAAAAATTATTATATTTTTTTTTATTAAAATTTATTTATGAAAATATAAATATTTTATTTTAATTATTTAATAGAAATAATTCAACAAAATAAAACAATTTAAAAATAAAAAAAATGAATAAATTTGTTTCAAAGCCAACTCATTTAAATCAAGTAAAAATTTTTTAATATCTTTTAGAAAGAAGAACAAAAACAAATTCAAAAAATGTTAAATATAATTCAACCAAATAGTAGTGGTAAATTAAAACCAATTCAATTGAAAAATGTAAAGCCACCATCAGCAAGAAATACAATAGATAGACCATTATCTTCAAAAGTAAAAATTGATTGTGATTCTCGTCAAAATGAAAACAAAAAAGAAATAGAAGAAAAAAAAGAAAAAGATAAAATATCAAATTTTTTAAAAAATTTAGATTTAGAAAAATATACAGATACTTTTTTTAATAATGGTATTAATAAAGAAGAAAAAATTCAATATTTAAATTATGAAAATTTAAAATTATTAAACATTCCTTATGTACATTGTAAAAGAATATTATCAAAAGTAAAAGAAATGAATAAAAAAATATTTTCAAAATCAGAAAAAAAAAATAATAAATTAAATACTTCAGAATATGAAGAAATAATTTTACCAAAAGAAGAAGATGAAATAAATGAAAATGAAGAAGAACAAAAAAATAAATTTAATAAAGCATTAAATGATTTTAAAAAGAATCATACTTCATTAATATCATCAGAATATTCAAAAACACATTATGGAAAATTTCCAAAATTTTCAGAAACTTCAATAGGAGAAAGTGACATAAATGAAAATGAAAGTGAAAATAATAAAAGTATTACAGTTGAATTTGGAGAATATGTTGAAAATTCAAATAATAATGATACTTATATTACAAATTTAAATATTTCTAATAATAAAATAGAAAATAAATTAATTAAATCTAAAGATGTTTCAATTAGTACTTCACCTACAAAAAAATATAAAGATAATTATAATATTGATACGTCAAAACCAAGTTCAAATGCAAAACAATTTTTTCCTTTATATAAATCAAAAACTTTATGTTATCAATGTTTACATATGATTTTACAAGAACATTGTATTAATAAATATAAAAAACCTTTTTGTTCTTTACATTGTCTTGATATTTTTGAAAATAAATGTTTATCAAAATGTGCTAATTGTAGTAAAAAAATAGAAATTATTTATGCTATTCCATCTATTAATAAAAATCAAACTTTTTATTGTTCTAATGAATGTTTTAATAAAGCTGAACCTAATGGAAATAATAAAATTAATACTTCTCAAATTATTGATCCTCAACATTTTAGAAATTCATCTTCAGATTCAAATGAACCTGTTATTGATCTTTTGGATGAATGAATAGAAATAATAGATTTAATTGTTTTATTTATTTACTTTTCGATAATTAATATTTATATTTATTATATAATAAATTATTTCTTTGTATTAAGTTAAAAAATAAAATTGAATAAAAATAAATTTGCATATTTTGTCAAATTTTATCTAAATATAAATTAAAAATTAGGAATAAAATATTTTAAAAAAGATTCTTATTTTATAAAAAAAGAAAATATTTTATTTTTTTTATATCTAACATTTTTATAATACAATTATTTAAAAATTCTTAAAGTGTTAAAATAATAGATAAGACATAAACACAAATTTTTTTTGATTTTATTGAAAATTAAAAAATAAACAAAAATTTGATAAAATTTCGATTCAATGAAAGGAAAGATTAAAAAAATCATTAAAAATTATAATAGAAGAAGATATTTATTTTATAAAAGATTTTATTCATAAAATAATATATATTTTTAACTTATTTTTATTTTATTGATGATAATATTTTTTAATATTTATTACTTTTTTAATTATGAATAATAAAAAAAATATTAATTTATATAATTACATCAACAATAAATATATAATTATAATAATTTTATTATTCATTATTTTTCTTTTTTAAATATTGTATTAAAAAATAAATAAATAATATAAAACGCTAAAAATTAAAAATCAATTTTTAAAAAACCCTTTAAAAAAACTCAAATAAAAAAAAAATATACATCTAAATCATATCCTTTAAACTAGGTTGTATTCCACTAGAAGAAGCATACCCTTGATTTCCCATCATATTATTTTGTCCCATCATAGGTTGTCCCATCACAGGTTGACCCATCATAGGTTGTCCCATCATAGGTTGACCCATCATAGGTTGACCCATCATAGGTTGACCCATCATATTATTTTGTCCCATCATAGGTTGACCCATCATAGGTTGATTTACAAATTGTTGATTCATTGGATTTTGTTGTCCCATCATCATATTCATTTGTCCATCTAAATTTCCTTTAAAGAATCCATTTCCATTACATTTCTCACATTTTTTTGGTATTATATCACCAATTTTACCCTCTCCCATACAAACTTGACATGCTATCCATACTTCAGTTACGTATCCTTTACCACAACATAATTTACATTCAAATGGTATTCCTTTTCTTCCTACTAATGGATATTCTTTTCCATCTCCATTACATTTTGGACAACGCATACAATTCATTGGAAGAAAACGAGTACCGTTACATCCTGGACATGTTTTTTTCATTAGTTTTAATTTTGTTATTTCACCTGTTCCGTTACAACGAAAACATTGTTGTTGTCCCATATTCATGTTGTTCATCATTTTTTATTTTTTTTATTTTTTTATTTATTTGTAATTTTTAATAATTGGGGAAATTATTAATAACAAAATTTTTTTTTAACAATTCAATATTATTATTTAGTTATATTTATTTTATTAATTTTTTATATTTTCAAATAACATTTTTTATTTTTTTTTATTTTTTAATAAATGTTTTTTTCGATTTTTTATTTTATTTTTTTATTTTGTTTA
>JAEEGK010022085.1_pt1 | contig 13400 bp, 3 predicted proteins | sample 8958771 | NCBI WGS metagenome assembly JAEEGK01 (sample SAMN16246547, study PRJNA631951) | gut metagenome | biome: gut microbiome; feature: rumen; material: SC-attached | host: Bos | place: Iran: Karaj | collected 2018-10 | reverse complement strand
TTTTTTATATTTAATAAATCTTTTAATAACATTTGGATTGTTGCTAATTTTTGGTTTTTATTACATGTATTGTATATTTTTTAAATATTATAAAGATGTTGAAGAAGATTTTTCTGCTTTTTATGATTATGATATTCTTTCTTTAGTTTCTGGTTCACAAATAATAAAATTTAGAAAATATTATATTTTAAATTTCGGAGAAGAAGAATTTTTAAAAAATTACGAAAATTATGATGTTTTTTATAAAGAATATTTTTTTACTGGAACTTTAGTTTATATTTTGATTTTTGTGATAAATTTTATTTATATTCTTTATTTACAAAGAGTTTATAAACGATATCAAATAGAAAATCCTGAAGTTCAAAATTATTCTTTAATCATAAGCGGAAAAAATGTGGATAAGCCTTACATTTTCAAAAATAATAAACATAATGAAGAAGATGTGAAAAAACAACTTTCAAGCATTTTATTATATAAAAATCCTACCAAAATTAATTTTACTTACCAACGTTTTAAATATTATCAACTATTAGATGAATTGATTGAAGTGAATTCAAAATTAAATGAACTTAATAATAGGAAAATAAAAAAGGAATGTTGTACATTTTGTTGTACATTTTCATGTTGTTTTGAAAGTTGTTGTGAAAAAAAAATTAATGAAGAAATAAAAAATTTAAGAAAAAAAAAAAACGATTTAAAAAATGATATAGAATCAATAAAAAATAATGAAAAATATAATTCTTTACACATAGTAACATTTAAATCAAAAAATGATTATGATAAAATTTATAATGAATATCCACATTCTTATTTAAAAAATGTTTTTAAAAATATGTGTAAAAAAGAAAAAATTAAAATTTATGTTAATAAAGCTCCAAAACCTGAAGATATTTTATGGCGAAATTTAGAATTTGATAAAGAATATAAATTTTTTATTAATAAATTTATTATCTTTCTTTGGTGTCTTTTATATTTATTTATTTCATTTGCCACTCAAATCGTACAAGAAGTTTTAGATAAATTGCTTGATGATCCATTTGATTCAATGGTTTTAAGTATTTTAACCTCAATTTGTTTGGAAAAATTTGATGATTTATTTTCAGATCATATAAATGATGTAATAATAGAAAGATTAAATTTATGGTCATTATCAGATACAAAATTTTATAAAGTAATATTTAATTCAATTTTTAAATTATTGAATCAAGGAGTTTTTCCATTTGCAACATATTTAATATTTAGAGAAGGTGATGATAATTATGATGGTTTAGTTTCTAAAATGTTTGTAATAATTGAAATGAATGGTTATGGTTTTCCAATGATTGATGTTATAAAGACTTTATTTGAAAAAGGAGAAGAGATGTTTGAAGCAGATCAAAAATTAATGTCTGAAGAAAATATTATAAAAAATATGGACCAAAATGTCAATAATAAAGAAGGTTTAACTAAAGCTGAATTGAAAGAAAGTTTAGAAAAACCGGAAATGGAATTAGATGAAGATTATAGCGATGCTTTGTTTATTTATTGGGTTACTATGTTTTATTTTCCGATTTATCCTATTGCAATTATTCAATCTTTTTTGAATTTGTTGTTTAAATTTATTATTGAAAAGAGTTTTCTTTTGAGAGTTTATAAACGACCTGAATTTACTAATCCTCAAATTGGATTTTTTTGTTTTAATGTTTTTAATTTTGGATTTTTTCTTTTATTATGTGGGAATTTAATTTTCTTTAGAAATGAATATAATAAAGAAAGTTTTGGATGGGTTTATATTTTAATTATGATTTTAGCTTTGATTGTGCCTTTTAATTTATTAGCTAAATTTATTAGTTATTTGACTAATTTTTGTTGTTTGAAAGAAAAAGAAGATAAAAATTTTGCTGATATTTCAGAAAAATTGAAAAGTGATTATAGAATTTTTAATCCTTGTAATCAAAAAAAAAATATAATGGAAGTTTTTAAGGAATTTAATGATGAAAATTTAATAACAAACGAAGAATTAGAAGAAAAATTAAATGATTTAAATGATATTGATTTTTATGAAATGCAAAAAAAATGGAGAGCTCCTAAAAAAATGACATTTGAAGAAAAATTGATGGAATCAGAATATTTATATCAAAATAAATATGAAAAAATTCCTGAAAAATCTGAAAAAGAAAAACTTTATTATTTTTTAATTCAACTTGGATTTATGAATTATTTAGAAGAAGGAAATATTTTAAAACCAGAGACGAAAAAAATTGATTTTTTTGATAAAAATTCAATTATCCACAAAGATTTAAAAAATTTATCAATGCAAGAAAATTTATGCAATTCGGAATCTGGCTATTTTATTACTTATCGTGAAAAAAACAAATTAATTATGGCTTATGTAGTAAATGATTATAATGTGAAAATTTTCGATGTTTTTAAAAAAAAAGTTATAAGTGATGTCAATTTGGTTCACAACAAAAAAATTGTTTGTATAGATTATTTTGAGAGAGTAGGGAATGATAAAGATGATAGAGAAAGATATTTAATAACAATATCTTTAGATAATGTAATGAAAATAACTAATGTTTCAATAAATGATACAAAAAATGAAAATATAATAATAACGAATATAGGTGATAATTATAATTATAATGAAAAAACTTTAAATGAAAATCACTTTTCAATTTCAACAGTTAGACATGAGCAATCTATTTGGATAATTACTAGTTATAATTTCGATCCTCATTTTAAAATATTTAATAGTTCTGGTGCTTATTTACAAAAAATAATATATACTCAAAATATTATTAGTTTAGAAGGCTTATTTTATACTTTAGAAAATACTTATATTTGTGTAAGAACTACAAAAAGTATTGGAATATTTATTAATCAATTTATTGTTAGAACTATTGATAATTTAAATGAAAAAGAAGATAAATATATTAATTTTAAATTAGTTAGTGAAACTGGTTTAATTAATGAAAAAAAATTTCTTTTAATTTTGGCTATTGATAAAAATTTAAGTTATTATTCAATTGATATTTATGATATTTCTAATATTTTTCCTTTATATACTCAATTAGTTAATAATATTTTTTCTCGATTATTTTATGGACAATCATTAAATACAGAAGTTCATATTCCAATGAACGAAGAAATGAGTAATAGAATTAGAGAAATAGAGCCTCTAAAATTGTATTCTTTTGGGATTGGATTAGAACCTAATAAAAACAAAAACAAAATCATTGAATCTCTAAATTCAAACGATATTGAAAAATATAACATAGGAAATATTTTATATTGGAGAGGACAAAACATTATTGTTGGAACACCTTTTGATTATCTTGACATTTTAGATGTCGGACTTGGAAAGAAAGTTGGACAAATAAATAATGAAACTTCAAAAACAAATATAAATAAAAATGAAAATGATAAAGATAAACCTTTACCAATAATATCTTATAATATAAGTGAATTAATAGAAGATGATCCTAATTATGGCACAAGTTTCATAATGAGAGACAACAAAGGAAAAATTCAATACATAAGATCATCTATATTAGAAGATCAATTAAATTATAAAATCCTAAATTCTAATGAACTTAGCGTCGAAGAAAAATTAAAACATATTGATTTTTCAATGAGTTTTTATTTTTTTTATTGTTTAATAAGTTATATGATTCCTTTAATTGCTTGTTTTGTAGCACTTGACGAATATGATTCTCAAAAAGAATTAACAAATGAATATTATTATAAATCAATATATTTTTATGTAGTTTATATTATTTTTGGAATTTGGTTTAAGGGATGTGTTTATAATATTGATGATGAAACTCATACAAAAAGAACATGCACAAAGGTTGTTTTAGCTGTATGTTTAGGTTTGAAAACTATTGGAAATACATTTGTTGCATATCGTTTTTGTTTAGGAAATAAAAATGGAATTATTTTAGTGATTATGCTTATTATTATATTTATGACACATTCAATTACAAATTGGTGTTTATTAAAAAGGGAAAAACTTAAATATTTATTAAAAAGATATTGGTTGAATTATTTGTTTTATCAAATTTCAAGAGGTATAATTTTGTTTTATTTTATGATTTGTATTTTAGCAGGAGTAGATAAATTTGAAATTTATATTTATGCTTTAGTTTTAAGTGTAGTTTTGGTTTATCAACATTTAGTAAATTATTTTAATACTTTATTTAAAGAACTTGTTTATTCAAATAGATTTCAAGCTGTTTTTAATTACCCTTTTGAATGGATGAATATATTTTGTTGTTTTTGTGAAGATCCTAAAGAATGTATTAAAGAAATTGATAGAAGATATTGTACCTGTGATTCTGATTTTTTGAAAGCAGGTTATTATATTTTATATTCTATTTTAATTCTCATTTATTATATTGGTATTGCAATGTGTATGATGTTTACTGGTATATGTGGTGCAATGGGAGAAGCTTCTAGACAAAATAATTGATTTTTTAGTTTTTAGTTTAATTATTTTTAAATGAAAAAATTTTATTATTAAAAATTATGTTAACTTTTATTAAATTATTTTTAAATATTAAATAAATTATTATATTTTTATGTTAAAAATTATTATTAAATAAAAATATAAAAATATTTAAAAAAATATTAAAAGTTATTTTTATTTATTCATATTAATAATAATTTTTTTTAATAAAAATATTATTAATAATATTTAATATTTATAACATAAAGAAATAAAAATTATTTTTATTCATTAAAATTTCCTTCGATTGTTTTATCAATTCCAGAACTAAAAATTTTTCCACCTGGTTTCCAAGTTTTACTACCAAAAATGTAACTAACTTTAATAACTAAATACATATAAATTTCCACAAATTTAATAACCATTTTGTAACTTCCTTTTTGAACTTCAGATAAAATATTATAAACATAATCAATAGTTGCATTTTTAACTTTAGCTAAATAACCTTTAATTTCAAATCCAATTTTAAATAGCAAAAAACTAAAAGAAGATTCACACGAAAGACTAAAACCTAAATCAAAATTTGTTCCTAAAAAAACTTCTCTTTTAATGTATTGCATATAAACTAAAGATGTAAAATCAACATCAAATGTGAATTTAATTTTTAATGAAACTCCTGTGATTAAATCTAAAACACTTCCAGCTATATCATTCATTGATGAAAAATCAAATCCTGTTTCATATAATTTAAATGAAAAATCGAAATTGTATCTTTTTGTATGATTTGCTGTTTCTGTGTAATTAATTAATGTTAGTAAATTATCCATTAAATTTGAATAATCTTTATTAATTTTATCATCGAATTGATTTTGAATTGAATCAATTTCTGTTGAATAATGAATACTTAAAAAGTTTTTTAAATTATCAATGTTAATAATTTCTTTATTGAAGTTATTTAAAATTTCATCAATAATATTAAAAGATTCTGGAAGAAAATTTTTAACATTATTAATTTTATTATGAATATTATTAATAGATTCATTCAAAGGAAAAATTTTATTTTGTAAATCTTTAAAAGTATTATTAAAAATTTGAATATAATTATTAAAAGTTTGTTTGAAATTATTCATTTCATCATTATAATTATATTTTTTTTTTTCTAATAATCTTCTTCTATTATTTGTATTTAAATTTGAATATTGTTTTTTTACAATTTCTGATAAATTAACTTTTAATTGTTTTTTTGAATAAATATTAAATTCATTTAATTTTTCATGTAAAGTTTGATTTCTATTAGAATATTTTTCAATTTCATTAATAATTTCATTTGAAGATTTTTTAAAATTTTCTCCATTTTCAATTTCAATTTTATCTTTTATTTTATTTAATTGACTTTGTAAAGAGTCAACTAACTTATTAATGTGATTTAAAATTGATTTTACATTTTGAATATTTTTTGATTTTAATGTGTAATTTGCATAAAAATTATTTTCTAATTTAATTAATAAAGGTTCAAAATTTTCTGTAATATTTTCATCAATTTTTGTGCCTGAAATTATTTTTGTATTATTTAAAAAATCTTCAATATTTTTTTTGATATTTTTATAGTTTGATAAATGACTATTCATATTTGAAATTGATTGTGAAATTTCTTCATTTATGTTTACTTTTTTATGTAAAATATTTAAATAACTATTAAAAATTGTTTGATTAAAATTTGTTTTTAATAAATTTATAATTTCATTTCCTTTTGATAAAAAAATTGAAATTTGATTTTTATCAGTAGAAAATTCTTTAAGTAAATAAGAAGAATTTTTAATAGAAAATTCAGAATTTTCAATTAAATCACTGTTATTATTAAGAAAAACATTAATATTTTTAATATAAAATTTTTTAACATTTTGAACATAATTTAATAATTCATCATCAACTAATTCCAAAGTTTCATTAATATAATTAAATTCATTTTCTGTTAAATTTGTATAATTATTTGTAACATTTTCAAAAACACTTTTTACTAAATTAATATTATTTTTCATTAAATTTTCGCTTCTTTGATAATATGAAATAACATCATCAATTCCGCTCAAATGAATTTCTTTATTAACATTATTTTCTTTTAAAATATCAGCTAATTTATCAAATTCAGAAATTAATTCAAAAATAAATTTATTAATATCATTAAATTTATATGCATTAATTTTTAAATTATCTAAAAAATTATCAATATTATTAGAAATTTTTGTAATATTATAATTTATATCACTAAATTCTTGTGAAAATTTTTGATTTATATCATTAACATTTTCAGCTAATAAACTTGGATATAAAATCGCTTTATAATAATTATCAGACATTCTTGCTTTTTCAACAAAAGAAATTACTTCGTATTCTAAACTACCAAAAGTTAAAACAATTTCTCCTTTAATATTATTATTTATTAAATCAAATGAAATAATACTTGTTAATTTTATTTTTATTCCTAAAATTGAAGTTGAGCCTAATTCTTTTTTAAATTGTGATTTAATTTCATCTAATTTTCTTGAATTTTTATATTCAGGAATTTCTGATAAATTTTTTTTATATCTTTTGAATGATTTATCAAATAAATTTCGTAATTTATTTTTTTCATCGTTTGTGTTGTTTAAAATTACATTTTCAAATTCGATGTTATTTTCAATTAATTTTATTTTTTTTTCTAAATTTAAAGAAATTTTTTCTTTATTTTTGAGGTTAAAATTAATTGAACAATTGAAATTTACATTATTTAAACCGAAATTAATGAAATTTTCTTCGTTTAAAATTTCTGATTTTAAATTAATTTTGTTTGTTGCATTAACATGAATTAAATCTCCTTTATTAAAATTAGATTGAATTTCAGATTCATAAGAACTTCCTTCTAAATTAAAATTATTAATATTATTTTTTTTTTTAACTTTATTAATTAAAGTATTTTGATTAATTTGTTTACTTTCTGAAAAATAATTTTCAGAATTTTTTTCATTTTTTTTTGAATAAAATTCTTTTTTTATTGTTGGTGTGAATTGAATAATGCTATTTAATAATTCAGAAAAAAAAATATCATTAATATTTTTTGGTTTTTGAACGTTTATAATTTGATTATTATCCATAAAAGAAAATTTAACAAATGGAATTAAATTAACATTTTCTTCTTCTTCTTCAGTTTCATTTTTATTTAAATGATAAATATTTTTATTAATTATTTCATTTACATTTTTATCATTAAAATTATTAAAATCAAAACCTGCGATTTTTTTTTCAGTTTGATCAAAATCTGAATAAATAACATTCGTTGAGATTAAAAATGCATGAAAAATATTTGTTTTATTTTCTAAAGTTTCTATATCGTAAATGTAAAATAATAAATCACTTTTTCTTGTTTGAAATGATGTTTGAATTGAATGAGATGAATTTAATAAAAAAGAATATTTTTTTTCTTCTTTGTAATAATATAAATTATCTTTATTTCTATTTAATTTTACTACAACTTCTTCTTTTGAAGGTAAAATAAAAGTTTCGAAATTTTCTTTTTCTTTTTTTAATATGACTTTGAATATTATTATTATTAATGCAATTATTAATATTAATGAAATTAAAATTATTAAAAATAATAATTTGTGATTTTTTATGAATGTTTTTATTTTTGAATTTTCTTTTTCATTATTTTTGTTTGTTTCTTTTGTTTTTATGTTTTCTGTTTCGTTGTTTTGGCTATTGTAAATTTTTATTTTATTTGTTTCTGTGCCCAAAGTTGTTATTTTGATATTTTCACTATTTCGTTTTTCTGAATTTGAATTATTCATAAAATTTAAATAAATTTTTTTAAATTTTATGGTTATATTAAAAAAAAGGATTAATGAAAAAAATATCTAAAATAATTAATTAAAAATAATTAAATATTGATAAAAAAAATAATTAAAATAATAATTTTATTTTGTTTAAATTTATTTAATTTTTTTTCAATTTAAATATGAAATGAAATAATAATTATTATAAATGAAAATAAATTTTAATACAATCAAAATATTAATGTAAAAATAAATAAATTGTTGAAAAATAAATAGTAATATAAAATATAAAATAAAATACATAAATAAAAATAATATTTTTTCAAGTAATTTTTAATAATTAAAATAAAATTCATATTTAAAATTCAAATTAAATTGTAATTTATCTTTTAAATTTAAATATTATAAATATTTACAATGTTTTATTAATTACAAAATTTTTTAATTAATTGAAATTTTTTCTATAAAAAAAATCTTTATTATTTGAATAAATAAAAATATATTTTAAATTAAACAATATTTTTCATTAATTTAATTTCTCTATATTTTTTTATTATAAATATTTTATTTATACTAATCAATATTAAAAAATTATAATTAGTTATTAATATAAAAAATATTATAAAAAGATTAAATTTTATTTTAAAACATATTTATAATAATCAATGTTTTACATAATTAAATATATTTTATAATATTTTTATATTATAATTATTTTATGAATGAATTATTTTAATCAAAATAAAATATTTTAAATAAAATATATTTTTTATTTTAAAAAATATTATTTTTATCATTAAATAAACTAATTAATTATTATTATTATGGAAATATTTACAATTATAAATAATTTAAATTCAATTAAATAGATTATAATTATCAAAAGAAATAAAAAGATTAAATAAAATTTAATTAAAACTTAATTTATTTTTATCAATTGAGTTCGAAAAAATTTTAAATTCATTTTTATTAATTTTAATTAAAGAAAAATTATCACAACGACAAAATAAATTATTAGCATATTTAATATTATTACTATTAAAAGAAGAAAGATTTAAATAATTTAAATATTTATTTAAAGAAAACATATAACTCATATTAACAACATTTTTCGTATCAAATGACGATAAATCTACATTTCTTAAATTTAAACAATGAAAAAACATATAACTAATATCAACTAAATTACTAGTATGAAAAGAAGATAGATCTAAATTAATTAAATTTTCACATTTAAAAAACATATTTGTCATATCAGTAACATTTTTTGTATTAAAAGAAGATAGATCTACATTTTTTAAATTATAACAAAAAGAAAACATATAACTCATATTAGTTACTTTACTTGTATTAAATGATGTTAAATTTAAATTTGTTAAATTTGAACATCCATAAAACATAAAACTCATGTTTGAACAATTTGATGTATCAAATAATGATAAATCTAAATTTAATAAATTATTACAATTATAAAATAAACCTTCAAAATTTGAAACATTTTTAGTGTTAAATGAAGATAAATTTATTATAGATAAATTATTACAATGTGCAAACATATAATTCATATTTTTTAAATTATTTGTATTAAAAATTGATAAATCTAAATTTTTTAAATTTTTACATTTATAAAACATTTTTTCCATTGAAATAACATTATTTGTTTTAAATATAGAAAAATTTATATTTTTCAAATTTAAACAACCTTGAAACATTCCATTCATTTTTGTTATATTAAAACTTTCAAATTTTATAAAATCTATATTTACAATATAATACAAATTAAAAAACATTTTAGATAAATTTTTTGGCAAATTTGAATTAGTTGCTATTAATATTTTATTGATTCCTTTTTTTGGAATAAAATTCGTTAAAAATTTTATTTTTTTGCCATTTATAAACATTTCAGTTTCATTGGGATTAAAAATATTATTTTCTGAAATTATTTTTATTTCTTTGTTTTTTATTTTTATTTTTGATTCATTGATAATTAAAAATATTATGTTTTTAAAATTATTTATAATATTTATAATTAAACTTTCATTTTCAATTTCTTTATGATAACTAAAAATTTTATCGATTTGTGAATTGTCTATAAAAAATTCTTTTCTTAATTTAATATTATTTTTTAATAGTTTTAATAAATTTCTATATGTAAAAAAATTTAAGATTTCTTTTTTAATAGAGTTTTTACTAAACAATTTCTTTAAATTCATTTATAAATTAAATTTATTTTAATAATTATTTAAATTAAAATATGTTTATTTAAAAATAAAGTTTATTTTAATTTATAATTTTATCAATATAAAATTTCTAGTTTTTATTATAATTAATTTTTTTATCTTTCTTTTTATATAAATATTATCACAAAAAAAATATATAAATTAAATTTTAATGGGAGGTCAATTAGGAAAAAATATGTTTGCAAACAGCCAAAATTATAATTATTATTCCGAATCATCAAAAGTTTCATTTGATGCATTTATAAACGAAAACTATTTTTTAATTGAATCTCAAGAAAAATATTTAGTTCAAAACATTGAAATTTCCCATGCAATTACAAAAAATCCAAAAAATGGATTAAAAGATGGTTTTGTTGGTGTAATTTTAAAGTCAAAATTTGATGGAATTGGAAATCGAAGTCCAATTAATTTATCAATTGCTTTAGATGTTTCAGGTTCAATGTCAAGCATTGATGGGAAAGATACAAAAAACAGATTAAGTTTAGCAAAAGAGTCATTAATTAAATTAATTTCAATATTGGATGAAAAAAATGATAAAATGTCTTTAATTACTTTCAGTGATGAAACAAAAGAAATTTTTGGAATGATTAATAAAAAAGAAATTGAGGAAAAATATTTAAATGATATTAATAAAATTGAATCATTTGGTGAAACTGATTTAGTTTTGGCTTTAAAAGCTGCAATAAGTAAATTAGATAGTAATGAAAAAAAAGAAAAAAGAATTATAATGATTACAGATGCTGTTTATGATGATATTAATGATGAATTAGAAAAATTATTTGAAGAATGTGTTGAAAAAAAAGAAATTCCAATTACAATTATGGCAATAAGTTCAGAAGCAAATTTAATTTTGGCTGAAAAATTAAGTAAATTTAAAGGATGTAATTATTTTTCTATTTGTAAATCTTCAGATTTGGAAAATTATTTAGTTAAAAATTTTAATTATATTTTTTTCCCAATTGCTTATGATACAAAAATTATTGTAAAATCAGAAAATACAAAATTTTTAAGATGTTTTGGAGGTGAAAATGATTTAATGGATGAATTTGATAATAAAAATGAAGATTTTTCTCCTGCTCCTTTGAATTTTAATAATGAAATTATTTTTAATTTAGGTTCTACTTTTTCTTCTAATTTGTTAAAAATAAAAGATAATTTATATTCAAAAGGTGGATTAATTTTATTAAAATTAAATTATAGTGATTTAAATAAAGATGAAGATTTAAAATTTAATTTAATTTTAGAATATAAAACGATTAATAATGAAAAATCAACTCAAAATTATTCATATATTATTAATAAAAATAAAAAAAATGATGAATATTTTAAAGATAATAATATAAAAAAAGGTATTTCAATTTATTATTTTACTTCAATGTTAAATCATATTATAGAAAATGAAAAAAAAATGAATGAAAAAAATAAAGAAGATAATAATGATTTAAAAGTAAAAAATAGAAAAATACTATTATTAGAAACTAAAAAAAATATAATTGAATATTTAAATAAAAATTTTGTTTTAGAACCTAATTTTAATGAAACCATTGAAAATTTAAATAAATATAAAATTTTAAATAATAATAATTTTAATTAAACGAATAGTTAAAAATAAAATTAATTAAATATTAATTAATTAATATATAAATTAATTTAAAAAATATTCTAATTATAAATAAAAATCTGAAAAAAATGAAAATTCATAAAAATTTGGTTTATTTGATTATATTTATTTTTCATCAATTAAAATGCTTAGATGTTTTAGCAAACGATCCTAATTATAAAAATATTCAATTACTATATGAAGGTCAATTACTTTTTTTGATTTATAGTAATAATCAATTTGGAGATTATTGTTTTTTGGATGATTATGATTATAAAGATTGTTCTGAAATTATAAGTGATAAAATTTCTCTTTCTTATACTTCATCAAATTATCTATATAATGAAATTGAAGATATTTATAATCATTTTCTATATACAAGTTATCAAAATGGTACTAATTATAGTTTAAAACTTATAATTTATGACATAGAAATGGAAAATGATTATGATATTCCAAGTAATTCAATAATTCCTAATGTCGAAGTTATTTATGTTTCAGAAAAAAATCAATTTGTTTTTTTTGGAAATAAATTATATAAATTTAATGTTAGTGTAACTATTAATGAAAATGTAATTTATCCTGAAAAACAAATTATATTTAATTCAGTTTCTGAGGAAAAAACTATTAATTTCAATGATATAAATTTAAAAATTAATTCTCAATCAATGATTAATATTGATAATTCTATATTATTGATAACATATATTTATCAAAATTCTAGTAAAAATTTTATAGTTTCAGAAATATATGATTATTCTTTACAAAATTTAGTTGATGGTGAAGTTTTAAGTGATACACAATCTATTATAAAAATTAATGAAGTTCAAAATTTTAATTTTTTAAAAACATTAAATTTTAATACCAATATTTTATATGTATATGTTGATGATTCTAAATTTTATTACAGTGTTAAAAAATTATCAAGCTCAAATAATAAATATTCGTTAAAAGATATTGCAAATTGTGATGGTTCATCTGGTTATTGTTATAGTAGTTTATCAAATAATTGTGATGTTAGTAATATAGAAAATTTTAATGTTGCTATTTTATCAGATAAATTATTTGTTGTTGGATGTAATACAATAAATTCTGAAATTAGAATAGAAATTATGAAATATAATAATGATGAAACAAAGGATGCTAAATTGAATATGAAAACACATTATATTATATCTTATGATGATAATAATAATTATAATAAAATTAATTTAGATGTTATAACGAATAGAATAGCTTTATTAACTTTTGATGATACTAAAACTTATTATGGTTTTATATGTCCAATCATGGATTTTAGCGTTACAGCCTCAAATACAGTC
>JAEEGK010022083.1_pt1 | contig 13401 bp, 4 predicted proteins | sample 8958771 | NCBI WGS metagenome assembly JAEEGK01 (sample SAMN16246547, study PRJNA631951) | gut metagenome | biome: gut microbiome; feature: rumen; material: SC-attached | host: Bos | place: Iran: Karaj | collected 2018-10 | reverse complement strand
TATCACCGGCGCCCGTGATATCAGCCATGATACGAGAGTTACGGTAACCCTTGTAGAGAGCTCGATCGCGACGGAGGAAGTTTTGGCATTTACGGCCCGTTTTGCAGTCAGCCTTAAAGGTGCGGTACTGAATCAGAATGTTACGTTTAAGTATAAGGCATTCTCCGGCAGCAGAAGCGTCACTGACAGTGGTGTTGAAAAGGTCGTAACTCTTACGGCGGGAGTAGACGGAACGGCAACCGCAGAGATCGATGTGGTTGCGGAGAGAGTTGATCCTATGGCGGATGTTGACCCTGTTTACTCCGAGAAAACGTTCTTTATTCTTGACTGCTATGATATCAAGAACGCTCTCTTTACGAATGAGGCGGGAGTGGACAGTGAAACACTCGGAATGCTGATCGAATGTAAAGGCTCGACGGCACCGAATACCATGCCTGACTGCATCAGTTTTGACATAACCGGTTCAACGGGTGTGCCTGATGATGCCTTTTTCCGCCCTTCAGGCACCTATAGAACGGAAACAGTAATGGAAGATGTACTTGATGCAAACGGACAGCCCACAGGTGACAGGATCGGAAGACTGGTCAAGCATTACGAAGAGCATGATCCCGCACGGCTAAAGGGTGATACTGTGGAACTCACAGCCGGGCAACAGCTTTTGGTCAAGTGGGGTCTTACAGACAAAATAGACTTCGTACACCTTACGCCTGATGATGGAATAAAGTCTACGGATCCCATAAGACAATTTCCTATATTTGAATATTATGATGACGGGGGCTTCTATCATTGGACTCTTCGTGACGGTAGACTTGTTCCGGAGACAACGATCGGTGTTCATGCCAACAACGATCCGGAGGGAGTGAACGTAGCGATACCCGCGGATAATATCACTGAGAGCAGTTCAACTAAACCGGATGAAACCTCCATGACAAATACAGTGATAGAGACCACTGTAAAGTCAAGAATTATTCAGCCTGCTACGTGGGAGTTTATCGTAAGGAAAAACGATTCAACCGAAGATTGGTATAATTATTCTTTCGGATACCGTCCCGACGGATCCAATCTCAGCTCATGGGATGCAGAGAATCTTCTGCCTGTCGGAGGAGAGGATCTCTCTCTCGTTTCAACGGGAGCAGCGATCAGCAAGGGTGATGAGATCACTTCCATCACCTTCGACGGTGGGTTTGCTTATTATCCCCTCAGGATCCAAACACTGGAGAAAAGAAGCGGAACGCAGCTCCCAGTGGTCGGTACCGTATGGAGTCCGATCACGAAAGAAATTTACAAGATACATACCATCCAGGAAGGCTGGGCCGGAAATCACTCCGAATCGACAATAGCTCCGTCTGTCCGCAACGGCCAACAAAGCTATGAGAAAACCAAGGCCGGTACCGATCAGACCGAGGTGATTTACTATACGCCTGAATACTATGCGGAATTCTATCCCGGTACCATAGATGGCACGAGCGAAATACAGCCTTTCTATGCATACTACGGCAACAAGTTCGATATCACCGCACAGTTCAAACGTGAAAAGACCCCTAAGATCGAATCGATCAGCGTACCCGCATGTGAGTTCAAGCCCGGCGAGCTGATCCCTATCACGGTCAAGTACACTGAGCCCGCTCAGGCAACCGCGAGGATGATGGTCAATGGAAGAGAGCTTGCACCGATCGAGACCTCGGCTTCGAATATTCAGACCTTCATTTATGAGGTTAAAGAGGGCGGTGATATAAGCATCCTGGTTACAGGGTTTAACCCCAGGAATCTTGACGGCAAAGCATTCAGCAATATCGCTGAATACGTCAGCGCAGATCAGAGCACGACTCTGGAGCTTAAACCCACAGGCTTTAATATCAACAACGTTGTTGTAAAGAACACATTCACAGGCTTTACTTTTAACGTGAACAACACCAATATTGCCGAGCCTAAGCTGAATGTTACGATCGACGTGGTAAACGATTCAAATCGGGCTGATTGGCTTAGGAGGGATTTCGTAACGGAAGGTACGACTCATTTCTCGAAATCCCTCAGAGTAAGGATCGTTTCGACTGACGGAACCTACAATTCGGGATATCTGAGATTAAAGTCTGTCGGTGAGGATATCACCGGTGGCAAGATCACAACAGGTGATATTGAGATTGGTGATAACACCTCGGGAACGACCAGGTATTTTATCGCAGAGCTCTACCTCGATAACGGTACGGTTACTTCAGTTGAAGATGATAAATACGACCCCGTTATCGGCAAGTATAACGGACAGTACATCGGTATCGGCGGCGATGCTGTGGCTTCTGTTAAGTTCATCACGGCAACCGATCTGACGACAAAGCTGTCGGTCAAGAAATCGGACGGACAAACCGATTACGTGTACAACGATCAGAGCAACAAGGTAATCTATGTTGAAGATAAGCCTGTTATCAAGGCAAGTTTCACTCTTGCAGCAGACGATTACACCTACGGTAACCCTCAGAAGGTTACATATATCAATTCCTACGGCAACCCTGCGAACAGCACGGCAGACTTCGCATGGGTCAGCAGCGATCCTTCGATCGCAGTGATCGGAGCTGACGGAAAGATCAGCCCTTCGGGAAAAGCCGGGGAGACTATCATAAGCGTTATCGCTTATAACGGCAATGCGGAAGGCAAGAAAGTAACGAAGGAAGTCGGGAGATTGAAGTTCGACAGCGGCAACAGGCCTTTCTTCGAGGTACCCGATCTTGCGTATGATATCGTGGACGGGCAGGGCATCACTGTGTTCTGGAGTTCCAATATCTGCGCTCAGAACGGAACGACACCCACTACCTTTAGTATCGAGCTCTACCGCGCAAGCGACACCACAGGTACACCCGTTTACACCACAACCGTTTTGGGTACTGCTGCGAACCCTGTTACGCAGGCAGCGATCCCTGCCGAGTATCTGGCATACACCTACGAAGAGAACGGGATCAATGAGTTTGTGATCAAGGTAAGCACGGTATACCACAACACAACATATTCCGGCGAGGTTAAGGCGTCCGTGGAATCACTGCCCGCTGAGGTCAGACTCACGGGTCTCTCCGATTACTACGTACTTGATACCGCAGGAAATGTAGGTATCGAGTGGAACGTCAAAAACTTTGCGAAGTTCTCGTCTGCCAACGCATCGGAACTCTTTGAGATGAGTATCGCGAAAGACGGAACAGAGATCTACAAGACAAACAACCCCGGTACCGGAGACGGACAGGGTAATTACAGGGGTACTTATACCATAAGTAATATCGGTTTCAACGCTTCGAATACCGACAAGAACGGCTACAGACAGATCTATACCGTGTCTGTCAAGGCTAAGAACGGTACTTCCGGAACATGGAGCTATGACTCATTCCTGTTTTACGTATATGATGAGGCGGCTCTCAAGATCTGGATCCAGCCGACAGTTAACGATACAGAGAAGAAGGGTAAGGCAACCGGAACAGTGATCTCCGGAAGCGGCTCGACCGCATCAAGTCTTGTGATGGACAATGCGGCCACCATCGGCAGCATGTCGCGGGATCAGATCCTTGCTCTTAGGGGAGATATCTCGCTCCGTAACATCGTCTCGGCCAACTACGGCGAGTACGCATGGACAGAGCTTTCGGATCAGCTCAAATGGGCAAGCGACAACAACTCGGCTGTAACGATCAATAACAGACAGGGTTCGCTTTATGAAGATATCAGGAAGCTTTCCTACGACTCCTACCGTCCCGGAACGGATATGCTGCTCTCGGGATTAAAGGATACGGACAAGCCCGTGACCGTTACCGCTGAGCATGTCCTCACAGGCATGAAGGACTCGCTCGAGGTCTCGGTAAAGACACTTAAGAACAGGCTTTTCCTCTTCCGTTGTTATCCTCAGACCTCCACAATGCTCACCTACCGCAATAAGGACGGTGAGTGGGTTGACGTCCGGAGTAATGGTAACGGAGAAGCTGTGATCTTTGAAGAGGACGGAATCTGGAGCGATGTATACTGCAAGTCTACACAGGGAAGTGACGTATATCTCGCGACGATCAAGAACAATGAGTTAAGATCAGGTGAAGGCGATTCGACAAGGCTCGAGCTTTATCCCTACAACATTGTAACGCTCCGCAAGGCGGCTTATGCTTACGTTAGCCTTAAGAAACCCGACGCAACACCTTACACCGGAAGCCTGATCCTTCGTGGCGCGGTCTAGGTTAACGGGGAGATGGTGAAAGGACATGTACTCAACCCGTATTATGCTGTCGACAACGCGCTTATAGAAAGCCAAAAGTGTTTCTATGCAGTAGAGGATCCCAATGTGTTCCCCGTTAACTGGATCCATTTCACGGGAGCGACCTTCACTACTTCGTACAGTGACAATACTAACGGTTATACGATAGTAGGTGACGAGACCTGCTTTGGTTATGAAGACAATTATCTTGAACCCTATATGCCCAACGGCAAATTCAGGATCACAATGGATGTCACTCAGTGGGATCTGGATCTTAAGGATTCGGAAGGAAATCCCAGAGCGTTGAACAGCTCGGACAAGGTTAAATATGTCTTCACGATAAGTGCCGCAGATCCCGTTACACATGAGGAACTTGTCGATTATTACCCGATACTTTTAGAGATTGACGGCAATCAGGCAGAAGACAAATACGTAGAGAGCGGAGACAGTATCGTAACCTTCAAGGAGAACAAGAAGCACACGAAGCATCCCTTCATCGTCGGTCAGAGGACTGTCGCGCTTTCAAACGGCAATACCACCAACGTGATGGATTACACGGGAAGGATCGGTGTGTCCGACAGTAATCCCGAGGGCAGCGTGCTCGAAACAACCGTTATGTGGTGGGGTGAGAAGAAAGAAGATGCCGGTAGCAACGCTTATGAGCTTCAGTTATATACCGCTGACGGCAAGAAGGTTGCGTTTGATAACACTTCAAAGTGTAGCACCTATGACTGGATCTTCACGAGAGACGTATTTACCAAGTATGATGTCACTCTGACTCCCGACAGCATCAAGAGCTGTATAGATCAGGGTCAGAAGAAGAATCTCTATCTTGAATATAAGCGTAGCCATTATGAACCGCTCACGAGACGAGAGGATCTTCCTTTCGCACTGGCGAACCTGATCGGTGTCGGCAAGACTGAGGAAAGTACAGACCTTGCTTCGGCACTCAGATTGGCCGGCAAGTCGGTAGGCTCGGACAGCTCTAAGGCAACGGGAGCGAACGATAAGGGAGACGAATTCGTAGGCCCCGCACTCAAGCTACTGGCGAACATGGAGTTCACGGATTCGGAGGACGCACTCCTCTCCATGAACATCGCACCTACGAACGATCCCACGAAGTTCCTCGGACTTATGAGCTTCAGCTACTCGACGATGGATGACAATGAGATCCAGAACGGTGTGGAGATGAACCTCCTTCCCGGCGAGGGATCGGATTTCGGTTACACACCCGGTATTCAGGATCTGCCTTGGGGCGGAGCAAGCAAGTGGCTGAACAGCCAAAAGGCTGATCTTACGGAAGCTATGGACAACATCGTCAAGAGCGACGTTGATGTCACCTACGAGATCGGTGGCTACATGGAAACACTGATCTACTGGGATTTCGATAGTCAGAAATGGGCCATGACAGTCCTTGACGGCGGCTTCAACGCCGGCGGCGGACTCGGCTTCAAGTGGGACTGGAACATGTGGGTTGGCCCCGTTCCGATAACCATGGAGGTTGAGCTGGGCGGAACAGTGCGTGTGAGCATGGATGCCATCACAACCGCTTATCAGAACAACACGACCGACTCACTCGACCTTGCCAACGAGTACCTTACAAAGCTCAGGCTTTACCTGTACGTCAAGGTGTTCGCGGGCGTCGGCATCGATTACTCCGTAGTAGCGCTCAAGCTCGGTATCTTCGGACAGATCAGTCTTGATATGACCTTTGAGTGGCTTAACAGACCTTACCTTAAAGAGCATATGGGTGATGACGTAAAGAAGCTGGCGGCTCCGGGTTATGGAACATGGCAAGATCCGAACTTGAATGGTCAGAGGTTTAGAATCGACGGAATGATCGGTCTCGAGTTCGTGGCGAGTGTCGCTTGCATAGAGTATGAGAAGGTTCTGTACTCCATCAACTTTAACATGATGGATCAGAAGACGGGCTATTACAACGACATTGAAGAGCTATGGAAGCGCAACCAGGAAAATCTCAGAAATGCCATCGATGCTCTTACCAGGACCGGCTCGATGCAGGTGAACAGATTCGGCGGCGAGTCTCTGCTGACACTTGATCTGGCACCCAGAGCAGAGAGCAGGGACTACTTAAACAACACAGAAACAAAGAGAACATGGGGTAACAACACAGGTGCGGCAGTCGCAAGGACCGCGCAGGTTACTTCCGCGAACGCGCTTAGGGGTATCGAGACAAACACCTACCCTTACGCTAACCCGAGGATCGTGGGCGGCGGCGACAAGATCGTCTACCTCTCCGACATGAACAGTGCGGACATCAACAAAACACGTGCCGTTTATGCGACAAAGAACGGAGATACCTACGTCGGTGAAAACAGCGCAGGTAAGGTGCTTTACGGCGGAACGCCGGGAACAGACGCCGGCTACGGTGATACCCAGCTCGACACAGACTACGACGGAAGCCTTACAGTTGCAACATGGGTTCGCCGAATGGTTGACAACGGCAAGTTTGCGGGTCAGACACTCAGCAACATCGACCAGATGGTAAGTCTTAACGGTACTGAGATCTTTGCTTCGGTCTTTAACGGAGTGGGAGATCCTGCGACAACAAGACTTACAAACAATACGGGCGCCGACGTGGCTCCCGCGGCTGCAACCCGTAACGGCAAGGCAATGGTTGCATGGAGAAGCGTGGCTGTTGATGAGAGCGCTGAAGGAACCATAAACATTGCTGACTTCAACAAGAAGGATACCATCAAGTGCAGGTTCTATGACGGATCGGCATGGAGCAATGAAACCTACACCGTCTACAACGGTTCGTCGGGTAACGTCAAGGGACTCGATTCCGCAATGCTCACAGACGGAACTGCAGCCATCGCTTACACCCTTGATACTGACGGAAGTGATGTTACGACCGATGACAGAGAGATCGTTTACGCAGTGATCAAACCCGACGGTACAGTAGTAAAGAATATCCGTGTAACAAACAATGCAAGGCTTGACGAGAATCCCGCTATAGAAGCGGTAACAGTCGACAGACAGGAAGAATTCGTTCTCGCCTGGTACAGCAGCGAGGTTCAGGCTCAGGCTCAGGAATCGGGTGCAACGAAGTCATCGAGCGCCGATATCTGCCTGGTTGACTTTAACGGAAGCGGTGAAGTCGTCGGCAGGATCCCCGGTTCGCTCTCGCAGACAGCGGGCGGCAGCGGCGTAAACGTTACCTCGAACTTCAGTTTCGTTGGCGGAGGTCACACTCTCGAAACACTCGGAATAGCGTGGGTTGAGCGTGCACAGGGCAATACGAAGCAGATTAACGGAGAGGCCGGAGCCACTCCCGTTACCGCAGCGGACGCTCCCGAGTACGATGTCCTCAAGGCAGTCATGTTCTATGACGCACAGAACGGCTCGACCGGTGTGACAAGCGTTGTGAATGTGGCAGAGATGCCCGACGGAACGCTGATCGACAGCTTTGATACCGTTATCGGAACGGACGCGGGCAAGATCGAGGCGGTTGTCCTCGGAACAACCTACGGTTCGAACGGTGTCGTAAGCAAGACGGGTATGACGAAGAACGGTCAGACCATAACCTACTCGGTTCCTTCGGCTGTTTCGAACCTCTACCGTGTAACGGAGGTCCTTGAGAACAAGCTCACCGTGACGTCGGCACACTTCGACAGGAGTATGGTAAGAAACAATTCTTCGATGTCGGTACAGTACGCACTCAGAAACGACGGTATCGACAAGATAAAGAACATTTCGATAAAGATCGGAAACGAGGTTACTGCTTATAACAACATAGGCCTTATGCCCGGCGGCGTACTTGTACTCCGTGCGGACCACAACACAGGTTCAACACTCGCGGATGCTGACTGGACCGTTACAGCGGAGTTTGATAAGAGCGGAGAGCAAAAGAGCGTCAGCGGAAGGCTGCTGCTTGACTACCCCGACATAGAGGTTACATCGGCCAAGGTTGTTGAGGAGAAGGACGGCAAGCGTAAGATCCTCATCAAGCTCAACAACGCTTCCGACGCTCTCCTCTACAAGGGATACGGTAACAGCAGGAATCGTCAGGTCGGCATCAGCTTCTATACCGATGCGACGCTCCGGAACGAGATCAAGGGTATCTCTTCCTTTGTTATCGATAACGGAACCGAACTTGAGATGATCGACAACGGCGGCTACAGCAAGCTCGTAGAGTTTGATGTAAGAACGTATCTGCAGGGTCAGAACGTCACAACGATCCCCGAGGCCGGCATCCCGATCTACATTGCGGCAAACGTACTCGAGTACAATGCGTTTACACACGATTACGAGTCCTGCCCCGAGCCGGATGTAAGCAACAACTCGGCTATGGTTTCGTGCGATAACCTTCAGGCACGTACCGGCAAGGACGTCGTTATCACGAACGACATGGAGATCCGTAACGGACAGACCATCGTCACCGTGGACATTCAGAACGCAAGCCTTGCTTCGACAACGACAGGTAACCTGATCGTTTCGCTCAAGAACGAAGCAGGTGAGGTCATCGAGCAGAAGCAGAGCTACACAGGAAGCACATCGCGTACCGGTATGAATGCCGGAGCGGCGGTTATGAAGACCGGATATGTTTCGCCCTACGGCGCATACCTGATGCTCACCGGATCTGCAAACGGTCTCATCACCCTCGGTGGAGAGGAGACCGCAACCGAGACCTTCACCTTTAACCAAACCGGTTATTCCGTGGATGTCGCATACACGAACCTCAAGCTTGATTCCGACAATACCGAGCTCGGAAGCGTAAGCTTCTCAGAGATAGGCATTAATGAGAAGAGCTTCAAGGCAGACGGAACCGGAAGGTTTGTTGCGGAAGCAAAGATCAACAAGGACGATATCGGCGGCGACGTGATCAGTCAGGTGATCGCCTCTGCCAAGAGCCCTTACTCGACTGTTAAGGTTACTGCAGACAACGGAACGTCTTCGCAGACCGGCAACCTGATCAACGAGAAGTTTACTCTTGCAAAGCGTGACGTGAGCCTCGGTCACCAGAGTACGCCCGTTCAGGCCGAGCCTCAGATCCTCATCAGGAAGCTGACCGTTACAGTAACGGCCGACAGCGGCAAGACGGCAGAGTATGTTGTCAACATCACCTACGTCGATCCCGTTCAGCCCGGTCCTAACCCTTCACCTAACCCCGGCGGCGGCTCAGCCGTAACACCTGCAGAGCAGACGGAAGAGACCGCTCTGCCCGCTCCCGAGGAGAAGAAAGAGGAGCAGGTCAAGACCGTCAAGGCTCCTGCTGCAGAGCGCAAGGCCAACGCAGTGAAGCTCGACAAGAAGATCGGCGCAACCCAGAAGAACGGCAAGCTTTCGTTCACATGGGGCAAGGTTAAGGACGCAGAGTACTATAACGTATATGTGGCATATTACGGCGATCCTTTCGAGAAGACCGAGCCTGTCACGGTTGAGGATGCAACGAAGTTCAGCACCAAGAAGATCGGCGGAAAGAAGATCGATCAGACCAAGAACCTTAAGTTCAAGGTTGTTGCGATGAAGACCGAGGACGGCAAGCCGGTTATGCTCGGTGAGAGCCTCACGCTCTACGTTGCCGGAGCTAAGAACGCAGAGTACACGAACGTTGCGCTCATCAAGCTCAGCAAGACCAAGAAGACCCTGACACTCGGAAAGACCTTCAAGATCAAGGCCGATGTCAAGCTCGAGGACGAGAAAAAGAAGATGCTTGCATCTTCCGCAGCCGACCTCAGGTACGAATCTACCGATACGAGCGTGGCGAAGGTCAGCGCGAGTGGTAAGATCACGACGGTAGGGAAGGGAACGTGTTATATACGTGTTTACTCCCTCAATGGAGTGACGGCGAAGATCAAGGTCACAGTGGAATAACGCAATGCTATAACTAATTCAAAAATACTGCTTACGGCTCCACCTGCCTAGCCGTGTAACTGTCCGGGCACGTTCTCACTTCAGATAAGACGTAGCAGTACTAAGCGCCGAAAATACCGGCGCTAAGTGCTGACGTCTTATATGAGCCCGGAAGTTACAGGCTGGCGCGGTGGAGCCTATTTACATACGATTAATTAGATCTGAAAAATCCGCTACGTGATATATTTCTGCGTGACCTTGATGATGGGGGTAGAAAGGGAGCAGAATGGCGCGTCGGAGCCTATTTACATATAGAATAATTGGATATGATTAATCTGCTGCGTAGAACATTTCTGCGTGACCTTGATGATGGGGGTAGGAATAGTGAAAAATAGGGGTAAGTTTTCAGACCGATTGCAAGTAACCGCTTGCGATCGTTAAAACGGACGAAAATCCACTCGTTAAGCGGTTTGCTCTTCGCTTTGAGTGGATTTTTTGATGATTATATGAGTTAAAATTTCGAATTTATGAGATTTTATCTGTTTTAAAACACAACAAAATAAGGTCTGTTAGCCGACCTTTCAGAGCTATTGCAACTTCGTTTGAGCGGTTGCAATCACTTTGAGAATACGGGTTTTACCTGTTATTCAGACTTTACGTAATTACCGTTTTCGTCTCTCTTAAGATGTAAGAGCGCCGGGAGAAGGATCACTTCTTCCGGCGGAATCTCGTTTAAGCCAAGTGCGGGTAAAAAGTGTTCCGGGAAAACCTGTTTTACGATGGAGATAGGCGACATACCCATCATCTTCTTACGCTTATACGAGCTTACATGGCTCATACAGTGGTCGATATCTTCCTGCGTAAACTGATCGAGATCCGTGCCCTTAGGTATGATATAACGTATTAAGCGGTGATTGTTTTCACAGGAACCTTTTTCATTAGCACGGTTGGGTTCACAGAAAAAGACACGTGTCCTTTTTACCTGAGGATCATAGTACGAACGTTCCATTCCATCTATGTCGGAAAACTCCGCTCCGTTATCGGTTAGTATTACGGGGAGCAGCTGAGTAAAAGCCTCCGTTCCGAGCAAGACCTCCATCTTATCAAGGACCATGACTACATTTTCGGCTGTCTGAGCTGTCATAATACGTGCTATCTGGAAACCTATGTCAGTCCAGTGAAGGGTGAGTAACACATGTTTAGACGTTTCACATCCTTCGACACAGTCCATCTGAACGACACATATATCTTCGTGGTCGGAGATATATTCGAGGTAATCCTTCCATGTCCTACCGATCTTACGAATGGTAAGACCCTGTTCGTTCTTCATAAGGCGTTTTTTACGAGGATGGAGTTTTACTTTACGCCGGAGGTCTATGTTACGGGCTGTAAGCTCGCCTTTATCAACCAAGCGATAAAGAGTAGCTTCACTTACAAAAAGAGCGTCTCCGAGCGTTCTGGCGGTGTGATAGACAGAGCAGCCGTTTTGAAGCATCGGGGATACCATTTCGTCTATGGCCTTAAACTGTTCTCCGGTAAGATCAAAACCGGCGTTACTTTCATGGCGTAAGGTAATAGCCTCCTCATTGGCCTGTTTGGCTGAATAAAACTGTTTATCGTTTTCACAGAACGGCTTTTTAGGACATCCATTACAGACGTAAGGTGGTTTGATCAACTTGGGACATATGGTTGATTCGTAGCCCGGACAATAACGTTTACATACGATCTTCCTTGGACAATGAGCGCAGATATATTTGCAGGTCTTATTACCACAGACATTTTTTCGTCTGCAGGTATTACGTACAGCACAGTCATTCTTCTGGGATTTTGAAGATGATGAGTGCTTCTTGATTTCTCTACCGATACTGGATACGTTACGTTTCAGCTCGGTGGAAATTTCGGTAAGAGACTTTTTGTGGTTGAGCCTATCTTCTATAATGACACGCTCCTCAAAAGTCAGCCTCCTGAGCGGATTAAGTGGCTTCTTATCTTTGGCCATTAAAAATAGCACCTCCTTGATTTTGGGGTGCACTTAACAGACCATCAAATTTTCTATTGTTTTTAGAGAACTACCATGATAGAATTCTCTTATAGATTTTGATGGTGTTAACGCACCGTTGGTGGAAGCATCGGCAGCTTTGCGAGGGCGTACCGGTGCTTTTTATTTAGTTGCAGTAAGAGTATAACATAAAAAAGAATTCGCCGTTAATATCATGGCGAATAAACAATAGGGGGACTAATGGCATTAGCGTTAAATAACATAAAAGCATTAGCAGATAGTCTTCGGGCGCAAGATTGGTATATTACCGCTTTTGCTATGAATGATTTTGATGGGCATAATTATGCAGTTGTTTTTGAAGATTTACGTGCTTTGAACAAAGGAACTCGTTACTATGGCGTTGAGCTAACGTTTATAGATATGGCAGATGTTAAACGTATACTGGTTGTTCGTGCTAACGCGTATGGTTTTAGTCACAAAGAAAAAGCATTGGCTTTTTTTGGTGTAAATGGTAATAAAAAGGGAAAATATCCTGAATATTGTATTTACAATGCTTTAAACAATGCATGTCCTTCTGCATTTACGGAGCATCCCACTACAATGCGTACATATATTATGAACGCTGTAAATATCCGAGATAAGGAAAACGGTAGTGGTTTTTGTTGCTTTAAAGCTCGCCGAAACGGCAAAAAGTCGGATGGCACACAGATGCATAGGACTCCGTTTAATACAGCAAAAACACGTTTACTTCGAAAAACACTGTTTGAAAAAATGGGCCAAAAAGATGATTCTATAAGTTTCTGCTATCGTGATACCAATGAACTTTCGGACGCAGAAATTATTTATAACTTTCAACGGCCATAACGATTTGTACAGATAACTTCACAGTATCCATTTTCTTTTATCTGCCGTAACTGTTGTTCGGTTACAATAAACCCTACCTGAAATTCTGTTGGATTTCCTCTTTTGTATCCCTTATCACATATAAGATGGTGAAGAGGATTATTTTTATAGTCGGGATGATCTCTTATGACATCATCAAATAGCATAACTTCGTCCGCGGTTATGTTGGAAACGTAAATCCTTTCTTTTGCATTGTTATTATTTCTATGTAAATTACACATTTTATCATCTCCTTATTAATACGAATTCTCAAATCTATTGCAACTTTTCTTCTCCTCAGAGCTAGTGCAAGTTTTACTTGCAATCGGTTTGCAAATTTCCAAGCTACATTTTTCTTTCGGAGCGGCTTGACTCAAGCCGCTCCGCGTGTTACAATCCGTAATTGCAGGCGGATGCGGGAGCATCTTTATGCGAACTAAAGGATCCTTATTAACAAGCCGACGGACAGGCGGGATCTGTTGCCGAATGT
>JAEEGK010022082.1_pt1 | contig 13401 bp, 14 predicted proteins | sample 8958771 | NCBI WGS metagenome assembly JAEEGK01 (sample SAMN16246547, study PRJNA631951) | gut metagenome | biome: gut microbiome; feature: rumen; material: SC-attached | host: Bos | place: Iran: Karaj | collected 2018-10 | reverse complement strand
ATCCCCAATCCCCAATCCCCATTAAAATAAAAATTTAAATAAAATCTTTTTATTAATTTTTTATTTAATAAATAAAATACACGTAATTGTATTAATATTCATTAAAATTAAAATAAAAAAATATTAATTAATTTTTATTCAAAAATATTGAATATTCAAATGAAATTTCATTTTCATTTAATTTTTATATATTTAATATCAAAAATTTTATGCGAAGAAGATTTTTACCAACTTTTAGGAGTAACAAAGGATGCCACTCAAAAAGAAATAAAAAAAGCCTTTCGTACATTAAGTTTAAAATATCATCCAGATCGAAATCCAGGAAATAAAGAGGCACATGATAGATATATAAAAATAAACAGAGCACATGAAGTTTTAACAGACCCAGAAAAAAAAGAGATATATGATATTTATGGAGAAGAAGGTTTGAATAGAGAACAAAATATAATGAATGAAGGAAAAGAAAGAGGACCAGATGCGCATATAGAAATTCCAGTAACATTAGAAGATTTATATAATGGAGCTAAAAGAAGTTTTAATATGGAAAAAAATGTTATATGTTCACGTTGTCATGGAACGGGAGGAAAATTAGGTAAGACAAAACAATGTCCGAAATGTAATGGAAGAGGTTTTGTAACTCAAGTAATTAATATGATGGGATTTCAAATGCAGACTCAACAACCTTGTGGAAAATGTCAAGGAAAAGGAATTGTTTTTAGTGAAAAATGTGACCATTGTAATGGAAGAAAAGTTGTAAAAGAAACTAAAAATATAGAAATAGAAATTGAAAAAGGTATGAGAAATAAACAAAATATTGTTTTTGCTAGAGAAAGTGAACAATATCCAGGAAAAATTCCTGGTGATTTGATAGTAACATTATCTCAAAAAAAACATAAATTTTTTAAAAAAAGACATGGGGATAATTTAATGGCTGATATTGAATTAAATTTAAAAGAGGCATTGTTAGGATATAATAAAAAAATTACTCATTTAGATAATAGAGAATTTTATGTTGAAAGTAAAGATGTAACACAACCTTTTCAAGAAAGAGTTATTACTGGAGAAGGAATGCCTGTTCATAAATTTCCTAGTCAAAAAGGAGATTTAATTCTTACTTTCAAAGTTAATTTACCTAAATCTTTAAGTCAAGAAGAAAAAGATTTGATTAAAGAAATTTTTCAGGATTAAAAATTATTTTTGATTTATATTTATATTATAATTAATTTATATTATAAAGATAATATAAATTTTCAAAATAATAATAATTTTATATTATATTATTTTATAATTAAAATAATAAGTTTTTATTTATAATATTAAAAGAATATTATATATACATTTTTTTAATTTATGAACTTTTGAAAAAAGGAAAATTATTTTTTATTCTAGTAAAAATACTTTCTTGAATATTTTCTTCATTTTTTTTATCATCTGAATTTTGAGTTAGTTCATTATATTTTTTTAATAAATTATCATATTCAACTTCTTTATTTTGTAATCTCATAAACATAATTTCTTTGCTTGATAATTCTGTTTCTAAATATTTATCTTTTTTAATTAATTTTTGTTTTAAATCATTATTTTCATTAATTAATTCTAAATTTTGTTTATTAATATTTATCATTTTTGCATTCAAATCATTTACTCTATTATTTAAAACTCCCATTTCTTGTGTTAATTGAGATAATTGTGCTTCTCTTGAAGCTAAAACATTTTCATATTTTGAAATTATTTCTTGAGGTGACATTCTTGAATTAATTATATTTTTTAATGAAGAATTATGATTATCACTTGAATTTTTATTTGTTCTCATAAAAATGAAAATTAAATAAAAAATTAATAATTAATAATCTTAATTATTAGTTTTAAAATATTAATTTATTTTTATTAAAGAAAAATTTATAGAAATGTTTAAAAATGGAGAATTAAATTAAAAATTATTATAAAAATAAATAAAATAAATAAATTAATTTCTAACTAACAAATATTTAATTTATATTATTTAAATAACATTTTTCAAAAAAACTTTTTTAACTATTTATTTTTAATTTCAAAAAAAGTCATATTAAATTCATTTTATTTATATAAATTAAAAAAATATTAATTTTAATAATTTTTAAAAAATGCAATTAAGAACAAACAAAAAACAAAAAGTTTTAGATTTAGATATAGGCTATGAACCTCAATCATCACACAACAATAAAAAAACTCAAAATTCAAAAACTCAAAGTGAAAAAGAACATCACACTTCAGAAGATGTAAATTAATTTTAATTTATAATATTAATATAGAACTCAAATATTTCAAATGAAAATGAAGGAAGAAATAAACACAAACTTCGTCCATCAGTAAGAATTTTTTTTAATTTAATAGTCAACTAATTTTCAAGGAAAATATAAAAAAATGAATTCAGGAAAATATTTATATAAATTAACAAGCAATGAAAAAAAACCACCTATAAATAAAAAAGTAAAAAATTATTAATTTTTTTTATAGAAAATCCAACAATTAAAATTCATTCCTAATGAAACAATTCAAAATTTTAAAAATTTTATAAATAAATTATGTAAAATTGAAGAAGAAAATTTATTAAACAAAAAAAAGAAAAGAGAAGAAAATAAACAAAAAACAAAAAATGAAAAAAAAAATATTATTTATAATAATCGAACTCCTCAAAATTATCAAAATATGTTAATGGCATCTTATTCACCAAATTATCAATTTATTGAACAATTAAAAAATGCTTATTATCCTCAAAATCCTGCTTTTCAAATTCCAGCTAATTTATTATTATCTTTAAATGATCATTTTTATTCTTATGTTGTTAATCCCATTGATCAAAAAAAAGAATGCGAAACGATTATTAATAATAATTATATCGAAAATAAAATTAAAAATGGAATTGTTAATCATATTATTGGAAGTATGTTTATTTTGCAAACACAGAAAAAAATTGTTCCTATAAAATCTGTTAATTTAGATGGGGATGATGAAAATAAAGATGAACAAAATTTAAATAATAATATTAATAACAATAATGTTGACGACAATAATAATAATAATAATAATAATAATAATAATAATGTTGAAAAAAAAGAAAATAATGAAAAAAATAATGATTTAAATAATGAAAATAATAATGAAGAAAAAAATATTTCGAATGTTAATAATGATAATAATAATAATGATAATAATAATAATAATGAAAATAATAATCAAAATAATGAAAATTTAAATCAAAATGAAAATAAAAAATTAGATAATGAAAATATTTTATCAAAATCTGAAATTAAAGAAGAAAATAATAAAAGTGAAAATAATAATAATAATAATCAAAATTTAATAAATAATTAATTTTCATTATTATTTAATATTTATTTTGTTATTAATAAAATAATAATAATTTATTAATAAATTTAATATTAATTTTTATTTCTTAAATTTTTTTCTTTTTTCAATTAATTTTTCTTTAATTTTCAATTTTTGTATTTTTTTTCTTGTCATAATTTTCTTTTTATTTTCATTTTTTTCTTCTTTTATATTATATTCAATATCCATAATTTTATTTAATCCCACATTTAAATTTTTATTTTTATTTTTTTCTTCTTTTAATTTTCTTTTTTCATCTTCTTCTTCTTTTAATTTTTCCACTTTTTCTCTAATTTTTGGGTCAGAAATTAAAACCGAATGTTTAATTAAATTACTTTTCATTTGTTTCTTTTTATCTTTTTCAGCTCTTTTCATTCTTCTTTCAAAAAATTTATCTTCTTTTTTTTTTTTTAATTCCTCTATTTTTCCCATTGCTTGAATAGTATCTACCCAAACTTTTCTATCATATTTTATAGTAGTATCTTTTATTTTTTCAAAATCATAAATAGGATCAGTAACTAATTCTTTTCCATGTGTTTTTCTATATGCTTTTGTCCAACGAATTTTTCGGGGATTTTTTTTTGCTTTAAATGCTCTGTGACATTTTGATCTACAAAATCTAAACATTTTACTATCGTTTCTTACAAAAACTATTCCATGTCCCGGATAAATTGGACCCGAACAAAAATAGCATGTTTCTATTCTCATAAAGATAAATTTTTATTTAAGATTATTTTTTTTTTTATATATATAAAATTTTTTATATAAAAATTTTATTTATATTTAATAATAAATAAATTAAATATTATTAAAATATATATTTATATTTCTATATAATGGAAAATTAATATTATAATTTTAATTTTTTTTTCTTTTTATTTTTTTCGCTTGTGTGGTTACTATTTAATTCAATTTCTTCGTTATTATTATATGAAAAATTATCTTCGCTATTTTTTTTCTTTTTTTTTTTAATTTTAGTTTTTTTGTTTTGATTTTCATTTTCTTCATTTTCATCATCATTGAATTTTTTTTTTAAAAATGAAGTTACATCTTCACTTTCTTTAAATCTTTTTGGTTTAATTTTTCTTTCATTTCTATGTTTTTTAATATTAAATATTTCTCTATCTTCTTCTTCTTGTTCATCAGATTCAAAATCTTTATTATTTTCATTTTCTTCATCAGATTCTTCTTCATTTTCATCATTAATATATTCAAATAAATTATTTTTATTATTATTTTCAAATTCATATTCTTTATCATTTTTATCATATTTTTTATATTTATTCACATTTTGATTACTTTTTTTCGAAACACTTTTATAACTATTAATTTTTTTATTACTCCTATTAACCACAATTTCTTCAATTTTTCCATCTATTTTTCCATTAACAAAATTAACTTTAAATTCCTTATTTTTCGTCTTTAAAATACCTTCGCCATTTGGTTTCCCATTTCTAAAAGGACCTTCAAAAATTTTCCCATTTGACCATTTAAATATACCAAACCCTTCTTTTATATTATCTATATACTCTCCATCATATCTACCTCCATCAGGCCACTTATATAGTCCTTTTCCATTCATTTTCCCATTTAAAAAATTACCTGTATATATCTCTCCATTTGCCCATGTGTATGTTCCTTTTCCGTTTATTAAATTATCCACAAAATTTCCTTCATAAACGTCGTTTAATAATTTAAAAAATAATTTTCCTTTTCCATTTTTTTTATCGTTTTTAAATTCACCTTCATATATGTTTTCATATGTCTCTTCCTTGCCATTTCCCTCTCTCAAACCTTCCACAAAATCTCCGATATATACTGACCCATCTAATAATTTTTTTGTTGCTCGACCATCTAATTTACTATCTTTAAAATATCCTTCATATAATGTACCTTCTTTATCTATTATTTTTCCTACCCCCGTAAATTTATTTTTTTCGAAGGATCCCTCATATTTTGTTCCATCTTCTTGCATTAATGTTCCTTTTCCGTTTAAATTATTTTCTATGTCTACGTTTCCTACATAAAAACTTGGAATGTTGTTGTATTTTAAAATGTATAATTTTGTAAATAATTTTGAATCTTTTATTAATGGACTGATGCTATTTTTTTGGTTGTATAATTTTTTATATGAATTTTGGTTGTTTTTTTCGCCTAATAAAAATTCACAGTTTTTTAAATTAGGCGTTAAATATTTGTTGTATAATTGTTGTAATAAATTATCTAAATGATTTTCTAATTCGATTTTTAAATCTGGAAAAATGTATGTGCGATAATAATAACCTTTATAAATTGATTGAATTAATATTATTTTTTGAGAATTTTCTTCTTTTGAATTATTTAAATTATCTTCTTGTGTATTATCATTATTGTTATTATTTTTTTCATTATCATTATTATTATTGTTTTTGAGATTAATAATACTATTATTACTATTATTATATTTTTCATAATAATTTGAAATAAAATTTTTGTTTGTGTTTTTAAAATTTTTTAATTTTTTCATATTATTTTCTTCGTTGATATTATTTGAATTATTTTCGCTTTGTTCAATTTTTAGTGAAGAAGATTTATCAGAAAAATTTTTAAATGTAACATATGATTTTAAATCTTTTTTATAATTATCATCATAATTATTATTTTGAGAAGAAGAATTATTTAATTTTTCATTATCATTTTTTTCTTTAGAATCAAACTCAAAATTATTTTCTCGGGAACGGCAACATCTGCAATTTGAGTCATTTCCCATAATTTATTAAATTAATTTTTTATTATTTATTTTATTATTTTATATTATTAATTTAATATTGAAATTAAATTAATTATTATTATAAAATTTATAAATTTTGTAAAAAATTTGTTTATATAATATTTTTTTTTATTAATAACGATATTTTTAATAAATATGATTAATTTACTATTTATTATATATTTATTTCTAAAATTTAAACTAAATTAATTAGTATTATTCATATTAAATATAAAAAAATATTAAATAAACGTCATTAAAAATAAAATAAAAAATAAACTAATAATAATAATAAAGATTTTTAATCAATAATTTATTATAATATCTTTATAAAATCAAAAAAAATTTTTAATTAATTGAATATATAAAATGAAAATATCAAAATTAATAAAAAAAAAATGAAAATGAATCCTCAACGAACCTTATGGATGGGAAACATAGAAAACTCAATGAGTAAAGAAGATATATTCGAAATATTTAAAAAACTTGGAATAAAACCTTTAAAAATTAATGTCGTTCCTAAAGAAAATAACAAAATCGGATGTTGCTTTGTTGAATTTGATTCACCAGCCACAGCCAAAAAAGTATTAACAAATTTCAATGGGCAAATAATAAATAACCTGTTGTTGAAATTAAATTGGGTCAATTCTCATAATAATAATAATAATAACAACAATAGCACAATTGAAAAATATTCAAATAATCCTAATCAAAAATATACAGTAAAATTTATTTAATTTTTTATTTTTTTATTATAGATTTATGTCGGAAATCTTGACAAAGAAATTTCAAGTGAAGAATTAAAAAATTTTTTTCTTAATCAATTTTCTTCAACGAAAAACGCAAAAATTATTTGCGATAACAATTCAAAACAATCAAAAGGTTATGGCTTTGTTGAATTTGGTGATTACAAAGATTATACTAATGCTATTAAATATCCTAATAAAAAATTAAAGAATTCTCATATTATAATAAAGTAAGAAAAAATTATTTAATATTTTTTTTAGAGCTCGAGTCAATAAAAAAAACATCGATGAAAAAAAGCAAAATAAAATTAACATTCCTTTAAATCACACTTTTATTTCAAATATTGCGGTTCAAAACAATTTTTATAATATTAATCAATCTTTTAATGAATTTAATAATAATAATAATAATAATAATGATATTTTTTTTTATGATAAAAATAAAATCAAAAATTTTAATAATTCTTTTAATTTTTCTCATTCGCCTCCAACAACAGTGAATGACTCTTCAATTTACAATGAAAATTTTGAACAATCTTTACAAAAAGGTTTGAGAGACATTATTAATATTTATAATAATTCAAATTACAAACCATATTTTTCGCTACAGTGTAATTATTATTGTAATTTAAATATTAAAAATGATAATAATTATAATATAACTCAATATGAAAAAATGTTGGAACATTTAGCAAAAAAAATAGATGGAAATTTTAATAGCAATTTAAATAATTTTAATGAAACTAACGAATCTAATTCAAAAGAAGTTTAGTTCTATACATAATAATTAAGTAAAGTAGATTTAAAATATGTAAATTATTATTTATATATAATTATAAAGTTATTATTATTTATAATTATTATTTATAATATAAATCAAAAAATATTTAAAAGAAAAAAATTAAAAATTAATTAAAAAATAATAAAATTTTTTTAATTAAATAACCGATTAAAATGGCATCATTTAAATTAGTTGATAATAATTTAGTTCAAGAAGCTGATGAATATATTAAAAATAAGAGATTAGTTGAATTATTTGAAGATTTAGCTACTGCAGTTGCTTATAGAAAACCAAAAGATTTAAAACAATTTTTAATTGAAAGATTAAATAATCAAAAAGAACAAGGATTAAAAGCAGGAATTTTTACTGAAGAAGAAGCAAGAAATGTATTTAAATTATTTGATTTAAAACAAGAAAAAAAAATAAGTAAAGAAAGATGTATTAAAGGTTTACAAACTATGGCAAATAGTTCATTTCAATATGAATTACCAGAAGCTAGTAATGAAATTCCTTTGGAAGTTGATGAAGATAAATTTGTTGAATTATGTGGAAAATTTTTAGGATTTGCTAGTAAAGAATTATAAATAAATTAATAATAATAATAATAATAATAAAAATATAAAAATAAAGTTTTTTATAATAAATAATAAATATTATTATTATTAAAAGATTTATATATTTAAATTAAAATGTTAAAAAAAATAAATAAAATGACAAATATCATATTAATTTGATTATATATAATTAATTAAAATAATAATATATAATTTAAATTATTTTGAATTCTCACTTTTAATATCAGCATCTAATCCATTAAAAATATCAATTGAAAACAAATTTTGAATTTTCATATTTTTTGTAAAACAACAAAATTCTTCATAAGATAACATTCCATCTAAATCTTTATCAGCTCTTAAAATAGTTCGATCTGTTAATTGTTGAATTTGAATATCAGTCAAATTTTCACCCACTAAAATTTTTGTAGTATTAAATAAATCCCCATTTGAGATATAACCATCTTTATTTATATCATATATATCAAAAGCTATTTTTTGTTTTTCTTCGATACTTGCATCGTTTGTTAAAGCAGATAGGCCCCATATGAATTCATAATAACTTATTTTACCGTCATTATTTTTGTCAAAAACATGTAAAATTCTTTGAACTATTGGATTATTTTTTAATTCCGGAACATCAAAAAATTCCTCAAATTCAATTATACCATTTTTATTTTTATCCATGCTCATATAGTTTTTATATAATATTTTTAATTCATTTTTATCGAAATTTATTTGCGGAAAATTTTCACTTAAAGGAGCAGTGCCCATATATTTTATATATATATATTATTTTAATAAAATTAATATTTAAAAAAAAATTAAAAAATTTATTAATTAACATCAATATTAATAAATTTTAATATTATATATAAATAATAATATAAAAATGTCTTCTTCACATTCGCATAATGATAAACCAAAAGGTGAGCCAGACCCACCTATTCAAAAAGAAGGAGAAGTTTTGATAGGTTTAGATAAACGTTTGAGTGATTTAATGGAATTAGGATGGACTTTAGTTGCTGAAAGTTGTCCTTTAGAAAGGTGTCATTGTCCTTTGTTAAAAAGTTTAGATGGTAATAAATATTGTGTTAGTTGCGAAATGTGGCAATTTCCTGATAAACAAAGAAAAAAAGAAAAGTTTACTGATTTAGTTATTAAACAAACTCAAGAAATTGAAACTTTTCATGAAACTGCTTTAACGAAAATTAGTAAAAATAAAATTAATTTTCAATATACAATTAAACAAAATATTCTTAATTCTCTTAGAATAAAATTGGCTTATTTATCTTCTATTTTGAATGATAATCTTGATTTAGTTAAAACTCAACAAATTTTAAATAATATTGAATTATGTGTTAAAAATATTAAATTGATTAATGAATCAATGTAATTTAATATTTAATTTGAAGATTAAATAAATTATAATAAATTATATTTATATTATTAAATTATTATTAATGTTTATATTATAATTTATAAAGGGTATTAAATTTCAATAAATATTAATTATAAATTTTTTATTTATTTATAAAAAAATTATATATATATGAAAAATAAATAATAAGATAAAATAATATTTTTTTTTATTATTATTTATTTATAAAATCCTCTGGTAATAAATTTATACTAAATACATTATTGTTTTTTGAATTGTTATTATCAGATAAATCATCATCAAATTTATTAGATAAACATTCTTCATCTTTTAACATTATTCGAAATTTTGTTAATCTATTTCTAATGTTTTGAATTTTTTCTATTTCTTTTAGTAACAATTTATCTAATCCTGCTGTATATTCATCTATATCTGAGCCAGGTCTATCTACTTCATTTACAAATTTCATTTCTTTTTTTATATTTTCTACCATTTCATCTATGTGACTTTTATGCATTGTTATGAAACTATCTTCTTCTTTTAATATTTTACTAATTAAATCTTCATGAATATTTGAAAGTTTTTGATAATCTTCATCTGATTTTATTACAACATTTTTATATTTACTTATGTATTTATCTGTACTTGTATCGTTATAATCATTGTTTATGTATGTAATTTCGTTATTAAAATTTTTTATATTTTTATTATTTTTAAGATTATCAAAATATTTGTCATTTGATAAATTAATTTCAAAATTATTATAATTATTTTTATTATTATTATAGTTATTATTATTATAATTATTATTATTATAATTATTATTATGATTATTATTATTATTATTATATTTTAAAAAATTATTATTATTATTATTCAAATTATAATTATTATTATTATTTATAGATTTTTTTCTCAAATCATTTTTTGAAGGAATTTTTTCATTTTTAATAATTTCATCAATTTTCATAACATCATTTTTTCTATTATTATCTTCATTATTATTATTATCTAATATAAAATTATTATTTTTAATTTTATTATAATTATAATTATGATTCATTAAATTATTATTAAGTATATTCCCATTACTTCCACTATTACTTTTTTTTAAATCAACATTATACTTAACACTTTTATTATGTTGTCTAGGCATCATTAGCAAATCAGCCAAAATTTCATTAGGATCCTTTTTATTTTTATTATTTAATGTGCTATCTCTTTCATGTTTAGATTTTCTTAATTCTTTTACTCTATCAGCATATCTTAAAGTATTTAATGTATGTTCAGAACAAGATAAGCACGGACTAATATTAGCTATCATTAAAGTTAAACAATTTCCAATAAACGAATCTCTCAAAACTAAAGTTAATTTACTTCCTCGAAAAGGTTTATGTCTTTTTTCTTGATCCAAAGCTCTTATACATTCTTTTAATGCCAACAAACTTTTATTAATTTCAGCTCCATCTATTTTAGTTTGTTTATTCGTATCTATTGTGTCTACTGCTCGTTCGGAACCTGCTAAGTCAATAAAAGATATTTTTCCATATGGGTTACCTTCTTTAGTTTTAATTGCGATTTGTAATATGGCATGAGAACGAGATGAATCTAAATTCGCTCCTGTCACACCTGTTGTTCTTCCATTTAGGCCGAAATCTATTATCATCATTAATTCTTTTAAATTTTTTATATTTCTTTCCATCAATCCTGCAATGCATATGTTTCCTTTTCCATCTTCTCGGGCTTGTAATATGTTTTTATTATTCAATAGGTCGAATAATTTATTGCAATAAATTTCATAAAAACTTACCCATATTTCTAAGTTGGAATAACTATCACTAGAAAGGTATTTAAATACATCTACTGCACTTAAAAGATATAATCCTGGAACTTGAGGACTTTTATCATTTTCGTTATGGTTGTTACCCATCATTGTATATGTTTTTCCACTTCCTGTTTGACCGTATGCAAAGCATGTTATTTTAGTTCTATTAAATGCTGCTTTTATCATTGGTTTTACTATTTCTTCATAAATTTGATGATTTGTGGAATTTTCATCGTATGCTTTATCGAATGTAAAATGATGTTCTTCTATGTATTTTGTTAAATCTACTTTGTTTTTTAGTTCTTTTACGATTATTGTATCAGTTCCAGAAAGATTTATTATGTCTATGTCGTTTTGAATTATTTCTCTTTCATTTGCTGGACGTTTACGAACTACGACTTTTATTTTTGATATTTTTTGGGTTGGAGGACGAAAAATGTTGTTATTATAATTAGTGTTGTTTTTATGTTCATCATAAAATTGATAGTAATTATCCATCATATTTAAATTTTAATTTATTTTTTATTTATTAATTTACAAAACTAAAATTTTTTATTTATTAATTTTAATTGTTTTTATTTATAATTTTTTTTGAAACAAATATAAAATAAAAATATTTTCATTATTATTTTAATTTAAAGAAAGAATTTAAAATCTATTTATTTTTAAATAATAATATATTAATTTTATTTTTTAGCATAAAATTTGAGAAAACAAATATAAATTAATAAAATTTATTTTATTAAATTCTTTTTTTATTAATTTTAATATCTTAAAAATGTTATTTATATATCTTAAATAAATTTAAAAATTAAATTCAGATTCCCAATCAAAATTTCCACTTTCTTCATACGATTTAGGCCAATGTGAACACCAATTCGGAGTTTTTGGATTTTCGATTTTATTAACACTCGGAACATATGGTTTTAAATCAATTACAGGTGTACCATCAAAAGCATCAATATAGTATAATCCAATGATTCCTTTATTAATATCAACATATGCAATATCAACATTCGATACAGAAATAGGATTTGGTCTTTCTGGAGAATGAGTTGCAAATACCCCTACTTCATCAGGCCCTTTTTTATATGGTTTATTTATAATTAATTTATTTCTGGCTTCTTCATTATCGCAACCATTTGCCCACCATATTACTTGAATATGACTATAACCTTCTAAACCTTTAAGTCCTTTGGAATATTTTGGGTCAAGTTCTATATATACTTGTTCTTTTTTGTTTACTATTTTTCCTATAGAAAAGATTTTCATATCATTCATTTTTAAATATTAATAATAAAAATATATTATATAAATAATTAATGACAAAAGAATAGTAGGTAATGATATTGGGGATTGGTAACTTTATGCAGAATAAAGCCAGCTCCAATTGAACAAAATATAAATACTCATAAAAGTTCACTTCCACCTTATTATTTTACAAAATATATAACTCATAGTAATACTCCAAAAGAATATCCAAGTAAAGCTAAAAAACCAATGATTAACCACAAAAGCATATTTAGTTCAAAAAATTGATAGAAAAACAATAGAAGATCTTCCACCTAAAGAACAAATGATTGAATTTAATAAATTTTTACTTCAATTTAAATCAGTAGATATGAAATAAAAGACCTTACAGCAATAGATTTATTTGATATAGATTCTGAATTATTTGAACAATTAAAAGAAAAATATAGAAATTTTAATGAAGTAGCTGCAAAAATATCTGAGGAAAAAGAAAAGATGGGACAATTTGAAGAAGCTAAAAATGATCAGGAATTTATGGAATATTTAATGAATCAATATATTGAATTACAGAATAATAGTATTAATGTTGAAATTGCTAAAAATATTATTGATAAAATTAAAAGCTTACAATATAGTGCTGAAGGTGTTAAAGTTTTCTTCAAAAATTAATGAGTGATATTAATGAGTGATAAAGTTTTTAAATTTATTAAATTATTAAATATAATATCTAAAGATTTATAATATA
>JAEEGK010022079.1_pt1 | contig 13403 bp, 4 predicted proteins | sample 8958771 | NCBI WGS metagenome assembly JAEEGK01 (sample SAMN16246547, study PRJNA631951) | gut metagenome | biome: gut microbiome; feature: rumen; material: SC-attached | host: Bos | place: Iran: Karaj | collected 2018-10 | reverse complement strand
CTAGTTAAAAATTTCATTAAAGTAATTAAAAATTTTTTATCTTCTTTTATATTTATTAAATTATTTTCAGATATTATATTTAAAAATTGTAATGCAGAAACCATAAAAGTAACTTGTTCTTTATTTAAAAAATTAATAATCCAATGTTCTTGGAAATAAAATTTCGATAAAAAATAATTTTTTTGAATTCTAAAAAATTCTTTAACTTTTAAATTAAATTTATGTATTTTTTCTATATCATCACTATCATTATTTCTTGAATTTCTATTTGTTAAAGAAGTTAAATAAATAATTAATTTCATATTTGCAGAAATTTGAGTTGAATGAATCATATTTTTTTCATCAATTAATTTATCAATTTGTAAATATTCATTATTAAATAAAAACTTTTGAATATTATCATCAGGATTATGATAAGAAATATAAAAAAATAATTCTTTTAAACTAGGTGGATAATCTAATAATGAAGGTTCTAAAAATTTTTTTAAAAGATATGAATCATCATTATCAATTTGATTATATATTATTTTATTAATTATACATCTTTGATTTTCTAAAATATTAATTTCACCATCATAAATTGAAACTAAATTTTTTAATAATTCAAAAAATTTCTCTCTTGAAATTAAGGATATTGCATTACAATTATGTTGTGCTTTATGTAATTCTTGTGTATTATTAAATAATGGTGTATATTTATATTTTGAAATTTTTATAAATTCAAAAAGTAAATCAAATAAGTTTATATTGTCAAAATTATTTTTTTTATTTTGAATAATTTTATTATCTATTTCTTGTTTTGATTCTTCTTCTTCTTCTTCAAAACTATCATTTATTGTTTGATTTCTTGTATAATATATATAATTTTCTTCCCTTGTTGATATATAATTTGGAAAATATTCTTTAAATATTGTAATTAATGCTTTTTTAAATTCTTCTTTTTGTTTACAATCTCTTATTACAGAATGTAATATTTTTTCATTATTTTTAAATATTTCAATCATACCATTTAAACAAGAATGAATAATATTAATAAAGTAAAAATATACATATAAATATTCATATAATTCATTTTTGATTTCTTGATTATCTTTACAATAAACAATTAAAAATTCAAAAATTGCTTCAGTATATTTATACATAGCATAAATTTCCTTTTCTTCTTTTAATAAATTACTAACTCCATTTAAAACTTCATCAGAACTATTTATTAAATATAATAAATTATTTAATTTATTAATTCTTTCCATATTTCCTTCATGAAACCAATATTGATAAATAAATTTAAAAATAAAAACTCTAGTAAAACCAAAATTAGCAATTAAAGTTTGTCTATTTTTAACAACACTATTAAAACCACATTCAGAAGAAAATTTATTAATAAATTTATTCATAGTAAATTTAAGTAATTTATCTAAAATAAACCTAATTTTTTTCAAAACAGAAAATCTAATTCTATTATTATCATCAATAATAATTTTATCTTTACTTTTTGTCATTGATTTATTCTCTTCATTAATTTTAAATGTTTCTTCAATATGATGAATAATAATTCCCATTAAGAAATATAAACTATTTAAAAATCTAAATTTCCATTGTGAATAAGGATCAACTGGACAAATTTTAAAAACTTCTTTTTCTTCTGGAAATTTAGTTAAAGTTAAAATACATTGTGTTAAATCATTAAAATTCATAGTACCATTATTAATTTTTTTTTCTGTAATTTCACTTAAAGGAATAATTTTTAAATAAGATTGAGTAGAAATATGAAATAATCTCAAAAAATCATTTTTAGTAGGTCTATTTGAATAATAAGTAATAGATTTAATTGTTTTTTGAAAACCAAAAAGTGAATATTGATATTCTTCACTTAAAAGAATTTCTTCATTAGCAAAATTATTTTTCATTTTATCATCAACTAAAATAAATTTATAAACTTTTCCAACATTAATTCCACTTCCTTTTAAATATCCTTTATTAACCATATCAATATCTTTTAATAATGATTGTAATTCTCCAGGATCAACTTGAGTAATTGATAATATTTTATTTGTTTTAAAATGTTTTATTCTAAAAACCATTTGATAAGTATCTAATTTTGTATCTTCATAATATCTTATAAAAGATTGATGTTTCATTAAAGGAAATATATTTTCTAAAATCCAAGTTGAATTTACATCTAATGTTTGTATTGATTCATTATTTGGTCTTAAGTAAAATTTAGTTTTTAAATTTGGATTTGATGGAATAGAAAATTCTTCATTATCAATATCACTTAATGTTCTATTTAATTCTAAAAAAATTTCACTTTCATTTAAATCAAAACTACTATTTGAATCATTTAATTCATTTTCATTTTCAGGTGATTTATTATTATTATTAAATTGAAATGAAGATTTTGATATTTTAATAGTATCATTTATATTTTTTGAATCATCTTCATTTTGTTCTAAAGTTAATATTGAATTAGTATTACAATGATAAATATGAACAAAATCACCATAAATAATTAAATGTTCATTTGTAGTAAAAGGTGAATACATAATAAATCTCCATTGCATTGTTGAATTTTCTTCAACAATTAATTCAGGTTCTTGTAAATATTTCTTATTTTTCATATCAAAAAAAATTCCTTTATCATAATCTTCATTTTCAGAATCATTATAAAAACTTGTAGTATCATTATCTTTTTTTTTATGTTTATTTTGACTATTATTATTATTATTAGAATGTTCATCAGTTATTATAATATCACTTGAATAAGGAAATCTTATTCCAAAATATAAATTTTGATTAGCATAAGTAAACCAAGTAATTTTTAATTTAATTGGTTGTCCAGTTTTTAATATTTGATTATCATTTAACATAATTTCACTTGCTGGTTCAACACTAAATAAAGTAGCATCACTATCATGATTTGATAATGTTAAAATTTTAGTCTGAGGTACAAATTTAACAAACATTTTAGTATTTTCATGCATTAACATAATTATATCACCATATCTTATTGGTTCTCCAAATTTATTTTGTACAATATCTAAATTATTAAACATTTCAGCAGAAAATTTAAAATTTAATTCTTCTTCATTTATTTTTACTTTATTTTGAATATAATCTAAAACTTTATATTTATTCATATTATAAGTTCTTGGATAAATTCTAAACATACAACTACTTATATCGAAAAATGGTTCATGATTTAATGATGATATTTTTATTTTTTTTGATATAAAACCATTTGAACGAATGAAATAATTTGAATTCTCAAATTTCATATCTTCTATTAATACTAAATTACTATATAATATTGGAAGTTCTATTTTTGTAAATGTTATACTTGTTGGAACATAGTCTGATTTTAATTTATTGTTTTCTTGGAAACCTTTTACCATTTGACGAAATGATGATTTTGCTCTAGGCATGAAATTATTATCCATATGCATTTTTTAATTTAAATTTTTATATGAGAAATATAATTTAATTTAGGTAAAATATTTAATTATTTTTTTATTTATAAATTAAGGACGAAATTAAATGATTTTAATTTTTAATTTATTTTTCAATTTATCATTATAATTTTTAATTTAATTTAAAATGAATAAAATAATATTTCAAATCGATTGTATAATATTAAAATAATAATAATAAAAAAACAATAAATAAAAACTCAAATATAAAATATTAAAATCCAAATTTATCTTTTTCAAAAATACAAAATATTTAAAAATATAATATTATAAATTAAACAAAATAAAAAAATATATAAAATGGGCTGTGGAATAATTAATAATTGTCATCCTTTTCAAATAAATAACTCAGATAATCCAATATATAAAACAAACCAATCGGAAATTAATAATAATAAAAGAGATGAAAATCAAATAATAAATAATGAAATTACAAATAAAGAAATAAAAGAAAATAACAATGAAAAAGTACCAAACTACAATAATAAAAAAGTAAACATAAATAATAAAATAGAAAATGAAAACCAAGAAATAAAACAAACAACAGAAAATGAAATAAATAAATTAGAATATAACAACAAAATAACAAAAGCACAAATTTCAGAAGAAGATAAACAAAAAATACAAATTTCATTACAAAATCATTTTTTATTTAAAAATATAAATGAAAGTATAATATCAAACATAATAGAATTACTTCAAATGCAAAAATTACAACCAAATATAACATTATTTAACAAAGGAGATAAAGGAAATTATTTTTACATAATAAAAAAAGGAAAATTAGAATTAATAGCAGAATATGGAAAAAAAATATTAAATCAAGATGAAACTTTTGGTGAATTAGCATTAATAGAAAATAAAGCAAGAACAGCAACAGTAAAATCAATTGATTATTGTATATTATATTTAATAAATGGTAAATTATTTAGAGAAACAGTTTCTCAAATAAATGAAGGTGAATTATTAGAAAGATTAAATTTTTTAAAAGCAATTTCAATTTTTAGTGTTTTAGATAATGTACATTTAAATTCAATTGCTTTAGGAATGTTAAAATGTGAATTTGAAAAAGGACAAACAATACTTTATGAAGGTGATGTTGGACAAAGTATTTATATTATTAAACATGGAAAAGTTAAATGTTTTAAAGGAGAAAAAGAAGTTAGATTTTTAGGTCCAAGAGATTTTTTTGGAGAAAGTGCAGTTTTATTTAATACTAATAGATCACTCTCTGTTTTAGTAGAAGAAAGAAGTATTTGTTATCAAATAAGTGAAAGTTTATTAATTGATATTATTGGAGAAGAATATAAAAATATTATAATTTATTCTATTAGTAAAGTATCTTTTAGAAAAAGTCAATATATGAAAATTTTAGCTAATGAAATGTTTTTTAATAAAATTTTAGAAAATTGTGTTTTGAAAACTTTTGATAATAAAGCTCTTGTTTATGATATTAAAAATCCAAATGGATTTAATAAATTTTATATTATAATTTCTGGGAATTTTATTAAAGAATCAACTGGGGAAATTTTAGCAAGTAGAATTCAATTATATGGTGATATTTTTATTAAAAGAAATTCAAATCCTGAATTTAATATTATTGCACAAGATGAATGTAGAACAATTGAATTTAATTGGGATGAAATTTTACCTAAATTAAATTTAAATATTGAAAAAAGAAAAGTTTTAACTTTATTTGAAAGAATTGAACAATTAAAACAAATTAGTTTATTTCATGAAACAAATGAGAATAAATTAGTTGATATTTATTTAACTATGAAAAAAGAGAAATTTAAAAAAGGAGAAAAAATTTTTGAAGAAGGAGAAAAAGGAAATAAATTATATTTAGTTAAAAAAGGTAAAATTAAAGTATTTAAAAATTCAAAATTTATAAGAGAAATAAATGAAGGAAATTGTTTTGGTGAAGTTGCATTATTAATAAATGAACCAAGAAGTGCAACTGTTATTGCAGATACTGATATTTCACTTTTGACTTTAACTAAAGAAGATTTTAACAATTTTATTGATAAAAGAATGTTAGCTTATTTAACTCATAAAATATCATTAATGGATAATTTTAATTTAACTTTAGAACACTTATATTTTATTAAAAATTTAGGTAAAGGAAAATTTGGTAATGTATCTTTAGTTCATAATAATAAAAATTATTTTGCAATTAAAGCAGTTAATAAAAAAGCAGCAGATAAACAAAAAATATTAATTAAATATTTTATTCAAGAAAGAAATATTTTATTAACAATTGATCATCCTTTTATAATGAAATTAGTAAAAACTTTAAAAACAGAAAATCACATTTTTTTTCTTTTAGAATATATTTCAGGTCAAACATTTGGAAAATATTTATCAGAAAGAACACAAAAACAATTAAAAAATATAGAAGAAACAAAATTTTACATAGCAACACTTTTAATAATAATAAATTACTTAAATCAAAATAATATATGTCATAGAGATTTAAAACCAGATAATATGATATTAAATGAATTAGGATATTTAAAATTAATAGATTTTGGTACTTCAATAATAATAAAAGATTTTACAAATACAATAACAGGAACACCATATTATATTGCACCTGAAGTTTTATTAGGAAAAGGATATGGTTTTTCTTGTGATTATTGGTCTATTGGAATTATTACTTATGAAATATATTATAATTCTTATCCTTTTGGTAAAGATGCAAATGATCCTATGGATGTTTATAGAGAAGTAATAAAAAAAAATTTAATTATTAAAAATGGAGATTCTAAAATTATACAATTAATTCAATATTTACTTAAAAAAAAAGTAAATGAAAGAGTTTGTTCTCTTGAAAAAGCAAAAAAATTAAATATTTTTAAAGATTTTAAATGGAATGATTTATTAGATTTAAAATTAGAACCACAATATATTCCTCGAGTTAATCAACTGAAAAGTTTTCAAGAATATAAAATGAAATATACGAGTTATATGATTAAACAAGTTGAAAATAATAAAAGTGAATCTAATTCTCTTTTATCATCATATGAAGATGAAGAAGATAAAGATATTGATTATGATCCCAATTGGGCAAATAATTTTTAAAAAAAAGTATTTTTTTATATATTATTTATTTATATTTTTAATCTGTAAATGGAATTTTTTCTTTATAAAATAATATAAAAAAACGTGAAAAAAAAAATTTTAATAAAAAAATAAATTAAAAAAAAAAACAATTCAATTTATTATTCAAATTAAAAAATGAATAATAATGTTCAAAAAATTTATGCAAAAGATTGGCATAAAGTTTATTTTAAAGGAGAAGAAGTGAAAGAAGCAGATGTAGGAACTTTTGAAAATATTGGTGATGGATATGCAAAAGATTGGAAAACTGTTTATTATAATGGAAAAGAAGTAAAAGATGCTGAAGCTCAATCTTTTAAAATTATTGGTTATGGTTATGCTAAAGATTGGAAATGTGTTTATTATAATGGAGAAATGATGAAAGATGCTGAAGTTCAATCTTTTCAAATAATTGAAAAACATAAATAAATTATTAATTTTTTTAATATTTGAATTATTTTTTTTTAAGATTTTAAGTAAGGTTATTTGTTTTTTTTTTATTATTATTTATTATTTTTTGATTATATAAATGGAAAATTTTGATGAAATTAATGAAAATAATTTAGAAGAAATAATTAAAGTTAGCTTAAAAGAAATTTATAAATTATATACTGAAAAACAGTTAAATAGTAGTAATTTTTCAGAACTATTAGAAAAATTAGTAACTTCTATTTTAATAAATATATCCATCAAATCTTTAGATATATCAAAAAATGATATTATTTATGAATTAGGAAATGTAAATATTTTATTACCTTTATTTGAAATATTTTATGAACTTCAAAAAGATATTAAAATTGATTATTCAAAATCATTTGAATTAATATTAAAATTATTAGAAGTTATATTATCACAAAATCATTATTGGTATTTAACTCAAAATAATAAATTTATATATATTATCAGTTTATTTTTTGAAAAATTTAATGATTATTTATTTCAAAACTCAAAATATATTGAATACATATTTAAAATAAATTTTAATAATTTGGAAAAAGTTAAAAATGATAGGATTATAATAGAAGATTATTGTAAATATATGCTTTTTAATTATAAAATTTTTACAAAATTTAATAAAGACATACAGAATAAATATATCAAAGATTTAAATCAATATATTCAAAATAAAAATATTTCTTCTCATATTGAATTTGATAAAATTTTATTAAATGTTGATGAACAAACAAATGGACAAATTTTGAAATTTTCAAGTTATTTAATTAAAGGTTATATTATCAGTCAAAATGTCGAAAATCAATTTTTACCTCTTCAATATTGTATAGTTAAAAATAATATTGATTTACTAATTGAAATATTATCAATATATAATGAAATATTTTCATTATTTCCTTTAATCGAATATGAAAATAGGAAAAATTCAATTTATTTTTTTATTGATTGTAATTATTTCAATCAAGTAATTTCCTTATTAAAAATTCCAAATTTAACTTTAAAATTTAAAATAATTGAATTTTTATTTAATTTAACATTTAATTTTGAGCAACGTGGAAATAAGAGTAAAGATATAGTTTTCTTACAAAAAAAAAATGGAAAAGAAAATAAAATAACAAAAGATGATTGTATTGAATTTATAAAATTCATAAAAAATAAAAGTAAAGATGTAGAAAGAGAATTTGATTTAGATACTCAAATTGGAAATGATGAATTACAAATTCATTCTAAAAAAGAAAATTTTTTTGAATTATTAAAAAACTTATTAAATACATTTTTAAATCTTTCTTTAAATAAATTTGAAAAAAATGAATATAGTTATGTTGATGAATTTTTCTGCGAAAATAATTATAAAGAAATTATTGATAATATTCATTCTTCTATTATTAATTATGAAAAAGGAAAAAAAAATTTTTTTGAAGAAGCAAAAAAAGTTAAACATAATAATATTCAAATTCCACGTATTTTTAATTTTGAAAAAAAAGAAATTAGAAGGGAATTAATTCGTTTATTACGTTCAATAATATTTATAAATCAAGAAAAATTTTTAGAGTATTTTGATGGAATATATTTTGAAAAATTTAAAGAATGTAAATTTGCAATTTTTAGAATTTTATTTGATTATTGTGATAGTTCAACTTTAAAATTATTAACAAATTCCTTTTTTTATTTTATTTCTTCATTTGCTTTAAAACATTTTTCAAAAAGTTTTTTAGATAATATGCAATTAATTGAAGATTTTATATATGAATATATAAAATATTTTAATAATGGAAAATTTAATTTAAAACCTGAATATGAAGAAAATTTTCAAAAATATATGAAAACAAATAAATTAATTCAAGAAAAATTAAAATTAGATGATTATGGAATTTATACTTATAATTCTTTATTAGAAGTAATAATGAAAACAATTGAAGATGGAAAAGGAAAAAAATTTTTAGATCAAATTGAAAAATTTATTTATGGTGAAAAAGGATTAATTTTATTAAAAAGTTTAATTAATATAATATGTTATCCAATTCTAGAATCAAAGAATGATGATTTTGAAAACAATTTTAAATATTTTCAAGATAAATTTTTATTTATTTGTATTTCTGCATCTCTAATAAGAGAAGAACATTTAATGGAAATGAATAAACATTTTTTAAATTTAATTTCAACTTTATTAGGAATTTTAATTATTTATTTAAAAAATGAAAAACAATTTTTTAAAAAAACTTTTATATTTATTTTTCGAATATTACAAATTTTCAAAGAGGCAAAAAAGAAATATAAAAACAAACATTTTTTCATATCAATATTATTGGAATCTAATTTTACAAGTCACCCAATAAGTAATATATGGAATAAAATAATAAATTATTATAATAAAAAAAAAGATAATGATTCATTATTCGAAAATAATGAAGAAGAAATAATAGATCCTTCAATTATAATTGAAGAAATTGCTATGAAAGGTACTCCTGATAATTTATCTTCTATTATTTCAAAAGATACTAATTTTATTAATTTTATTTATACTTTTCAATTTGATTATGATAATGTTAATGAAGCAAGAAATCCTACTATAGCATTAAAAAATTATGATTATGAAGAAGAAATTGGTAATAATGAAAGTAATAATCTTATGACTGATGAAAAATATGATTTTTCTTTGTTTAAAAGTAAAATTGATTCTAGAAAAATTTTTGAATTTATTCATATTTTATTAAGGAAAAAATATTATATAAAACAAAAAAGAATATTATTTTCATGGAATGGTTTTTATAGTGATTTAAATTTATTTTTAAATCCAAATGAAAAATTAAAATTTAAATTATCAACTCATTTTACTAAAGATTTTTCTCTTCAAATTTTAAAACCAATTGTTGATTTTTATAATTATTATCCTTATTTTCGTAATTTTAATATTGAAACAATTTTTAAAAATGATTTTCATAGTATTTATAATATAAATACTCAAATTTTTGAACAAGAAAATTTTGAGAATTATTTTTCAGAAGAGATTTTAGAAAATAAATTTTATGAAATAAAAGTTTATAAAGGTTATTTAATGAAAACTATTAAAAAAATTTATGTTATAATATTATTTTCATTTATTGATCAAAATATTTATATTTTTCATATACCAAATAGACAAAATAAAAATAATTTAAAAATTACATTATTTGAATATAAAAATAAAGATTATATAACAAAGTTTCAAATTTCAGAAATTAAATTAATAATAAAAAAATATATATGTTTCTATGAAAAAGGATTAGAAATTTATAATAATAATAATACATCATATTTAATCATTTTTCAAGATGAAGTAGAAAGAAATGCTTTTTTATCCCTTCTTCAAAGTCAATATCCAAAATTTCAAGAAATAAAAGAATTAGGATTAATAAATCCATTATATTTAGAAAAACAATATCATTCATTAAATTCAATTATATCTTTATATCAAAAGAGAAAAATATCATCATTTGAATTTTTAATGTGGTTAAATATTTATAGTAATCGTTCATATAAAAACATACATGAATATCCAGTATTTCCTTGGATAATATCAAACTACAAAATAATAGAAGATGAAAATAAACAATTAAGAGAAGATAATTTAGAAATAAGAGATTTATCAAAGCCAATGGGAATGTTAGAAATATCAGATAGAGGAAAAAAAAGAAAAGAAGAATATATAAATATATTTTATGAATCATATAATTTAAATAGTAATACCAAATTTAATTTAGATGAAGATTATTTATATAATTATAATATTATTGATATAGATGAAATTCCTCATATTTATGGAAGTCATTATTCAAATCCTGCATATGTTTCTCATTATAATAATAGATTATTTCCTTATTCTTTTATTTCAATTCAAATACAAGATAATGGTTTTGATGTTGCAGATAGATTATTTATTAATATTGATAAAAGTTATACAAACTGTTGTACTGAAAAAAGTGATTTAAGGGAATTAATTCCTGAATTTTATTGTTTACCTGAAATGTTTATTGATATTAATAATTTAAATATGGGAAAATTACAAGTACCAAAAAATATTAAAATACCACAATTTACAACTTTTCAAATAATGAAAGAAATAAAAAATATAAAAGATGATAATATTTATATAGATGATGTCTTATTATCTTATTGGTGTAAATATAATCAATTTAAATTTATTTATATATTAAGAAAATATTTAGAAAAAAATGAAAATTTAAATTATTGGATTGATTTAATATTTGGAGTTAATCAAGGTGGTTTTGGGGCTCTTGAAAATTTTAATATTTTTATGCCTTATACTTATGTTCAAGCTATTAATGAAAGAATTAAAAAAAATAAACTTAATGAAAGTTATAGTAGTTATCTTGAAGCTTTAGTTGAATTAGGAATGAATCCTATTCAAATTTTAAAGGTAAATTGTGTTAAGAAAGATGCTATTAAAAGTAAAAATATTGATTTAAATAATTATAAATTTGAACTTTTTAAAGAAAAAGAGAATTCTGATATTTTATTTTTTAAAATTAGTGGAAATTTTTTATTTTGTTTTTTAGGAAATTTTGAATTATATAAATTTTCAATTGATTCTGAAAAAAATTTAAGTAATGGAAATGTTATATTAAAAATAAATGATAAAACACAATATTCAAAAAAATATATTCAAATTATTCATAATGAATCATTCTCTTGTATTATTATATTAAAAAAAGGAAAAGAATCTTTTGATATTCTTAATCTAAATAATACTACTCTCCCAGCAATATATAATAATAGTTGTGATTATTTAAGAAGTTTTGATAATTCATCTTATTCATATTTATTAGCAGATGATGAAAATAATTTAATATATTGTGGAACAAAAAAAGGTACAATTTTAATTTATCAATTTTTAAAAATTGATGAAAAAAATATTAATATTCATTGTAAATATATTTTAAAAAATCATTCAAATAAAATTTTAAGTATTAATTATAATAATTATTTAAATTTATTTGCTGACACTTCTAGTGATGGTTTTATTAATTTATATAAAATGCCAAAAGGAGAATTAATTAGAATTTATAAGAAAGAAAATTATATTTTTGATAGTGTTTATTTATCTGAAAGTTATTTAGGATGTTTATTTTTATATAGTAAAAATACAAATGAATTTGTTAGTTTTTCTCTTAATGGTTCATTTTTACATAATTTTCAAGAAAATATCAATAATATTATTTCTCCTTTAATTATTTCTGATATTTATTTTTGTAATTATTTATGTTATTTAAAAAAAATAAAATCAGATATTTATTTAATTTTGAAAACGTTGCCTTATTTTGTTGAGGTTATTAAAATTCAAATAAATGAAGTAAATCAAATCAATAATTATAAAATAATATATGATAAAGAAGATAAATTTATTTATATAATTGAAAAAAATAAAATTATAAAAAAGATAAGAAATCTAATATGAAAAAATAGTAAAATAAATATAATTATAAAATTTTTATAATCTATAAATATATTAATTCAATTGATTGAATTTTACAAAAAAAAAATTTATTTAATTATAACATTAGATTTATATATTAGTTTATATTATAGAAAAAAATTTAATTATATAAATATTAAATCAATGAGAATTCCATTTTTTTCTTTATTTTTAGCAAGAAAACATAAAATTATTAATTCAAGAAGAAAACCAAATAATATTACAATTAAAAATACTCTAATTAATCTTAATATGATTTGTCCAAATATTTTTTTGGGTTCTTTTAATAAACATTCTTTTAAGACTAAAATTCAATTTTTGATAAAAAATAAATTTTAATAAAAGTTAAAAAACAATTTTCAAAATAAAAAATTTTGAAAAATAATTGAAAAGAAATATGTTTTTTTATAAAGTAGTTGAAAAAAAATTAATAAAAAAGTTTTAAAATTATTTTAAATAAGCAGAAAAAATAAAATGAAAAAAAATAATTTTTTAAAAAGTTATAAAAAGATTTTTAAAATGTAATAAAATTGTTTTTTCTTTATTTTTTTTATTTATCTTTTGTTATTTTTTTTCTTCTTTGTAAATATTATCTTTTTAAATTACTAATGATAGAAATTATTTTTTGATATTTTCATAAAGAACTATATTTTTATTTTAAAATTTTTATAAATAAAAAAGATATAGTTATTATTTCTTGAATTAATTCATTTTTTTATTTTGATTTATTTTCCTTTAATTCTTCATTTTCTTTTTCAACTTTATTCTCTTAATTATTTAATTCTTATTTTTTAGATTTATTTTCTTATATATACAATATATGACTCAAAATGAAATATAAAAATTAAATTGATGCTAAACTTTTTTAAATTATGAAAATTTCTATCAAAATAAAATATTTTCTCTTT
>JAEEGK010022078.1_pt1 | contig 13404 bp, 10 predicted proteins | sample 8958771 | NCBI WGS metagenome assembly JAEEGK01 (sample SAMN16246547, study PRJNA631951) | gut metagenome | biome: gut microbiome; feature: rumen; material: SC-attached | host: Bos | place: Iran: Karaj | collected 2018-10 | reverse complement strand
ACTTTTATCCAGCCTGTTGGGTCTGGCTTTAACGGCGGTGACCGCTCAGGCCGCGGCTCCGAGCCTTAGTTACAAAATCAACGGGAACGAGTTTATAATAACTTATACCGGAACGCTATATCAGAGCACCGACGCTGTCAGCTGGACAGCAGTTGCCTCTGCTTCCAGTCCGTATAAGGTGCAGATTGGAAACAATCAGCAGTTTTTCTGTGCCAAAGCCTCCGATGAACCGATTGATCCGCTGTCGCCGGGTAAAAACGGAAGGATCTCCCTGCCGGGCGGTGTGGCTCTGGACATGAACTGGATCAAGCCCGGTACCTTTATGATGGGCAGCCCGGAAGATGAACTGGGTGCCGGCGGGGATGAAACCCTGCACAAAGTGACCCTGACCAAAGGCTACTGGCTGGGTAAGTATGAAGTGACTCAGGCGCAGTACGAAGCGGTCATAGGAGAAAATCCTTCCCGCTTCAAAGGTGTCGATCTGCCGGTGGAAATGGTCAGCTGGGTGGACGCGACGAATTTCTGCGCCAGGCTGACAGAAATCGAAAAGGCCGCCGGCCGTCTGCCGGAGGGGTATGAATACACCCTGCCGACCGAGGCGCAGTGGGAATATGCCTGCCGTGCCGGGACGACCACAGCATTCAACAATGGAACCAATATTGAGACAGATGACCAAATCGATGGTGTATGTCCCAATCTGGATGAAGTGGGCTGGTACTACGCGCCCAATGGCGCTATGGTGAGCCATCCGGTAGGACAGAAGATACCGAATGCCTGGGGACTCTATGATATGCACGGAAATGTGCTGGAATGGTGTTCAGACTGGTACGGAGCTTATCCGACTTCTGATGTGACTGATCCCCGGGGACCGACCTTGGGTACAGAACATATCATGCGCGGCGGTGCCTGGGATCGTACCGCGATGGGCTGTCGTTCCGCGAGTCGGAATAAAGGTGATCTCAACTACCAATATGTGAGTGTCGGCTTCCGTGTGGCGCTGGCCCCAAGCCCCGATTTCGCGCTCTGGCTGTCGGGGGCGGGTGATGTGGACATGATCGGTGTTACGCCGGGTACGTTCACGATGGGCAGCCCGGAAAGTGAACTGGGCAGATATGGTGATGAGACCTCGCACTTTGTGACACTGACGCAAAACTACTGGCTGAGCAAGTATGAAGTGACCCAGAAACAGTATGAAGCTGTGATGGGGACAAATCCTTCCGCTTATGAGTTTTATCGCTGTCCGGTGGAAAGTGTCAGCTGGTATGACGCGATGGAATTCTGTGCCAAGGTGACAGAAATCGAACGCAGAGCCGGTCGTCTGCCGGAAGGATATGAATACTCTCTGCCGACCGAAGCGCAGTGGGAATATGCCTGCCGCGCCGGAACGAGGACAGCCCTGAACAGCGGAAAGAATCTGTCGAGTGAGTATGAATGTCCCGAAATGGATGAAGTGGGCTTTTATGAATACAACAGCAACGGTGAAACAAAGCCTGACGGACGGAGAGATCCGAATCTTTGGGGCTTCTATGATATGCACGGAAATGTGAATGAATGGTGTTTTGACTTGTATGGAGATTATCCGGATTCAGCAGTGACGGATCCCACAGGGTCAGACAAGGGCATCAACCGTGTACATCGCGGTGGCAGCTTTGATATCTTTGCCAAGGCTTGCCGTTCGGCGTATCGCGGCTACGATGCTCCGGATCGCGGTTACGAAAACGTGGGCTTCCGCCTCGCTCTCGTTCCGGTCAGATAAAAGCTGTCTGAGCTGAAAACAAAGATCCCCGGTGTGAAAGACCACCGGGGATTTTTTTATTGCAAAACGGGGAAAAAACGCTTTTAATCGTGTCCGTTATAAACGAAAGATTGTTTTGTTTTTTGTCTTTCTATAAGAGACCGGAGAGATGAGTCCGACAGCGGAGACAACAGCGGCAGGAGAGAATCCACTGCGTGATTTTGGGTTATGGGCGGCGGTAAGCGCGGCTCTGGCGTTGTTTTATCTGGGGATGTTCGTCCATCCGGAGGCGTTTTATCAAGTCATTCGTCCCGATGCCAGTACGGCTTATTTTGCCATCCATCCTGAACAAAATTCCCTCTGGGATCATATCCGGTATGCGGACCGCTGGATGATCAGTCTGGGAGCCGGCCCGTTATCCGCTGTTTTGCTGTATGGGCTTCTGGGCTGGTGTCCTTTCGCGCTGCTGTGGGGGATCGCGCGTCCCCGAAGACTTTGGGCAAAAGTCCTTTGTCTGACACCGCTCTGTTTAGTCCTGAGCGGAGCGCAGATGTGTTGGGAGCCGGTGATCCTCTGGAGCCTGGCGGGGATACTTGTTTTAGCTGTTTTGTGCCTGGCGCGGACGCTGTTCTGGAAAAAGCCCGCTCCCTCCGACGGGGTCGGGGAGATCCGTTTCCTTTGGACGGCCCCGGCATTGATCCTGGCCGGTGTGATGCTTTATACCTTTCTGGACAGCAAGGAGAAACGTGAGGGAGCCTATATCCTGAGCCTGGCCAGCCGCGGAAACCATGTCAAAGCCCTGGTGCGCGCTTCCTCTCTGGACGCGATGACTCCGACTCTGGCTTACACCGTCCGCTGCAGCCTCTATCAGCAGGGGCAGCTGCTGGAAAACCTGTTCATGTTCCCCCTGAACAAAAAAACGGCTGTGTTGCCGGACGTTCCTTTCGTGGCGCCGGAACCGTATTACAAGACCATGCTGGCGATGGGGTTCGTCAATTCCGGGGAACATTTCGCGATGGAAACGCTGGAAAGGATCGGGGACGCGCCGGAAGTCTATTACGATCTGGGGATCATCTATACACTGAAGGAACAGCCGGAGACCGCCCGTGTTTATTGGGGCTATCTGGCGAAAAATCCGTTCTGGAAGGCCCGCGCCGGGGAACTGCTGGCCGCCAGCCGGGAAGATCCCGCCATGAAAGAGCATCCGGCGGTGAAACCTTATTACGCGCATCGTTTTACGGAGAATTATTTCGCGTTGGCCGATCCGGCGGAGTTCCAGATGCGGCAGAGCCTGAAAAATGATCCTCAGCACCGGATGGCGCTGGAATTCCTGGCCGCGGAGTACATGGGTTATAAAAACCACGCCGGGATCATCGGTCTGCTGCCGGCATTCCGCGCGCAAAACTATTCCCGGCTGCCCCGGCACATTGAGGAAGTGGTTTGCATCGCGCGGCAGGAGGATCCCGCCTTCTCGCTGAGCGGCTACACGATCTCACCCGGCACAGAGGCACGTTTCCAGCATTTCAGGGAGCTTTACAGCCGGAACGCGAAAGCCGATTCGATGAAGATTTTTGAGACACTGGCTCCGGCTTATGGGGATACCTACTGGTTCTACCACCTGTTTTCCATGACCGGCAGCCTGAAGCTGCAGCCGGAGGAGGAGGAAGAATGAGGATCCTTTGCTTATTGATTTTGCTGAGCTTGTCTTTCGGTTTCGCGCGCCCGGCCGCGGCGGAACAGGCGGACATCTTTCCCGATTACAGCGGAGTGATCCTTCCGCCCAATATCGCGCCGATGGATTTTTACATCAAAAACCCAGCCAAAGCCTATCAGGTGAAGATCCGACCGGCTCAGGGCGAAGTGCTGGAGATCAGCAGTTCCAAGCCGGAGATCATCATCCCGGAGAAGGAATGGAAACAACTGCTGGCGCAGAACGCCGGGCAGGAACTTTATCTGGATATCGCGCTGAAAGACGAAAAAGGCGGCTGGCAGGACTGTGAAACCATCACCAACCGCGTCGCCAAAGAACCGCTGGACAGCTGGATGGCGTACCGGCTGTTGCGCTCCATCTTCAATACCTACCACGATATGGGCATCTATCAGCGGAATCTGGAGACTTTTGAGGAGAAAGAGATCCTGCACAACAGCCGCATCGAATACGCTTGTCTGAACTGTCACCAATTCCAGGCGAACTCCCCGGAACAGATGACCTTCCATGTGCGTCTGCCCAAGATCCAGCATCCCATCGTCCGGGTGAGGGAAAACGCGCCGGTCGAAGTCCTGCGCAAGACCTTTACTTATTACAGCTGGAATCCGCGGACGAATGTCATCGCCTACACCGCCAACGCACCGTCCATCTTCTTCCACACCTGGGGCGAAGGGCGCGAGGTCTATGACAAAGCCGGTGAAGTCGGCATCCTGAATCTGGATACTTATAAAACGACCTCGCAGCCGGCGCTGGCCACGGAGCATTACTATGAATCCTGGCCCAGCTGGGACAACAAAGGGGAATATCTCTACTTTTGCCGTGCCCCGGATCTGCCTCAGCCCAAGTTCAATGAGATCCGTTTCGACCTGCTGAGAGCGCGCTGGGATCCTGCCACATCGCATTTCTCTGAACCGGAGATGCTTTTCAGTGGATGGACCAATCGGGTGAGTACGGCTCAGCCCAGAGTTTCGCCTGACGGTAAGTTCGTGGCCTATACCGTGTTCGAGCGGGGGAATTTCCCCGTTTACCAGCCCAGCGCGGATATTTACCTGATGGATCTGGAGACACGCGAGGTACGTCCCATGGAACACAACAGCGACAAAGCCGACACCTGGCACTGTTGGTCCAGTAACGGTCGTTGGATGGTGTTCAGCAGCAAAAGAATAGACGGTGTTCTGGCTCGTCCCCACTTCGTGTACATGGATGCCGGGGGACACGCCTCCAAGCCGTTCGTCCTGCCACAGAAAGATCCGCATTTTTACGAATATTTTATCAAAACTTATAACATCCCGGAACTGATCACGGGTGCCGTGAAAGCCGATCCGAAAGAATTGGGTCAGGCTGTGATGAGCCGGGATCGCGTGGTGAAAGTAGGAACCACTGACGGCGGAAAAAATGTGGAAAAAGAACAGCCGCCGGAAGAGGGGTACTCCTCCTTTAAAGAATAGGATCAATGATTTATATGGATAAATATCAACAGCAATCTTTGCGGATACATCAGAAAAAACACGGTCCACACCTTTTTATCGTGGGATATTTTGAGTCTCTGCCCGATGATTTCCGGGACAGTCTCCGCTTTTTGGAAGAACAGCTTCTTGCCCGGCTGAACGGGGAAAAAGCGGTCGTTATCCATGAGCGCTGGTTTGGCTCAGAAGAGTATTTGAGCTTAGTGAAAACCGCCTGGGCCAAGGCGGATCCGACGACACAACTCCATACCTGCGTGACGGCGATCGACGGAAAACCGTGCTACTCCGGCAACGGAAAAAACTGCAACGGCTTTTCCGGGATACAGATCGAAGCGGTCATCCCCGGTGAAAAAGCGAGCCGTCCGGAGCCGATCCCGGACAAAGAGGGGATCATCCGCGGGCACCAGTGGAAAGAGAACGGCGCGAGGTTCCTGATGATCCAGGATATGCAGGATCTGAACTTATCCGAATCCCGTCCGCAGCAGACCACAGAAGCCCTGCGCCGTGCAGAAGCCCTGCTTCAAAGTCAGGGGCTGGATTATCCTTCCGTGGCAAGGACTTGGATCTATCTGGACAAGATCTTGGAATGGTACACGCCCTTCAATGAGGCCCGCAGCGCGTTCTATCGCCGGGTGGGGATCATGCCGGATATTGAAAAAAGCGAAGTGACCCCGGCCAGGGAATGCTATCTGCCGGCGAGCACCGGGATCCGCGGAAGGAATTTGAGCGGAGCGGCCTGCACGATAGACTTGATCGCGGCGGAGATACCGGGGGATTCCGGTTTCACCGTGCGGCGACTGACCAACCGCAAGCAGAAAGACGCGTTCCGCTATGGCGCGGCCTTTGCCAGAGCGTCTGTGACGGAAAACAGCGACTACGCGGAAGTGCAGATTTCCGGGACGGCATCCATTGATGAAACAGGCGCAAGCGTTTGTCTGGGGGATACAGAGGCGCAGATACGCCGCACGATGGATACGATCGAGGCGCTGATCAGTGAGGCCGGGTTCAAATTGACGGATATCTGTTCAGCCACGGCCTTCATCAAACAAGAGAAAGATCTGCCGTTATTTTTGAAAATCATGGAAGAGAAGGGATTATCCAATCTGCCCATGGTGATATGCAAGGCGGATGTCTGTCGGGATGAGCTTCTTTTTGAGCTGGACGGCATCGCCGGAAGAGAAAAGAAAGAGAAAAATTGAAAGTTTTTTTGTGAAAGTGAGCAAAAAAGTAAAAACACACTTTACAGAAAGCCGTTTTATTGATTTAATGAGTTCGGTTTTTATGATGCGTACTGCAAAGACGTTACCTTTAGTTGTCGCGCTGGCGGGAGCTGTGTTCCTGGCCGGTTGTGAAGGTCCTGCTACCAAGATGGGTCGTGGTGTCTCCAACACGGGTGAGTTACTCCGTTGGGGTGAACTGCGTTATGAGATGGAGCAAGGAGCGGTTTGGGATGGTCGCAGTGGTGTGACCAAAGGGTTCGTGAAAGGCTTCTGCCGTTCTCTGGCCCGCACCGGTGTCGGTGTGGCGGAAATCGTGACCAGTCCTTTTGGACCTTACGACAAGGGATTTATGTATCCGGCGTATCCTCGTTATCCGGATAACTATACACCGGCTCCGATGGCTGACACCATGTGGGATCCTTCCACTAAGATCGGATTCGGACCGCGTGGAGACATTGCTCCGTTTATTCCGGGCAGCAGATTCACTATTTTTGAATAAAAAAGGATCCTTTTTTGAAAGGCCGTCTGACTTCAGCATGATCTGAAGAAGGCGGCCTGTCGTTTTATATGTCAGAGTATTTATCTCCCTGCAAAGTCAATCTCATGCTGAACATTCTGGGACGGCGTCCGGATGGTTTCCATGATTTGGAGACGCTGTTTCTGCCGGTGCCGGTCTATGACCGCATCGAGATCAGCAGGGAGGAGACTCCTTTTCAGTTCACCTGCAGCACGGACAAGATCCCCACGGGACCGGAAAATCTGGTCTATCGGGCGGCAATGGGATTTTTTGCCAGGGCACAGATCGAGCCACGCGGCAAGATACACCTGGTCAAGAATTTGCCTTCTGAAGCAGGACTGGGCGGCGGCAGTGCCAACGCGGCTGTTACCCTCAAGTCTCTGAATCAGGAGTTTGGAAATCCGCTGAGTGCGAATGATCTGCACGAACTGGCCGCTCCGCTGGGCTCTGATGTTCCGTTTTTCCTGCTGGACGCGCCGGCGATCGGCCGCGGCAGAGGGGAAAAGCTGATAGAACTTCCTCGTTTCAAGATGTTGGAAAATGTGTGGATCCTTCTGATGAAGCCTGACTTTGGTGTCTCAACGGGCTGGGCTTATAAGGCGCTGGCCAATTATCCCGTGCATCAAAAAGGACGCCCCGGACGCGTGGAGGAATTTGTGGAAGCCTTGAGTTCTTTCACTCTGAAAGAGGCCGCGCCGCTTTTTTATAATTCTCTGGAAGCGCCGGTGTTAGCGGAGTATCCGATCCTGGCTGAATATCAGAAGTTCTTGAGGGAGAATGGCGCGGATGTTACTCTTATGTCGGGCAGCGGATCCACGACCTTCGCTTTGATATCCGATCCTGCCCAAGCAAAGCGGCTGCCGGATCTGCTGAAAGAGCGGTTTGGCGGTAATATGTGGATCGCTTCTGCGAAACTTTGAGCGGCAGAAGCTCCATTCATTTTTTGTTGAGTAAATAACTCTATAATTTTAAAAGATATTTTATGACAAATGGTTATCAGATTGTCGTATGCGGCGGACTGGTGCCGGATCCTCTCCAGACGTTGGAGCCGGTCGCGTCACCGAATGGTCCCGCATTGAAGAATGAGATGATGTTACCTGTGGCTTTGGATCCCTGGGCCGGGCACGCGCTTTATGAAGCGGCTCACTTAGCCAAACAGATCCCCGGTTCCAAGGTGTGGCTGGTCAGTTTGGGCGCGAAGCCGAAACTGCAGCAGCTGATGATGAGCGTGGCTCAAAAGGCTGCCTTTGAGTTTGTTCCCGTGGAAGGGAATGCCGGCGGATTCATGAGTGCTTATGACTGCGCAGCCGCGCTGACTGCCGCCATCAAAGGGATCGCCGGGCTGGATATGACCCGTCTGCTGCTGTTCGGCGGCTGGGAATCTGCTTCCCGCGGAGCCGGTTCGACCTTGCAGCTGATAGGTGAGAGCCTGGGCATCATGGATCAGTTTATGGGCGTGGATGAGATCAAGCCTCAGGCGGATGGTTCCTTTACGGTGCTGGAGCGTGTGGAAGGCGCTCGCCATCAGGAGAGTTTGTGTCAGGGAGCCCCGGCGGTGCTGGGATGGGCTACCGGTAATCTGCCGGAGCCGATGAACAATCCCCAGGTCGGCATGATGAATATGCGTTCTATCATGCCCGCTCTGCAAAGAGCGCCCAAGGCCAATGTCGCTTTGGACGGGGTCGAATATGCTTCGGTGGAACTGCCCAAACAGCAGCGTGATACACGCATCGTCAAGGATCTCTCCGTGGAGCAGATCGCTCAGGAGATCGTGGATTGGATCAAACAATAACAGGGAAGGAACACGATAATGGAAAAGATTTTATTACTCGGTTTTGCGGAAGCGGGTCAGACCGCAGATAAACAGCTGCTGGAAGCGGCAGCCGCGGCATCCAAACTGGCTTCCGATCTGAACACGACATGGGATATCGCTCTGGCAGGAAAAGAGATCCAGACCGCGACCAATTCATTGGCCGGCAGCGGCGCGGCTCATTTCTTTGGAGTGGAAGGGGATGATTTCGAGTCTGCACGTTATGCCAGCGATCTTCTGGCGGTTGAAGCGCTTGTTAAGAAAAGCGAGGCGACTTTGGTGATCGTACCCGGTACATCCCGCGCAAATCGTGTAGTTTCGGCTCTGTCGGCACGCCTGAACGGCCGCGCGGATACGCATTTGACCGGCATCACGGTCCGGGACGGAAAGATCACCGTCAGCCGCTGGTACTACCGCCAGCGTATGGAAGGCGCTTTCACTCGTCCTCAGCGTCCCTGGATACTGGCTTTGGAACCGGGCAGCATTGCTCCGGCGGCTCCCAGTGCCGGGACTGCCGCGGTGGAAAAGATCACCGTGGAACTGCCTGAGAATGCTAAGAGAACAAAAGTGCTGGGCATGAAGACTCCTGCCGGTACGGCTCAGACGATCCGTCCTGATGCCAAGCTGCTTTTTGTGGCCGGCGCGGGCTGGACCAAGAAACAGGCCGATGGACAATCCCACGCGGCTGACGCGGAATCTATCATCCTGCAATTCCTGGATAAGACCCAGGCATCTCTGGGCAGCACTAAGTCGCTGGTGGATATGTCCGGCGAGGGCAACGCGGTACTCAGTTTCATGACCCACCTGAATCAGGTCGGTCAGACCGGCAGCACACCTCGTCATCCGAAGGGACTGGCTACCTGCTGTCACGGTGAAGAGCCCCATGTAGTGGGCTGGCGGTTCATCAAAGAGCGCCGTGCCGTGAATGTGGATGCCAACTGCGGATGGGCGCGGGGCAAAGCCGATGTTTTGTATGTGGCCGATGCCTTTGCGGTGATGGCCAAGGTCAACGAGCTGTTGAGTAAATAGTTTTTGATCGCGATATATCTTGAAAAACGCGGGTTTCGGCTCGCGTTTTTTCGTTTTTCGGGGATTTTTTATTTAACTTTGTTGAAAAAACATCTAAGATACGCGTGCTAAGTTTGATTCCATCGCGGAATCAGCAGTTATAAGTGATAAAAGTTATAGAGGATAAAGTATATGCCAGCTAAAGTAGATAAAGATAGTTGCGCCGGTTGTGGTTCTTGTGTGGACTCCTGTCCCGTTGAGGCTATCAAGATGGAAGATGACGGCAAAGCCAAGGTGAATGCGGATTCCTGCATTGATTGCGGTTCTTGTGTGAGTACCTGCCCGGTGGGAGCTATCTCTCAGGAATAATTTTATAGATCAAAACAAGATGAGCCCGATCTGATGATCGGGCTCATTTTTTTTACGGAACGCTGGTTTACAGATCAGAACGGAAGGCGCATGCCGCCATCTCCGGCTATTTCGGGATGGTTCCGTATAAATGTCATAGAGCTGCTCATCATTCTCTGGATATAGCCGGAGGAGAGAACATTCTTCATATATTCCTCTTCCTTGAAGTTGTCTCCCTGCTGGATCTGCTGGGTGAGGAAATCATTTGCCATTCCCAGTGTTTCTCCAAAGAGGGACTGATCGTTCTCCGGCATGTTCAGTTGACTGAGTACGTTCAGATACTGCTGTTGCTTTTCAGTTTTGTTTTCAGCGCTTTCCAGTTCGCTTGCGCCGATCATGATAGCCACCGAGCCGATCATGTCTTTGTCATCACCTTCCAGTCCATTGATGTAACCGGTGAATAAGGCGGTGGCCTGTTCGTTTGAGCCGATGAATTTTTTCATAGATTCCAGGATCACCAGCTTTTCAACCAGAAGAGCGCCTTCGCGGTTGAACGCCTCAATAGCCTCCGGCAGAGCCGCTTCACCCAGAGTTTCCATCTTTCTGCGGAAGATGTCCATGGAGAGATGCCCATACTCGTTGTATAGATTGAGGTTTGCCAGCAGGTTTTTGTACTCCTCTTCGCTGATGTTTTTGATAAAGGCCAGCATTTCACTTTGATCCTGATTTTTGAGATTGGGGAAGACAGCGTTGCAGACGGTCAGGATGATTTTTGCGTAAGCATCTTTATCCACAGCCAGAAGGATGTTGCCAGCGCTTATGATCTCCTTCAGATCGGTGGAGTTCTGCATGGCTTGACAAAGCAGTTCCAGTGCCGCCGGGGTCTTGATCTCTCCCAGAGTCTGGATCAGTCCCAGCCGGGAGGTCATGGGAATGACGCTTGACTGGCCTCTTCTGAGGCGGATCCTTCTGCCGTTGACTTGGAGAGAGTTCTCCTCTTTGAACAGAGTCACATTGTGACCGCTGGTCAGGTATTCACCGATGGCTTCCAGTGAGCGGTTGCCTTGGTCTCGCAGTCCCTGAAAGACGAAGAACGCCTCGCGCACCTGGTTATGTCCTTGTTTCAGAATGGCCTCGTTCGTTTGCGTGGTGCCGCTGCCAAAGACGTTGTTCACAAATTCATCGGGCAGTTCTATATCTGTTTTTTCCGAGTCGGCCATGTCTTTCATTTCACGCAGACGGGCGATGAGAGCGGCGGGATCCAGTTCCGGGGAATCCAGTTCGGTCTTTTGTGTCTTCAGGTCTTCCATCTGGGCGGCGATGCCGTCCAGTTGAGCCTGGAATTCCTGTTTTTCGTTGTTCCATTGTTCTTGACGCTGGGCGAGGGCTTTTTCGCTGGAACCGCGGATGTGCCAAACGGCGGCCGCGGAGACTCCCGCGATGATCAGGCTCAGGACGATAAGGATATAAAATTTCTTCATAGGTACGGGTTATTTCTGGGGTTCTTGCTTATTGTTTTTTTCGTCAATCTCTTTGACGGCCATTTCGGTCATGTCATTGACGGCTTTGTCAATAGCTTCGCTGGCCAGGTTTTGGAAGAAGTTTTTGGATTCTTCGTCCGCGACCCATGTTCCTTTATCAGGGTCAGTGCTGGCGGTGTGCTGAAGATTGGAGCGGACCATCCCGACGATGCGGGTCATTTTTTCGTCATCCGGGAATTGGGCTTCCACCGCGTCCAGGAAGAGCAGTCGGTCGTTGGCTTTCTGGATCTGGTTGGGATCTTCGGCCCCGGAGGTACGCTGGGCAGCGCGCGGAGATGAACCAATCAGCAGAGCGGCTCCAAAACCGGGATCCAGTGAGAGCCCCATGATGCCAGTATAGCGTTCGATCGGAGAAGCTTCTTTCAACTCGGTCAGAAGCATTTCTGTGGCTTTGGGATTAGCTATGTTTTCTGTAGCTGTGGTTATCAGGGAGATGTCAGTCTTTTTATGATTTTCCTTCTGATGCAGATAGCCCTCATAGCAGTAGTCCATGACGGTTTCGGGCGGCAGGATGGACGTGGCTTCGCTGAACAGGTAGGAATCTATCCTGCCGTTTTCCTGGAGCCACTCGCGTTTTTCCAGAAGTTCAATGGCAAATTCCTCATCCCGCAGAACGGTAAAGAGCAGATAGTATATTTTATTGATTTCCAGACGGTTGGCACTGAATTTTTCTGAGTTGCCGGAGTTATTCGGTTTCAGGAAAGAGACGGCTTTTTCCAGCAGACCTGTTTTGGGAGGAGTGAGTTCTTTTTGTTTCTCGATCAATTGGTCGTACTTATCCCGTGCCGCGGTGATGCAGTAGGGACGGTATCCGTCGGAGACGCTCATGAGCGCCTTGCAGAGGTTGGCCAGCTCATCCACGGTCTGGGTCGCGGGCAGCAGCTGGCTCAGCAGGTCGGCCGCCGGACGGTTCCCCATGGAGACCAGCAGCGAGGCGATCTCCTGTCTCAGTGTGCGCGAAGTGTAGAGAGGGCGCACGTCCAGATCGAAATCGTAGCCGTCAATGAGCAGGTTTTTCAGAGCCGGCAGGGCGTTGGTTCCGTTTAGCAAAAGCCCTTGCAGACAGTAGAATGCGCGGGGACTGCGTTCTTTTCTGTCCGGCAGGTCTTTCAGTTTGTACAGCTGCTGTATCAGAGTTTCGGGATCCAGCGGATCATGCTGTTCGGCGTTGATACGGTTCGCCTCGGCCAGGTATTGGGAGTTGGCCTCCTGTATCTGCCCGATCATCTGCGCGGATTCTTCCTGGAACTGTTGTTCCTGCTGATCGCGGGCGGCCTGAGCCTGTTTCTGGGTCTGTTTCACCCACATCCCGGCGGCGCAGAGCACGGCCATCATGATGATGACCCCGGCCAGAAAGGGCTTACTGGTTGATTTTGTATTTTCTTTGTTCAGATTCGGTTCATCCATAGGATATTTTCTCCCTTGCCCAATATGTCAGATTAACGGGCAAAAGTCTATCTTTGATTTTGATTTGCGGAACGATGGAGTCGTTCACATTTTACAGAACCACCCGACACATTTTTTGTGTAAGAAAAGAGGAAGAATTTTCAAACCCGGCCGGGCCACATGGGAAGGATCCGCCATGATGGTAAGAACACAACAAGGAAAAGTTGGAAATATCTTCAAAAAGCATTTGACAAGAGAATGCCTGGGTAGTTAAGTAGTTTTGTCAGTAGGGATAACCCGAAAAAACTAAAACAAAAACTATGAAAGAACAAATAACAATGAACCCGCTCAGATCAGCGTGGAATCTAAAACATTCTGGCGCAAAGCGCACAGTGTTGAAGCTGCTTTACATCCTGCTGGGATGGTCAGTCGTTATCTTCCTGGGGATGCTGGCATGGTTTCTTTTAGATCAAAATTTTCTTTGCGACTATTGGAATGGTGTGGAGGTGATGGAGATCTCAGGTAACGGGATATCCATGATGTACATAGTGATCGCATTCATTCTGCCGCTGCTGCCCATGTATATCTTGATTTTCAGCAATCAGTTATGTCTTAATTTTCTTGAGTCTCTGGGAATATTCAATCTTTTTCTGATCGCGGAGGGC
>JAEEGK010022077.1_pt1 | contig 13404 bp, 12 predicted proteins | sample 8958771 | NCBI WGS metagenome assembly JAEEGK01 (sample SAMN16246547, study PRJNA631951) | gut metagenome | biome: gut microbiome; feature: rumen; material: SC-attached | host: Bos | place: Iran: Karaj | collected 2018-10 | reverse complement strand
ATCCTGCCGATGCGCTTCCTGCTATATACGTTTCTTAAAAGAATTGTTTCTTTTGTAACTCTAATTAATATATCGGACACAATTTCGAAAACTTAACCCCTTTTTTGTATTTTTTTGCAAAAGAAAAAGGGAAGGCGCCCCGACTGTGCCGGAGCGCCTTTTTAAGGAGTTTTGTATGAAAAGATTAGGGTTAACTTAATTGATTACTGAAGGAGTGATAATACTCCCTGGTTGCTCTGGTTAGCCTGTGACAGCATTGCCTGACCTGCCTGAGCAAGAATGTTGTTGTTAGAGTAGCTAACCATCTGAGTAGCCATATCTGTATCACGAATTGCGGATTCAGCGCTTGTGGTGTTCTCAACGATGTTGTCAAGGTTAGCGATGGTGTGCTCAAGTCTGTTCTGAACTGCACCGAGTGCGGAACGCTGTTCGGATACCTTCTGAATAGCTGCCTTGATTACATCTATGGATGCAGTTGCGTTATCATCTGTAGCGCCGTCTACTCTGATACCGTTTATTCCAAGTCCTCTTGCGGACATCATCTCGATTGTAAGACCAATCTTATTGTCCTTGGTGGAGTCCGCACCTACATGAAGGCTGATGTCAAGGCCCTTGTTAAGGTCAGCGAATGCAGCTATTGTAATTACTCCATCATCAATCTTAACCGACTTTACATCACCGTTGCTGGTTTCGTTGGCTGCTGCCTGCACTGCTTTAACAAATGCTTCCTTGCTGGTGAATACTTTTGTGTTTGCCGCAGGATTACCGTTTGCATCAAGCTGTCCGTTCGCCTTCAAAGCTTCTTCCGTAGCGCCTTCATAAAGTTTGTAAGTAATAGCGGTTCCAGCGGAGTTGCTGATTGAAACCGAATTTCCTGAAGCAAGGTTAACCTGCTGAGATGTGGTTGTAGCCACACCGGGATCTCCGGTTGTTGTATTTACCTGAACGGAGCCACTTGTTGATGCAACCGTTCCTATAGAAGCTGTTGCAAATCCGTCGCCATCAAAGGTAAGGTCCTGTCCGCCAATCTTGGAACCCAAATTGGTATCTGCAGTTTCAAAATGAAGATTTCCGATGCCTGTTCCATCATCACCCTTTAAAAGATAGGTCTCGTTGAACTTGGTTGTGGTGGATACACGGTCGATTTCTGTTACAAGCTGATCAACTTCTGCCTGGATATATGCTCTGTCGTCTTCGGAGTTGGTTCCGTTTGCTGCCTTTACTGCAAGCTCGTTCATTCTCTGAAGCATGTCATGTACTTCTGTCAAAGCACCTTCTGCTGTCTGTACGGAAGAGATACCGTCCTGTGCATTTGCAGATGCCTGTGTAAGACCCCTCATCTGCTTACGCATCTTTTCACTGATGGACAATCCTGCTGCATCATCAGCTGCACGATTGATTCTGTAACCTGAAGATAACTTCTCTGTGCTCTTTGCCTGTGTTGCTGTGTTTACTCCCAACATTCTGTTGGAATTCATTGCTGTTAAATTGTGCTGTACTACCATATTATTTCCTCCTTGAAATCATCGCACCCAATCCTTTGGGCGGTTGCTAATCTACTTCGCCTCCGGCTCGCACTTTCCTTCGACTACGTAGTAGTTACTGCAGGTCTTGCTATTGTGCGGATAACTCAACTCTGCTGCTTTATTGAAGTGCAACACTTGTTGCCCTACAATCATTATATCGTACTAGAATATAAAAATCATTAGCGATTTTTATAAATTTTTAAAAATTTTTTTGTTCAACACTCCAAATACCAGTATTACTAATTCTTTTCATCCATAAAACTTGAAGACATTACGCTCATTCCCGTCATATTTCTATAGTAATCATATGCCGCTTTTGAGTTTACTCTATTCTTTTTAATTCCTTGTCTTTCCTTTGCGAAGTAACCCTCTATCATCTTCTTGTTCCTGGCTTCCTGAGCCTGAATTGTAGAACTAAGTTCTGTTATTATCGTAATCTTGTTCTGCAGTTCCTTGATCTTGTCAGCATATTTTGATCTGTTTTTTTTCAATTCATCGGATACGCGCTCATACAATGATTCAAAACCTTCGTCGAGTTTCTCAAGTCTTTCTATAAGCACTCCTTTTTCTTCAATAGCTGAATCAAAACTGTTTATGTCCGGTTCACCTTCAGAAAAAGCTAATTCCTGTTTCTTATTATATTCTTGTATCTCTTTGAGTAGCTTAATCTTATCATCAAGACTTTCAGAAAGAATATCAAGACTGTTACTCATCATCAGATCCCTTTCCGCTATTGATCCTCATGACCTCTTTCCATGTATCACGTACAGAATGAAGATGTTCATTGACTTCCTTGAGGATTACTGCATCCTTTTTTAGATTTGCTTCAACGAGCCTGGTCCCTAAATATGAGTATATATTCTCAAAATCCTGGGCTACTGTATATCTCATATCAAGTGTCTGGCGAAGATAGTCAATAATCCTCTGCGCTTTGATGATGTTGGTATGTGCTTTTGGTACATCACCATCTTCAATAGCTTTCTCGGCTATATTGCAGAACTTGATAGCACCTTCATACAGCATCAACGTGAGTTCAGCAGGAGAGGCTGTCATTACCTTGTTGTTATTATACTGTGCATATGCATTAGGCAGTGCCATATTACTGTGATCCTCCTAACATTGATGTCAATGCACTTGTTTTACTCTGCATTTTAGCCATGGCTGTTTCCATTTTCGAAAATTTCTTATACCACATATCTTCATACTCATTAAGCTTCTTCTCGAGTTCAGAAATCTTGGAATTATAACTTGTATATTCTTCCTTAATCTTTTTGTCATCGTAGAAACTGCCAAAGCTTCTGTATCCGTCTACAGATTTTGACATATCGCTCATCTTGCCATACAGATTCTGAGATAACTTGGTAAAGAATGAAATAACCGTATCAGGATCACTGGCTATCATGCTCTTAAGTTTATCAGCATTTCCTGATGTATCAGCATCATCCGCGTCACCATCTATATGATACGCATTCTTTTCATTCTCGGGAGCATCGAAGTATCCAAGTGTAGATATTCCGAAATCACTAAGATACATGTTCTTTCCACCAATACTGATCCCCTCTGACATCACCATCTTAAGTGCAGACGCGACATCATTAACACTTGAGTCTTTTCTAAGTGCAGAATCCTTAAGTTTCTTCTCCCACTCTTCGACTTCTCTGTCACTAAGCTCTGCCTTTTCATCTTCTGTAAGTGGCTCAAGCTTACTATCTTCTGCATTATAAAGCTTGTCCATCTCATTGATGATTGAATTGTATTCCTTAAGAAAGTTCTTAACCATATCATAAATACCATCTGTATCTGTCTGAGTGGTTAATGTGACCTTCTCGCCTTCTTTTGTCTCATTAAGTGCTGTAATGGTAAGACCGTTTATTTCAAATACATTCTTATCGCTCTTAAACTCAGCATCATTTAACTTAATAATAGCATCCTGTGCCTTAACCTTGGTCGCTGTATTTCCTTTAAGATCACTAACTTCAAAGTCTGTGGCTGCTTTTGTTTTCTGATCAGCACTTAGCAAACCAAGCGAAGAAAGCATCTTAGCGCCATTTGCATCAGTTGCTTCCATAGAAAAATCGTTTTTCTCACCTGAATTCTTCGCACTAACAAAGAATCTCTGATTATTTTCATCAAAGCTTGCATTCAGTCCTGCTTCTTTAAATTTATTGAGTACATCAGAAATAGTAGTATTCTCATCAAAGTTTACTGTCTGTTCCTCGCCATTAACAGTAAGTTTAAAACTTCCAGCTTCTGTTATACCAAGATTGCTCATCTTTGTGAGTGCCGTAAACTTTCCAGTTTTTCCAGCTGCATCTGTAACCTCGCCACCAGTAAGATATGCAGTCTTAGCAAGTTGAGTTACTTCCAAGGTCTGTACACCGTTTACAGCCTTTCCGCCTGTGATAACACTTGCCGCACTTGAATTAGAAACTTTAGTGGTTTTCTTTGCATATGCATCAGTGAAACGCATATTTGACAGATACTTTGATTGAAGATTCTTAAGCTTTGAGTTAAGATCTTTCCATGCATTCTGTTTGTAATCTATTGTCTTTTGTTTCTTCTTAGCTTTATCCACTTTGACTTTTCTAACATCTACAAGCTGTTGGATAATGCTCTCTGTATCCATACCGGACATCATGCCCGTCATTCGCATAGCCATAAATAGCCCTCCTTATCGTTTTTCATCAACAAGGATTCCTGCCATCTCCCATACTTTTGCTATCATATCCAGAGTTTTCTCCGGAGGGAGTTCTTTTATAACTTTCTTGGTATCCTTATCCACTATCTTAATAGTTACTCTGTTGGTACCCTCGTGAATCCCAAATACTGCCTCGCTGTTTGTTGAGTTCTTATTAATGTTCTCAACAACCTTCTTGATAGCATCATTCTCGGCCTTGGTATTCTCTCTCTGTTCGTCTTCGCTCTTTCTGTCTTCGCGGGTATCACTTTCGGATGCCTTTGCTACCTCAAATGTCATCGCATCGATTTTCGGGGTAGCTGAATCAGCCAAGTTTACATCCGTGTTCTCAGCTTCTTTCTGTGTTGTTATGGGTTGAACCCTAACCGTTGACTGTAGCTGCATCGCTGTCATGGTTCCGATCGGTTCTACTGCCATTTAAGTCACCTCCTTGTGCTTTCTACCATTACCTAAACTTAAAGTCCACTACATGCCGGGCTTATATTATAAACCCGGCATATACATTGCTACTTATACGTTTCATATATTATATCGGTCAAAAATACGTATTCTTAACCCCTAAATAAAAATTTATTTCTTAAAGAAATCACTGAGAGCTGTCAGGCTGTCTGAACTCATAGCCTGTTCGTTCTCCTGCTGAATCTGGAGATATACTTCCTTTCGGTAAACCGGTACTTCCTTGGGTGCCGTTATACCTATCTTCACCTGATCACCCTTGAGTTCAAGGACAGTTATCTCAATGTTATTATTGATGACGATAGCCTCGCCTTTTTTTCTCGATAATGCTAACATATTACGCCTCCTCCTTCATCTTTTCGAGTATGTCATATATGGGGAAGCGTACAGGATATTTGTCGGAATCAACTATAACCTGTGCTGCCATACGTGTGTCTGCATTGATAACAAACGGTGCCTGCAGATTGACTGACATCTGCTTGATATCCTTCGGTACCGTTATTGTCACAAGTACAAGTGTGTTCTCAGTCTTTAATTCACCTATACCCTTAAGAAGTTCATCTTCAACAGTCGGATTGTAGTCAGATACTACTGCGAGTGGATCTATAACAGGCATTGCAAAGTTTGTTTCCTGCAATGACTGCATCCATCTTATACCTCCTGCAGGTCCGTTCTCCTCATCATGGACCAGCGCGAAGTCTGTAAGATCAGGAAATCCCACAATACCCCCCGGAAAGCGAATGATCTTATCTTCTGCAATGTCTACTACGCCAAATATTCTGGTTTCTACTCTCATTTTGTATACCTCGCTTATTCCTCTCTTGTGTTTTTTACTACTATAACAAGATTATACCTGTATTGTCTGTAAATTACAAATAATTAACCAAAGATGTCTGTAAGATTTTTCCGGTTGCCATCAAAGCTGCTTCGTATGCCATATTGGCTCCCTGAAGTTCTATGGCCGCATTACTGATATCGATGTTCTCATTTTCTGACTGCAGTTCTTCAAATGATGTCTTCTGACTCATCAGTCTGTTCTCAATAAGCTCGAGCTTCTTCTCTCTGGTGCCGCAGTTGGTCGTAGCATAATTTACTCTGTCAAGGTGATTTGACATATTTGTAATATTGTGTTCAAACAGGCTCTGCCTCTTTTCATTGAGATAAGTCATAGCTTTTTCTGCTGCTTCAACTTGGTCTCTGAGTGTTGCGGATTTTGCCGGATCTGCTGCATTTTCTTCTGCAAGTTTCTTTAGATCAGCAATCTTGCTGTCAAGAAGTGTGATCTCCTGCAATACATTGATCATATCATCAACATCTCTGCCTATCGCATGAACGAACACCTCATCAGCAGTAGTATTTACTCTGATAGACTGATTAAGTCCCACATCATATTCAATGGCCTGCTTCTCTCTTGTGATGTTTGTAAGATATTCAGGATTGTAGCTTATATGATTTAGAGGATCCGCATCGGATTTATCTATGCAAGCAAAGTAATGCTCCGGCTTAAGATCATTTGTTACCCAATTGCTTTTTTCATAGGTAACTCTGAATTCACCTTCGTCTACCAGCGTTGTTGTCTCATCATCCTGAAGTCCCATAAGCTTTCCGTATAATTCTTCACCTATGAGCAACTCACCTGTTTCCTTTATAAGGATTGCCTTATCTTTATTGGAATCTTCGGTAATGCTTATATAGGGACTCGGAACATCTTTGGCTGAAACTATCGTTGCAGTAACATCTACTGTTGCAGCCGCAAGTACATTGCCGTCCTCGTCAAGTTTCTCATTGCTTATTCTTGGAGCGATTGTTCCCGTTTCATCATCAAGATTTTTATATGCAAGTCTGATACGATGTATGCTGTACTCCTGTACATCGGCTTCCTTGATGTTTGAAGCGGGCGCAGAATCAAAATTAGCATCTGTGATATTATTTATACCTGCCGTATCAACATGTTTGATGCTGTCGATGATACTGCTGTCAAACTGTTCAGTTATGGAATAAAGTCTTGTCTCGGGCTTTGTAAACTTAAGTGTCGAATCCGTTCTGTAACCTGTAAATACAGATCTTCCGGCGTAATCAGCATTACCCGTAGCATATACTTCATCTCTGAGTGATTGAAGTGCATCGAGTATGGTCTGCCTGTCAGATGTGGTAAGTTTCTCTGAAGATCCCTTCTGGCACTGATCACGCATATCTGTTATGACTTCCGTAACACTTGAAAGAGCATCCTCGGTTATCTGCATCCAGCTCTTCGCATCAGGAATGTTTTTCTCATAGTACTGAGTTACCTGGTTGACATTTGTACGGAGTCTGAGAGCTCTGATCGCAACTATAGGATCCTCAGAAGGTCTGTTGATCTTCTTTTGTGTTCCCATCTGGTTGGACAGTTTGTCCTGCAGGATCTTATTGTTGTTTATGTTTGTTCTTGTGTTATTCTGAATAACCTTTGTAGTGATTCTCATACGCTACACCTCTTATCTGCTATTAAACACCCGTCTGAAGGATCAGTCTGTCATATACTTCTGTCAATGTCTGGATCATCTTTGAAGCAAGTGTATATGCATTCTGATATTTAACAAGATTAACTGCTTCATCATCCGTATCTACTCCGGAGATCGCTGTTCTCTGGTTGCTTATCGATTTTCCAATATTCTCGTAGTTGTTATGGAAAGTCTGTGCTCTGTTTCCGTTAAGAGCTACATCGGACAATACACATGTAAGGAACTCTCTTGTTGCAGCGCCTCTGTAGTTTGCAATGTCCTTATCATTTGTCATGTTGATGAAATCGGTCACTATGCTGTAATCATCTACGCCTGCTGCCTTATCCTTCTTTGTTGCAAGAAGATTTGCATTGCTGACAAGACTCTTGTGAACTGAAAAACTCTTTGCCGTCACTCTGTAATAGCTGTCATCGTCTGATGAAATGGTCGCAGGGATGTTGTTTCCGAGTTCATCATTGTATTCATTTGTTATATTGAGCTGCTGCTCACTTGTAGCTTCATTTCCGGTAAAGAGATTTATGCCTGATAATCCATCGGATGTATATCCGCTTCTCATTATAGAGTTTACGGCATTTGAGAATATTCTTACCCATTCATTCATCTGCTGCTGATAATATGGTATTCCCTGATATTTAACAGGTCTTCCTATCTCTGCTTCCTTGCCGACCTTGTTGGGTGATACTGATTCACCGGTTCTGTCTGTATTTATCTCAAACTGATATGTATAACCGGTTCCATTGTATGAGTATGTCCATGAATCGTAGTAGAATTCCTGTCCGCCGAAAGAGATTATTCCGCCGTTATCGGAAAGAGTACATTTATCCATGTCAGACAGATAATCAAGAGTTGTTCTTACTGTCACTGTCTGCTTTCCGCCTGAAGCATCCGCTACTGCTTCCAGTGTTCCTCTGAAGTTCTCGCCGTTGTTTCCGTCTCTCATCTGGACTAGTCCCATGAGATCTCCGCCAAGCAGCGGATTGTAAAGATTGAACTTGTCTCCGACATCCTCTGTTGTCTTGTTGGTTATCCAGTATACCTCGTAGAGTCCGTCTATATCAGACTGATTTACCTTTTCGTAGTCTTCTTTTGCGATACACTTAAGGTTTCTGCTCTCATCCGTATCAACGAGCATATGTCCGCCGGCAATCTTGATGATATACTGATGTCCGCCTGTCTCACGCTCGGGATTGTTTGAATCGACTATCGGATATTCATTTACTTCGACATTTACTATTCCTGAAAGCTCATCAACTAAAAGCGCTCTCTTGTCTCTGAGTTCATTCGCTCTGGCTCCGGACAGCTCTATTACGTTTATCTGCTTGTTAAGTGCTGCTATCTCATCAGATAAGGAATTGATCGCATCGATCTTTACCTTTATCTCTGCATTTACATCTTTCTGCACCAGTTCCATGTTTGCAGCCATGCTGTTGAAATACTGAGCAAGGTTGCTGGCCATACCTACAAACTGAGCCTTTGTTGAATCAGCTGCGGGATTTTTCTTTACTTCCTGGAGCGCATTCATCATTTTGTTGAATACTGTGGTGAAGCCTTCCTGTGTATCATCATCCTTGAAGTAATCCTCTATCTGAGTCATGTAGTACTCTTTCATGTTGTACTCGCCAACTCTTGAATTGTTTGCCCAGTACTTGTTGTCATAGAAATCATCATGGATTCTTTCTATCGTAAGTACGTCCACACCGGCACCGGCACAGCCGTAAGTCGTGAATGTACGGATGGCAGCTGCAGCAACCTGATTTACTTCCTGGCGGCTGTATCCTTCAGTCTCGGCATTGGAGATATTGTTTGCAGTTGTATTAAGTCCGGCATTTGCTCCAAGCAAACCCGTATATGCTATATTCAGTCCAAAAAATTGTGAAGGCATATCTGTCTCCTTTCATTCAAACTCATGAGCCGAGTGTGTTCACTATGTGCTCCAGCATCTCGTCAACCACGTTTATGTATCTTGATGCCGCATTATAAGCATTCTGGAACTTTATCATAAATGAAAGCTCCTCATCGGTAGAAACACCGATTATCTGCTCTCTTGCATTGCTTGTTGCCGTTACCGTCTGTTCCTGGTTGCTGAGTATTGATTCGTAAAGATATCCGGAATTTGCAACCTGGCTCACCAGATCGGAGTAGTAATCAACAAAGCTGCTCTTTTTCTTTATATTGATGTTAAGAACGTTATCCTCTTCAGTAAACTCTGCTTTTAACTTCTCCATCGTCTCAAAGTCAACCTTGCCGTCCGGAAGAACAAATCCAAGCTTGGTCGGCTGCTGTAAAAGGTCCATGTTTATCTGAAGGTTGTTAGTTGTGTACTGAGTCTCAGGTATATCGGGATCTTCAGGCATGAATGTCGAGCCTGTGTAACCGTCTGAAGCAATCTTCTGGAATACCTGAATGGGATTTCCGTTTGAATCTCTTAAATATGTTGAATTCGGATTGATCGCTGTTGCACTTGCTGCAGCGTCACTTAACACTGCGTTGACTGTTGTTGCAACGTTATGGATGAGTCTGTCAAACTCAGCCATGATGTTCATACACAGTGACTGCGATACCGAATTTGTATATCTGCTCTCATCAAGGTCAACATATGTGCCCTTGTGATCACCTCTTGCAAGGAGTGTTGATTTAAGTTTTCCTATATCAGTATCTATATCGGAAGAGATGAGTCTGTTAAGATCAAATACCGCTGCCTTTTGAGCCTCTTCTTCCGTATAATATCTGTTTCCGAAACTGTCTAAGCTGTACTTTGCATTCTTCTCCCAGAATACATAAGAAAAACCTGTATCGGGATCTGTCTTTGTTAAGATCTTGTATGCGTGATCGCCTCTTACAAGGTCTTCGCCTTCAAACTGTATCCATACGGTCGAGTCCAGATCTTCCGAATATGATATGCTGGCCAGTTTTCCGAGTTCATCTATAAGAAGGTTTCTTTCATCTCTGAGGTCGTTTGCTTCCTCAAATCCGCCGCACTCTATAAATCTTATCTGGTCGTTAAGATCCTTTATTTTGTCTGCATATTCATTTACCTTATATACAAGCTGATCTACCTGACCGTTTAAGCTCTTTTGATAATCAACGAGTCCGTCGTAAACCGACTGGCCTCTTGAAAGGAATTCAGAACACTTTTCAACGAACAGTCCCTGCGTTACCGCACTGCTGGGATCTTTTGCAAGTTCCTGAACAGAAACCCACAGATCGTTGATCGCCTCATGGAATGACTTGCCGTTCATTTCATCAAGCAGGCTCTGTATTTCGTCAAGAACGTCAACACTCACCTCATAAAAACCCTGTCTTCCGGCTTCCATACGGTAGGTATTGTCAAGGAATACATCTCTTACCTGACGTGTCTTTGCATAAACGACACCTAGTCCGACCTGCTGGTCGGACACTGCATCCTTATTGTGAGATATTGTATTGTAAACGTTGGTGGCCTGCATGACCTGCTGGCGTACATAGCCGGCATTTTCTGCATTAGATACGTTATGTGCTGTTGTATTAAGTGCGTTCTGGCTTGTCTGTAGACCTGACACGCCGACGTATAAACTACCCATTATTGACATAGGAATACCTCACGGACTGCGGAGTTATTAACTCTTACTATCAAAACGGCCGCTGCTCACTCCCATGACATCCCCCGACGCATATGCGTTTCTTGTGTAATTGGCGGTTTCGGGAGCCGCCTTCATGGCCTGAATAACATTCATATCAAATTGTACCATCTCAAGTGAACTCTCGATCAGCTGCTTGTTCTGCTCGTTGGACCTTCTCATCTGAGTTATCGTCGTAGAGAGCCTGTCATGAAGTGCAGCTAACTTCTGCTGTTCCTGTGGTCTGGTATTAAGCATGGCGATAAGATCGCCTAGCTTGAGTGTACTAACATCCCTGTTAACAACATTGGCGATATCCTTCATGCACTCCTCGCGTTTCTTTTCGATATTTGCGAGTCGTGAGAGGATCACCTGTTCCTCATCCGTGATCGAAGACAAAGCTTCGAGATCTGCGCTGACGATAACCGGTGTCTTCTTTAGAGACAAACTAAGGAGTCTCTCGTACTGCTCAGACTCCTGTCCTAAAGTATTGATAAGCTCTTCCATCAAACTTGCCACCGGTTATACTCCCTTCCCTAATGAAAACGTCAAATCGCGCAGTTGAATTTTGCAAAAAGTTTTTCTGCTAAGCTGTCACTGTCAACGCTGTAAGTGCCTGCGTCAATCTTACTTTTGATATCCGCAACAAGGTCCTCTCTCACATCAGCTGATGAAGCTACTGCCTGTTTAGCTGTTCTGAGATCCTTGCCTATGCTGGAAATCTGCAGTTGATCAGAGAAGCTCTTGTTAGTCTCGGTCTTAACCTGTTTGTTCTTGTTACCCAGGTTGTACATGCTCTGAATCTGGGCAAATGCATCTACACGCATAATCGCTCCTCCTAGAAAAAAATTTTGTCTGAAACTAATCGCTTCATAATGTTTATCGGACTTTTATCTGATAACTTTAGAGTAAATTTGCAAAAACGGCCAACTTTTATGTTTGGCCGTTTCTTAATTATTCCATGTTTCTTATTATCTCTCTTACTACCAGGATGTTTGTCGGTGTAACCGATATATCGTCTATTCCGTACTCAACAAGTTTTTCAACGATATCGGCATCGGATGCTATCTCTCCGCATATCCCGACGCTGCAGTCATTTGCATGTGCATTGTCGATCGTCATCTTTATCTGCCTTAAAACGGATTCATGATGCGGATTGTAATACTTCTGTATCCTGGTGTTTGTCCTGTCAGCTGCAAGGGTATATTGTGACAGGTCGTTTGTTCCTATAGAAAAGAAATCTACTTCCTTGGCTAGAAGGTCACTTATCATGACTGCGGCCGGTGTTTCTATCATTATTCCGATCGGGCAGTCCTTGTAGGGATATCCTTCCTCTTTAAGACCTTTCTTGACCTGCTCGATTATCCCCTTTACTTCCCTTACTTCCTCGATAGAAGTGATCATGGGAAACATTATCGATATATTTCCGAAATAGCTTGCTCTGTAGACTGCTCTTAACTGTGTCTCAAACAGTTCTCTCTTATCAAGAGATATCCTTATTCCCCTGTAGCCGAGTGCGGGATTTTCCTCTTCACCAAATTCGAGGTATGAGACCTGCTTGTCCGCACCTATATCTGCTGTTCTTATGATAAGCTTTCTGCCGCCTAAGCTCTCCGCCATCCTGCGATACATTACAAACTGCTCTTCCTCGCTGGGCGCGGTCTCTCTTTCCATAAATAGATACTCTGATCTGTAAAGACCTGCTCCTTCAGCATCGTTTAAAAGGGCTGCGGCAACATCTTTTTCATTATTTATATTTGCGTAAAGACCTACCACTCTTCCGGATTTAGTCACTGTCTTTTTGCCTTTCATAAGATCTAGGAGCTTTTTGTTCTTGTTTTCCTTGCTGATTCGCTTTTTATAGATTTCGATCTCTTCGTCTGTCGGGTCTATTATGAACCTTCCGCTGTGACCGTCTAAGATTGCCATCCTGCCTTCAAGCTGCGGTGCTATCGATTCTGTAATGGAGATATTTCCCTTGTCATCAACATATCCGTAAAGATCAACTCCCAAAAGAGCCGGTATGTTAAGGCTCTTTGAAAGTATAGCCGTATGTGAATTGGAACTGGTCTCACTGACCACAAATCCTATGATATTTGTCTTATCGAGTCTTACTATCTCTGCGGGTGTCAGATCTTCGGCAAGCAGTATGACCGGTTCGTCATACTTGTTTTTGCGGCAGGTGCCTTTGTAAAGGATCTCTATAACCTTGTTGTAGACCTCTCTGACATCCTTTATCCTGTCTTTTATGTATGCGTCCTCAAGCTTGGACATCATCTTTGCGAAGTTATCTATGGTAACAGCCACGGCATACTCCGCATTTACGGACTGGGTGCGTACGATATTGGTGACAGATTCTATGTAGTCCATGTCATCAAGAAGCACCATGTCAGCCTTGAAAATGGACGCATTATTGCTACCGACCTCTTTGAGGGCCTTCTCATACAGCCTTTCATACTCCTCCTTGGCTGTATCTATCGCCTTCTCAAAGCGCCCGATCTCTGCCTCAGGATCCTTGCATTTTCGCCTTACGACTTTTGTCTCGGTCCTGTCGTATATGGCTATCTTCCCGATGGAATAGCCCGTGCACGCACTTTTACCTTTTAATTGCATATATCTGCCTATTC
>JAEEGK010022076.1_pt1 | contig 13404 bp, 7 predicted proteins | sample 8958771 | NCBI WGS metagenome assembly JAEEGK01 (sample SAMN16246547, study PRJNA631951) | gut metagenome | biome: gut microbiome; feature: rumen; material: SC-attached | host: Bos | place: Iran: Karaj | collected 2018-10 | reverse complement strand
TGATTTTCTTGTACTTATCCTTCTTGTGGTCGGCTGCGCCTCCGCTCCGGACGCTCCTGAAGAGGGGCTTTTGGGGATTCTGTCGGCCCATGTGGAAAAAGGCGAAATCCTATACGGCCACCAGGACGACTTGTCCTATGGTCACACCTGGAAAGTGGAGGACTGGGCGTCGGACTCCCTGACCCGTTCCGACGTCAAGGCCGTGACCGGGATGTATCCCGCCGTCATGGGCTTCGACCTCGGCGGCATCGAGATGGGCGACAAGGCCAATCTGGACAGCGTCGACTTCGGCCTCATCCGGAAGGCGGCGATGCTGCACGCGGAGCGCGGCGGCATCGTGACTTTCTCCTGGCATCTGCGGAACCCGCTCACGGGCGGCGACGCCTGGGACGTTTCTTCGGACCAGGTCGTGAAGAGCATCCTCGAGGGCGGCGAACTTCACAGCCTGTTCATGGACACCTGGCTCAAGCGGCTCGGCGACTTCCTGGAGAGCCTGGAGGGAACACCGGTCATCTTCCGGCCCTGGCATGAGAACAGCGGAAGCTGGTTCTGGTGGGGGAAGGACCTGTGCACGGCGCAGGAATACAAGGATCTTTTCCGGACCACCTGGACCTATCTGACGGAAACCCGCGGCATCAAGAATCTGCTCTGGTGCTACTCTCCGAACAGCGGCGTCTCCGCCGAGGGGTACATGGACTGCTGGCCGGGGGACGACATCGTGGACCTGATGGGCCTGGACCATTACGAATTCCTCGGTCCCGACGGCTTCGGCCCGTCCGGCGAACGCTTCGCGGCGGAGCTCAAGCGCTGCCTGACCTTTGTGGAGGGCTTCGCCAAGGAGCACGGGAAACTCATGTGCCTGTCCGAAACCGGCCTGGAGGGTCTTTCCGATCCGAGCTGGTGGACGGGCGTCCTGTATCCCGCCATCAAGGATTTCCCGATTGCATACGTGCTCACCTGGCGCAACGCCTGGAACAGGCCCGGCCATTTCTACGCGGCCTGGGACGGCTTCGAGAACGCTCCGGACTTCCGGGCGTTCAGCGGGCTTGACGACATTGTTTTCCTGAAACCTTAAACGATTATGGCCAAGTTTTCCGAGAAAATCGGATATGCCCTGGGTGACGCCGCCGCCGGCGGCATCACCTGGAAGGTCATGTCCATCGCGTTCCCTCTGTTCTTCACCAACGTCTTCGGCCTTACCGTGGCGGACACGGCCACGCTGATGCTGGTGGCCCGTCTGTTCGACGTCATCACCGACCCGATGATGGGCGCGCTCGCCGACCGCACGCAGTCCCGTTGGGGCACTTACCGTCCCTGGCTGATTTTCGGCGCGATTCCGCTGGGCGTTGTCTTCGCGCTGCTCCTCTACACGCCCGATCTCGGCCTCGTGGGCAAGCGCGTGTACGCGTACTCGCTTTATCTGTTGATGATGGCTGTCTATACCGCCGTGAACGTCCCGTACGGCTCGCTCCTCGGCGTGATGACCGACGATGACAACGAGAAGAACGAATTCTCGTCCTACCGGATGGTGGGCGCGTATGCGATGGGTTTCGTCACCCTGCTTTCTTTCCCGTACCTGCAGAAGATGGTGGGGGGCGGCGACGCGCACCAGTACGCCGTGGTGGGCGTGATCCTGGGCGCCATCGCCGCGCTGGGCACGCTGGCCTGCGGCCTGCTCACGAAGGAGCGCCTGAAGCCTGTCCGGGCCGAAAAGTTCTCCTTCAAGCCCTTCGGAGACCTGTTCCGCAACAAGCCGTGGATCTACCTGACGCTCATCGGCATCTGCACCAATTTCTTCAACGGGTTCCGTTACGCGGTGGCCGGCTATCTCCTGGAATACTGCCTGCACGGAGACGTCACCGTCTCGGGCCTCATCATCAATTATACGGTGTTCATGACTTTCGGCGAAGTGACCTGCATGATCTTCGGCGGCCTGTCCCCGAAGTTCACCAAGTGGGTCGGGTCCAAGCGCAAGGCCTTCAACTGGGCCGCCATCATCTGCGCCGTGACATCCGTCGCCTTCTTCTTCATCCCGATGGACCCGAAATACATCTGGCTGATGGTGGCGACGGTCATCCTCACATCCATCGGCATCGGCCTCTATTCTCCGCTGCTGTGGTCCATGTATGCCGATGTGGCCGACTATGCCACCGAGAAGAACGGCACCTCCTCGACAGGCCTCATCTTCTCCTCCGGCACGATGGCCCAGAAGTTCGGATCGGCCATCTCGGGCGCCCTCGTCGCCCTGCTCCTCGGCGTCGCGGGATTCGTTTCCGGCACTGACGCCGCCACCGGTCAGACGGTCGTGACCATTACGAACGAAGCGTCTGTCCAGCGGATGATCTGGTGCCTGTTCTCCCTCTTCCCGGCGGCCATCGCCCTGCTGATCGTGTTCCTGCTCCGGCTGTATCCGATCAAAAAATAGCGGTTTTTCGGATGTATTTCGGAATTTATTTACTATATTGGACTGTTTTTAGCAAAGCTAACACTTTTACCAACCTATAATCAATTAACCAAAACCAACTTTCTGCAACATGAAAAGTAAACTTTTTGCTTCATTGATGCTGCTCCTGATTGGCTTCGGCGCGATGGCACAGACCGTCCGGGTGACCGGTACGGTCAAGGATGCGATCGGGCCGGTCATCGGGGCGAGCGTCATCGAAAGCGGCACGCAGAATGGTACTGTCACCGATTTCGACGGTAATTTCTCGCTGAACGTCCAGCAGGGCGCCAGCATCGAGATTTCCTCGATCGGCTACCGGACCCAGGTCCTCCCGGTCGGTGCGCAGACCCATTTTGACGTGATGCTCGAGGAAGACACCGAGCTTCTCGAAGAAGTGGTGGTGGTGGGTTATGGCGTCCAGAAGAAGAAACTCGTGACCGGCTCCACGGTGCAGGTCAAGGGTGACGATCTGGCCAAGCTCAATTCCACCAGCGCCCTCGGTGCCATGCAGTCCTCCACGCCGGGTGTGAGCATCATGAACTCGTCCGGTCAGCCGGGCTCGGGTTACAATGTGAACATCCGCGGTATGGGTACCATCGGTTCCTATGCCCCGCTGTACGTCATTGACGGCGTCGCGGGCGGAGACATCAACTCCCTCAACCCGTCCGACATCGAGAGCATCGACGTCCTCAAGGACGCGGCTTCCTGCGCCATCTACGGCGCCCGCGGTGCGAACGGTGTCATCCTCGTCACGACCAAGCAGGGCAAGGGCGACAAGTACGTCGTCACCTACGACGGTTTCTACGGCGTGCAGAACGTCCAGCGGATGCCTGAACTCCTCAATGCCCAGCAGTACATGGACATCCAGGACCAGGTCGCCTTCAACATGGGCAAGGATCCCATCGACTGGGCGAACACCCTGAATCCGACGCTCTACAACAGCATCAAGTCCGGCGCCTTCAAGGGCACCGACTGGCTGGACTCCATCCGCAACGTCAACGCTCCGAACACGAACCACGCGATCAACGTCGTCGGCGGTTCCGACCGCTCGAAGTTCTCGATGGGTGTCAGCTACACGCACCAGGAAGGTATCTTCGGCAAGCCGGTCGCTTCCAACTACAAGCGTTTCACCGTCCGCCTGAATTCCGACCACGTGCTCTGGCGCGACAACGGTCTCGACATCCTCACCCTCGGTGAGAACGTCACCTTCAGCACCAACCAGCGCGGCGGCATCGGCACCGGCAACCACTACTGGAACGACGTGTACAACATGCTGGCCGCGAACCCGCTCGTCCCGCTCTATCAGGAGGACGGTTCCTATACCGAGTATGACTGGCTGAGCAACAGCGGCATCTGGTCGCTGGACTCCTACACCAGCAACCCGGTCGCCGGCATGGTCTATTCCAGCCGCGGCAACAATGACAGCCACGGATACGGTCTCACGATGTCCGGCAACATCCGCCTCCAGCCCATCAAGGGCCTGACCTGGAAGAGCCAGTACAACTACCGGATGAGCGCGAGCACCTACCGTCAGTACGGTCTCATCTACAAGCTCACGAACTACGCCTTCTCCGATGTGGACAACGTCAGCCAGAGCGCTTCCGCCGGCTGGAGCTGGTCCTGGGAGAACACCGTCAACTATGTCTTCGACATCGCGGGCAAGCATCACTTCGACGCCCTCGTGGGCAGCACCCTCGAGCACAGCGGCTTCGGTGAGAGCGTGGACGCTTCCAACAGCGAGGTCCTCTGGCCGAACATGTGGAAGTACGCCTACGTGAGCAACACCGCCGGCGATCCCAGCAAGGACAATGTCGGCGGCTCCACCTGGGGTGACAGCGGTCTCGCCTCCTTCTTCGGCCGTATCAACTACGACTACGCCGAGAAGTACATGCTCTCCCTGATCCTCCGCCGGGACGGCTCCTCCAACTTCATGCGCGGCCACAGATGGGGCACCTTCCCGTCCGTCTCCGCCGGTTGGGTGATTTCCAACGAGCCCTGGTGGAACATCCGCCCGGTCAACTTCTTCAAGCTCCGCGGCAGCTGGGGCCAGAACGGTAACTGCAACGTCGACAACTTCCAGTACCTCTCCACGATTTCCGTGGGTGCGGCCAGCGGCGGTTATTCGTTCTACACCGGCCCCACCTCGACGACCTCCGGCACCGGCGCCTTCGCCGACAAGCTCGCGAATCCCGACATCACCTGGGAGACCTCCCAGCAGCTTGACCTCGGTTTCGACGCCCGCCTGTTCGCCAACCGCCTGAACCTCGCGTTCGACTGGTACCAGAAGGACACCAAGAACTGGCTCGTGAACGCCCCGATCATGGGACACTTCGGCGCCAACGCTCCTTATATCAATGGCGGTGACGTCCGCAACACCGGTATCGAGTTCGCCATGAACTGGAACGAGGCCCGCAGCCAGGACTTCTCCTACAACATCGGCGTCAACGTCGCCAAGAACAAGAACAAGGTCACCCGTATCGCCAATGACGAGGGCATCATCCACGGCCCCGGCAACGTCGTCCAGGGCATCGCGGAAATGTACCGCGCCCAGGTCGGCTATCCGATCGGCTACTTCTGGACCTACAAGTCCGAGGGTGTCTTCCAGAACCAGGCTGAAATCGACGCCTGGAAGGCTGCCGGCAAGGGTACGATCGTCGCTGACGTCGTCCCCGGCGACCTCAAGTTCTCCGACATCAACAACGACGGTGTCATCAACGACGCCGACAAGACCATGACGGGCGATCCGAACCCGGACTGGAACGTCGGTCTCAACTTCTCCGTCTATTTCAAGGGCTTTGACCTCGCTGTCAGCGGCTACGGCATGTTCGGCCAGCAGGTCTTCCGCGCCTACCGCCGTTACTCCGACAGCCAGTGGAACAACTACACCACCGAGGTGTACAGCTACTGGCACGGTGAGAACACGACGAACCACTTCCCGCGTCTGGTCGCCGGCACGAACTACAACTTCATGAACAACTCCGACATCTTCATCGAGGATGCGGACTTCTTCCGGATCCAGACCGTCACCCTGGGCTATGACTTCAAGCGCCTCTGGAAGAACGCTCCGTTCGGCCAGGCCCGCCTGTATGTCCAGGCCCAGAACCCGATCGTCTTCACCAAGTACAAGGGTCTCGATCCTGAGGTCGGTTCCTCCTCCGGCTTCGACGGATGGGCCAAGGGCATCGACCTGGGCTTCTATCCGCAGGCCCGCGGTCTCCTGGTCGGTCTCAACCTCTCCTTCGGCGGCAACCAGCGCGCCACTGAGGTCGTCGCGGCCAACAACTATGTGCCTACCGAGCGCGTCGTCGAGAAGATCGTCGAAAAGATCGTCGAGAAGCGCGTCGAGGTTCCCGTGGAGGTCGTGAAGGAAGTGAAGGTCCCTGTGGGCTCCAACTTCAGCGGCAACTATGAGGACGACCTCTTCTTCCTCATCAACCAGGCTGAGCTCCGTCCGGACGAGGCCTTCAAGCTGGGCCGGATCGCCCAGATCATGACCGACAATCCGGATGCGACGATCACCGTCACCGGTTACGCCGACAGCGGCACCGGCACCGACGCCATCAACCTGGATCTCTCCGAGCAGCGTGCGAAGGTCGTGGTTGACATGCTCAAGAAGGCCGGCATCGCTGTCAGCCGCATCATCACCAAGGCCGTCGGCGGCGACCGGGACGCTTCCCGCTCTCCCGAGTCCAACCGCGTGGCTGTCTGCATTGTCAAATAATCAAGAACGAAAGCGTCATGAAGAATATATTGAAATATGCGGCTCTCGCCGCCCTCGCTCTTTCGTTTGCGTCCTGCGAGTCCTTCCTGGATACCACCAACTACTGGTCCAAGGACAGCAGTAACTTCCCGGTGAACGCCACGGATGCCGAGCAGATGCTCGCCGGCATCTACAACAACCTGAACGTCTCCATCGGCAACAACGTCCATGTGAATCACTTCCTGTGGTCCGTGGCGGCGTCCGACGACGCGCTCGGCGGCGGTGGCGCGAACGACCAGACCATGCAGGCCGAAGACCTCCTGCTGAACTTCGGCACTGACATGTACAACAACTTCTATGTGGACCGCTACAAGGGCATCGCCCGCGCGAACGCGGCCATCGAAGCCATGCCGAACTGCGGTGTGTCCGACCTTCCCCAGTACATGGGCGAGGCGTTCTTCCTCCGCGCCTGGTACTACTACGAGCTGGCTTCCATGTTCGGCAACATCCCTTGCCCCGTGACCTCCACGGCCGACCCCACGCAGCCGCAGATCAGCGGCGAGGCGCTCTGGGGCCAGATCCTCGAGGACTGCAAGATCGCGGCCGACATCATGCCCGCCCGTCAGTCCATCGGTGACGGCCATGTGGACAAGTACGCCGCCGAGGCTCTCCTCGGCCGCGCCTACCTGTTTGCATCCGGCTTCTACGGAATCTCTGACATCACCCTCCCGGCCTATGAGAACGAGGCCATCGGCGTCAGCATCGCCGAAGGCACCAAGCTCGGCAAGGCCGACGTGGGCAAGTACATCACGGACTGCGTGAACAATTCCGGCTACTCCCTGGTCAGCGACTACCACAACCTGTGGGCCTACACGAACAAGTGCTCCATCGAGGATGAGAAGAATCCCTGGCACGGTCACGGCTACAAGTGGGTCGAGGATGACGGCGCCCGGAACCCCGAGGCGATGTTCATGATCAAGTTCAACACCCAGCCTTCCTGGGGCACCACCATCGGCTACTCGAACCAGACCGCCCTGTTCCTGGGCGTCCGCGGCCAGAGCCTGGACAACGGTGAGTGCATGCCGTTCGGAACCGGCTGGGGCATGTGCCCGGTCAATCCTTCCCTGGTCTCCGACTGGAAGGCCCTCGAACCGAACGACGCCCGTCTGGACGCCTCCATCATCGATGTCAATGACTTCAGCAGCACCTATGTGTTCGGCGGAGACTCCAACATCCAGGAGAGCGGTTTCTACCAGACCAAGACCATGCCGGTCATCGCCTGGAGCGAGGAGAACGGCAAGTACATGAAGTCCTTCACGAACGTGATGTTCCCGGGCCTGACCTGGTCTTCCGGCAACGAGGACAACTTCCAGCTGAACAGCGTCAACGACATGGTGCTGATCCGCTTCGCCGAGGTCCTGCTGATGGATGCCGAGATCAACGGCAACCAGGCTTCGTTCGACAAGGTCCGCCAGCGCGCCGGCCTTCCCACCAAGCCGCTCAACGAGGAGAACCTCCGCAACGAGCGCCGCTGGGAGTTCGCTTTCGAAGGCATCCGCTTCAACGACCTGCGCCGTTACGGCGAGAGCTATGCCGCCGCCGCCCTGGACAAGCAGGATGGCGTGGCGGTCTACAACAACGGTGTGCTGGGAACGAACAACGCTTCCAAGTACAACGGCGGTTACGGTGAGCGCTACAAGGCCACCAAGGGCTTCGTCCCGCTTCCGAGCAGCCAGATCTCCCTGTCCGCCGGCGCCGGCGAGGAATACAAGTTCACCCAGAACGAAGGCTGGGGCTCCCAGTTCGACTATCCGGGTTGGTAGCAGATTGTCCGAATCATTAAAATGATCAGAATTATGAAGAAAATTTTATACTTCGCCATTGCTGCCGTCTCCGGTCTGCTCCTCGCTTCCTGCCAGCCTCAGGTGCTGACCGGTCCCAAAGCTGACGGCCCGGTCGCCGCGAACGATCTGCAGAGCGCGTTCGTCATCGACGGACAGTTCGCCGACGCGGCCTGCACGGTTCCGCAGACGGACGGCAACTATATCAAGTATCACACGTCTCCGGCCCGTACCGTCCAGATCTCCACGGTCAAGGCGGACGGTTCCAAGAACATCCTCGTCACCGGCGCTTCCGGCGTGTTCAACATCACGCCTCGTCGCGGAGCCGATTCGAACCAGCCGTTCACGGTCTCCACGATCAACCAGGACGCTTCGGTCGTTTCCTTTGACAGCTCCGTCAACGTGTTTGTCCCGGGTGACCTCGCCCCCGAGGTGAAGGTCCTGACCGGCGAGTCCGGCTCGAAGGCTTGGAAGTGGTACACTGTGGACGGCGCCTGCTGGGGCAATGCCGGTTACAATGCGGGCAAGGCTGCTTCTCCTACGGACATTCCCGGCAAGTGGTGGGGATGCACCCCCGAGCAGCTGGAAACCGACCAGATTTCCCACTCCGGCGGAACCGCCTATGGCTACGGTGATCCCGACGCCTACATGGTCTTCAACGAGGATGGAGAATGCATCTCCTACAAGGCCGACGGCACGCAGATCGCCAAGGGTTCCTACGCCTTCGTGGATTACGATCCGACCGGCTCCGGCCCCCGCTATGGCTACGGCACGATTGTCACCACCGACGCTCCGATCCTGTTCCCGTTTGACATCAACACCCAGGGCTCCCGTACCAACGAGTTCGAGGTCGTCTATGTCGATCCCAACGTCCTTGCGCTGGTCAGTGACAAGGGTGCGGGCGACTGGGGTGAATGCACCTGGTGGCGTTTCAAGAACGCCTCCGATGCCGATGCCGCTCTGGCGGGTGACGGACAGCGCGCCTGGACCTGGTATACGATTGACGGTGCCACCTGGGGCAATGCCGGTTACAACGCCGGTCTTGCCACCGACACCGGCGACATCCCCGGAAAGTGGTGGGGATGCACCCCCGAGCAGCTCGAGACCGAGCAGCTCCAGCACTCCGGCGGTGTCGCGTACGGCTATGGCAGCGACGATGCTTTCATGGTCTTCGACAGCGCCAACGGTACGGTCACTTCGTACAAGGCCGACGGAACCGAAATTTCGTCTTCCCCTTATGAGGTGACGGACTTCCAGATGAATCCGGAGATCTTCAAGAAGGGAACGCTTACCACGACGGGCGGCTCAGGCATCCTGTTCCCGTTCGCCGTCAACACGGGCGGCGCGGTCACGACTTCCTACGAGATCATCTATCTGGACGGCACCATCATGTCCCTCATCGGCAACTACTCCGGAGCGGGCGACTGGGGCGAGTGCACCTGGTGGCGCTTCAAACCCGAGGACTAGGTCATCTCTCCATGAATGAAGGCAGCCGCTTCATGGCGGCTGCCTTTTTTACCATTTCAGATGGAAAAGACAAGCAGAACGACCATGACAGCGGTCCTGGGAGCCGGAATCTTCACCTTTTGGATGTGGATGTACCCCCAGGCCCTGAATTACCACGAGCAGAACCAGCTGTTCCTCTTTACCTGGGACTATTTCCGGGAGCGCATGGCGCTGCCGGGCGGTTTTGCGGACTGGTGTTCGGAGTTCCTGGTGCAGTTTTTCTTCTTCCGCTGGTCGGGCGCCCTCGTTCTCGCGGCGCTCGCCGTCCTGCTGCAGCTGGCGGTGTGGAAAGCGGCCGGAAGCGTGAACCCGAAGGGGGGGCGGGGGCTCTATGCCTTAAGCTTCCTTCCTTCGCTCCTGATGCTCGTGCATATGGGCAACATGGAGGTCCTGGTGAGCTATCCGGTCGCCCTGCTCTTTTCCGTATTCCTCTGCCCGCTTTTCGCCAGGGCGGGCTGGCACAGTATCTGGCTCATCCCGCTCGTGTGGTGGCTGGCCGGTCCGGTGGTCATCGTTCCGGTCCTATTCTCCGTCCTTCTCGGCCGGAAGCCGGCGGACGCGGTCATCCTGGTGTTCACCGCCGTGGTTTTCTATGCCGGTTACCGGCTCATGGCATCGCAGTATCCGATGCGCGACGCCATATTCGGTGTCAACTACACCCGTATCCGCGAGATGCTGCCCGCCCTGCAGGTCATCATTCCGCTGGTTGCGCTCGCCTGTATCTTCGGATGCGGGTTGCGCTTCAAGTCCTTTCCTGCCTTTTGGGATTGGGCTCTGTTTGCCGTTCTGGTGCTGGGAACCGCCCTCGGTGTCCGGCTGGCTTATGACCGGGATGCCTATGAGGTGCTTGCCTATGATGACCTCATCCGCCACGAGCGGTATCAGGAAGTGATCGAGCGGGCGGAAAAGTATCAGCCGCGGAACCCGGTCAGCGCCTGTTCCGTCAATTTCTGCTTGTTCATGACCGGGCAGCTCGAATCTCGGATGATGGAATTCTACCAGTGCGGAACGAAAGGTCTTGTGCAGCCGAGCGTCCGGGACAACGTGTCCGACATTACGTCGTCCGAGCTGCTGTGGATGATGGGCATGCCCAACATCACGCTCCAGTACTGCTTCGACATGCAGGAATCCATCCAGAACGGACGCAGCAGCGGCCGCTTCCTGTCGCGCATGGCCGACTGCAACCTCGTCAACGGATGGTACGGCCCGGCGGAAAGATATCTGGACATCCTTTCGCACAGCCTCTTCTACCGCAAATCCGCCTTGAAACGCAAGGCGATGATCGGGGACGAGGCCGCGGTGAACGCCGATCCGGTCTATGGATACATCCGCTCCGTCCGCTTCCGCGACGATTTCATCACCGTGTACGACGGACTCGACCTGATGATGGCGATTCTGTACAACCAGAACAAGAATAATTTCATGGCGGCCGACTACTATTCCGCCTGGCAGCGGCTCAAACAGACGGAGGATGTGAAATGAAGCGGCTGATTCCTTTCATCGCGGCCCTGTTGCTGGTCGCCTGCGCGCGGAATACGGTCTATTCCGACGACCTGCCCGCCATCTATCCCGACTACATCGGCGTGACGGTCCCCGCCGGCATCGCGCCTTTGAATTTCAACCTTCCCGAGGAATATGACCGCGCGTTCGTGGTCGTCACCGGAAGCAAAGGCGGGGAATTGAAAACGAAGGGCCGCTGGGCTTCATTCCCGGTCAAGGCCTGGCACAAGCTTACCGCACAAAATGCCGGTGGCTCCCTGCATTTCACGGTCCTGGGCCGGAAGGACGGTCAGTGGACCCAGTGGCGCGATTTCATCATGTATGTCAGTGACGCGCCTCTCACCGACTACGGCGTGACATACCGCAAGATCGCTCCGGGCTATACCACTTACAGCCGCATCGGCCTCTATCAGCGCGACATACACTCCTTCCGGGAGGATCCCATCATCGAAAGCACGCTCACGCCGGGCCAGTGCATGAACTGCCACACCGCCAACGCGGCCGATCCCTCCCAGTTCCTGTTCCATCTCCGCGGCAGGCACGGCGCCACGCTCATCCAGCAGGACGGTGTCCGTGAATGGGTGACCACCAAGGCCGACAGCACCCTGGGCAACATGGCCTACTGCTACTGGCATCCGGACGGCCAATGGCTGGCCGGCTCCATCAATCCGGTCCGCCAGTGTTTCTGGACCGGTGACCAGCAGCCGATCGAGGTGTTCGACATGGCCTCCGACCTGGTGGTGATGGATTTGCGGGACCACTCCCTGATCGTGGATCCGCGCCTGACGACTGAAGATTATCTGGAGTCATCTCCGGCATTCACTCCGGACGGGCGCACCCTGTATTATTGCAAGGCGAAGGCCTATGAGGTCCCCCGGCAGGTGGACAGCATCCGCTATGACCTGATGCGTGTTTCCTTCGAACCCGAAGCGGGCGTGCTCGGGGAGATCGAGACTGTCATTCCCGCCAGCGCCTCCGGACGCAGCGTCAGCTTCCCCCGTCCGTCCTATGACGGCCGCTGGCTGATGTACAACGAGGCGGACTTCGGCGTCTTCCCGATCGACCACAAGGAGGCGGATCTGTGGCTGATGGACCTGCAGACGGGGGAGACGCGGCCGGTTGACGAGGTCAACAGTCCGTTCTCCGAGAGCTATCACAACTGGAGTTCCGACAGCCGCTGGTTCCTTTTCTCCAGCCGGCGGGACGACGGGCTGTACGTGCAGCTGTATATCGCGTCCATCGACAAGGACGGACGCTGCACCAAGCCGTTCGTACTTCCGCAGCGCAATCCCCGGAAGTTCTATCACGGCATCCTGTATTCATTCAACGCTCCCGATTTCACGAAGGAGCGGGTACGCTTCGACACCCGCGGGGTGTATCGCGAAGTGTTCTCTGACAAACGTGTCCAAGCAACGGTCAAACCATGAAAAGAGCAGTTTTCCTTGTTTTCGCCCTTGCGGCCTTTCTTATTCCTTCCTGCGAACGCGACGCCGCGCAGTATCGCATCCATGGAAGGGTGGTGTCCAATGACTTGGAGGACATGCAGATCTTCCTCGTCCCCCTGGGCCACGAGACGGCGGAGTTCGTCGATTCGGTCCGCATCCACAACCACGAGTTTTACTTCCAGGGCAAGGAGCACTGGATGTGCGAAATCCGCCTGGGCAAGCGCCAGCGGGACAAGGGGCAGAATCTGCTCGTGGTCACCGAGCCCGGCGACATCTATGTCACCATCGGCCCGGACAGTTCCGGCGGCGGCACGCCCCAGAACGACAGCCTGCAGGTGTGGAAGGACCTGACCATGGCCCGGAATCGGGTTTTCGGCCCGCTGTATGACGCGGGGAGGAAGGCGGAGGCCGATTCCGTGCACAATGCGTACAAGAAGCGGACATGGGAACTGGCCCGCAACGTGGGCGAGGAAAGCATCCTCGGCGCGTTTCTCATGAATCTGTATCCCCAACCTGCGGAGTAAGCCATGCTGGGAAAGAAAGGCAGATGGATCTTTGGCATTTCGCTGGCCGCCCTGCTCGCGGTGGCCGGGGGCAGCCAGGTCTGTTTCCTCCTTCGTCATCCCTTTTTTCGGAAATACGCCGCCCAGTGCGGCCTGACCTTGCGGGAGGCCCGGGAGGCCTGGGGGCGTCCCGACCGGATTTCCGAGCAGATGATGGGACTGGCGGTGGAGGCCTCGCTGGAAAACTGGGACGCCGTGGCGGCGCTCGCCGCCGAAGACCGCAAAACCCTGGTGGGCACCTACTATTACAACCTGGCCAATGCGCACAAGGGACAGCTTGCCGACCGCCTGATGGACTATTACCAGCCCTTCGAGCGGGGGCTTTTCCTCCCGGTGGGGGAGAAGTCCACGCCTTTCCAGATCGGTTGTGCGGGGGACGTCTGGTTTGCGCTGGGGGACATGTCCA
>JAEEGK010022074.1_pt1 | contig 13405 bp, 19 predicted proteins | sample 8958771 | NCBI WGS metagenome assembly JAEEGK01 (sample SAMN16246547, study PRJNA631951) | gut metagenome | biome: gut microbiome; feature: rumen; material: SC-attached | host: Bos | place: Iran: Karaj | collected 2018-10 | reverse complement strand
GTAAATACTGATAAAACCCTTCCAGCTGTTTCCAGACCGACAGGCGGATTGCTGTTTTATCCTAATATGAGCAGAGCTGAACTGATGAAAAACACAACGGTTTCCGCTTGTGTTATGCTTATCGCCGACAGCATCGCTCAAATGACTTGCAATGTCTACAAGAGAACTGATAACGGGCGTATGCGCGACGACCGCCCTTCTCTTTCGTATCTCTTGCGTAAGCGTCCGAACTTCTACGACGCGCCTTTCACTTTTAAGCAGACAATTGTCACCGATTTGCTGATAAACGGCAACGCTTTTATTTTTGTAGGAAGGAATCCGGATGGCTCGCCTAAGAGTTTGACGCCACTGCCTCCGGAATCGGTGCGCATCTGCTTTGATGATAACGGAGATGTTTATTATGAGTACACCTATCAGGGCGCGGTTTATAAATACCGTCCGGATTATGTGCTTCATATTCCCGCTTATCGCTATGGAACTATCAGAGGCGTGTCTCCGCTGGCTTATGCTTACCATGCTGCAAAGCTCGGACTTAATCTTGATGAATATACAAACGACAGCTTTGATGGCGGAATCCATTCTAAGCTTTTGATTGAAGTGCCTCAGACAGAAAAGAAGTTCGAGAAAGAGGATGCTCAAAAGCTCAAAGAGCGCATCCTGGATGCTTATGGCGGTCGCGACCATGCAAATGATCCGTTTATCGTTGCAAATGGAATGAAAGCCAGTGCTCTCAATCTTGCCAGCAATTCAGATGCACAGCTCGCAGAAAACCGCACTTATTCAGAGCGCGAGGTTGCGAAAATCTACCGCGTTCCGCTTTTCATGCTTGGAAAAGACGACTCGAAATTTACGAATCAGGAACAGGCAAACACTTTCTTTCTGCAGCACACACTTAGCCCTTGGCTTGTGCGCGTTCAGCAGTATCTTGACCGCTTGCTTACTTATCCGTTTGCAAACGACCACTATGTTGAATTTGACACTGATACAATGCTCCGGGCTGACTATAAGAGCCGTATGGAAATGTACATAAAAGGACTGACAGGTGGAGTTTATACGCCTAATCAGGTTTATGAGCGTGAAAACTTACCAAAAACAAAAGAAACATGGGGAGATCAGCATTTTATGCCGGTTAATCTTTCCACAATTGACAAAATCGCCGCTCAGAATCCAGCTGATGCGGGCAAAAACACAACTGACACTATTAAGGAGGATTAGTCAAAATGGATGTTGAAAAACTGATAAAAAGAATTAAAGACGGTCAGCAGTATAGAAACATGGAGCTGCGGGCTGTAAAAAATGACAAAGAAAAGCCGGAATATCGTGTTTCCGGATATTCTACGATGTTTAATCAGCCGTTTGTGCTCTACCGCGAAAAATGGGGCGGTACAGAGTACGAAATCCGCGAACAGGTCGATTCTCACGCTTTCGATGAGTGTGATATGTCGGATGTTATCTTCAACCTTAACCATGAAGGCCGCGTTTTTGCCCGTCAAACTAATGGAACTCTCGAACTCACAATCGAGCAGAAGGGCTTGAAGGTTGATGCCTACCTCGGAGGTACTGAAGAAGGTCGTAAGATTCACGAAGAAATCGAAGGCGGCTACCTGACAAAGATGTCTTATCGCTTTGTTGTCGAGGATGACAAAGTTGAAGAGTTTACAGAGGGAGAAAAGCGCGTTTATTTACGCACTATAACCAAAATAAGAAAGCTGTACGATGTTTCGGTTGTCTCTATCCCAGCAGACGACCACACTTCTATTTCAGCACGAAGCTACTCTGACGGATTGATCGAGAAGCTTCAGGCGGAGCGACTGGAAGCTGAAAAGAAAGCGGAAGAAGAACGTCAGGCAGTTTTGAAAGCCGAAGCAAGAAAGCGAGAGCTTGAACTGCTCGGAAACTCTTAATTTGTAAGGAGATTAAGCTTTATGGACAAGAAAGCTAGACGCGCCCAGCTTATCGCTGAGATGCGCGAAATGAACGAGAAGCTTCTTTCTGAAAAAAGAGACTTCACAGACGAAGAGAAAAAACTCTACGACGAAAAAGACAAGGAGATGAGAGAACTTTCAGCTCAGATTATGGCAGAAGAGCGTCAGGCCGCTCTTGCTGGATTCGCAACAGACCTCCCACAGCCAGAAGCTGACGAAGGTCGCAGCGCTTCAGACAATGAAGCAAAAGAAGAATTCTGCAAGTTCCTTATGGGTGAAAAGCGCGACCTTAATGTCGGAACATCCGGCTCTCAGGGTAACGGATACGCTCTCGCACCACAGGAATTTTCTGACGAAGTAATTGCTGCTATCGAAAAAGATACACAGCTTTACAAGATTGTTGATAAGGTTCCGGTAAGTGGTGCCGGTTCTCTTGGCTTGCCTTATGAGTCAGCAGATGCTTCTGATGCTTCATGGACTAATGAAGTGCCAGATGATGAAATTTCTGGTGATACAACATGGGCGTTCGGTAAGCGTGAGCTTATTCCTACAGATTTGGTTAAACTTGTTAAAGTTTCAAAGAAGATGCTTGCAACTTCTGCGATTCCTATCGACCAGCTTGTAAGAAATAAGCTTGCTTATAAGTTTATGTCGGCTTTTGAAAAAGGTATTCTTGTAGGTACTGGCTCAGGTCAGCCTCTTGGTGTGTTTACTGCATCTGCGAACGGTGTTCCTACAACTCGCGATGTAACATCAGACCGCTCAGCTTTCACAAAAGCAAGCGGAATGCCATGTTGTGCCGATGACCTTATCAAGATGAAGATGAATCTTCGCCCTGGTTATCGCAAGAATGCTCAGTGGGTTATGCACACAGACATTCTCCGCAGCATTATGCTCTTGAAGGACAATGACGGACAGTATATGTGGCGCCCAGGTTTGCGCGATGGTGAGCCTGATACCATCCTTGGTATGCCAGTAATTGAAAGCGAGTTCGCACCTAACACAGTAGGAACAAACCTCTATGTTATCGTACTCGGTGATTTCAAGAAATATTACAAGTTCGCATACTGGAAGAACGTAGAAATTCAGCTGCTTGTTGAAAAGTTTGCCGGCAAGAATCAGATCGGATACCTCGGTCACACTCTTGCTGATGGTATGCCTACACTCGGCGAGGCATTTACTCGCCTTAAGGTTGGCAACAAGACTTCTACAGGTACTGTAGCTGCGACCTAATGAAAATCAAAAGCTTTGCCGCTTCTGATATAAAACTTTTCATCTGCCATTGATGTTCAGTTTGCCCCCGGTCCTCCGCCGGGGGGTTTTATTTATCTGACTTTCTTTTTGTTATGAGAAAATTATATATAGTCGGTAAGGCAAACAGCCCGGAAACGCGCGAACAGTTCGCAGAGCCAGAAGCAGAGGTGTGGATGCTTGGAACAGACGACCGCGAAGGCGCTGACAAGTATTTCGAGTTTCACGGTATCAAGGTCGAGCATGAAAATACAGCCTATGAGCTTCCGGATGCAGTCTATAATCAGGGCTTGCCGATAAATAATTCCATCAGTGCGCTTTTAGTTTATGCAGTTCTTTCAGGTTATACAAACATAGCTATTGTGGGCGCTCCGATGAACGCAAGGGATGAATATATTCAGGAACGGCCCGCTCTTGCTTTTCTGGTTGGCTATTTTGCCGCTAAGGGAATAAAACTTTCCTGGGACGGTATGGTTGAAAATCTTAATTATGGCAAAAAAAAGACAGTAAGGAGGAAATAAAATGTCGAAGAAAGCACAACAGGCAAACAATGCGCCTGAAGCTTCAGAATCAAACGCAGCTGAAAATGCAGCGCCTATTGTTGAAGCTGGCGAACATTACAAGAAGGTAAAAGTCCGCTTTTTAGGCTTGATTTGCGGAGATTTCGGAACTTTTGACAAGGGTGATGTCGGCGAGATTGCGCTCTACTCAGCCCGTGAACTCGAAAAGGCTGGAAAGGTTGAAATTGTTAAGGAGTAGGCATGACATTTATCACGAAACAGATGCTTTGTGATTTTGCAAACAAAGTAGTTGATAATGAAGATACTCAGCCGGATTCCTATTGTAAAGCCGCCATGGAAGCTGTTCGCGATTATCTGGGATATGATCCGGAAAGCCAGACATACACTCAGACAGTCAAAGGCGATGGCGGTTCGCTTGCAGCGCTTCAGGCTATGCCGATAACAGAGATTACTTCTTTATCGGTTGACGGTATAGAAGCCGACCCTGACGAGCTGGAAGTTGAAACAGAGAATTATATCTGTTTCAAAGACAACAGCATCTTCCAGAAAGGAAGCCGCTACACTGTAACTTTTACAGCCGGATGGGTTACTGTTCCGGACATCATCAAGATGGCAGCGCTGCAGATTGCATCGCTTATGTGGGAAAGTGCGGGCGGAAATCTTGCGGTAAGTTCTACGAGCTTTGCTGATACAGGTTCCCGTGTTTTTAATAATTTTACATCAGACCGCTTTCTGAAACAGATAGCGCAGTATAAGCGTGTATTTTAAGGGAGGTGTTCTAATGGCTGACGAGAAAAAAGAAGAGAGCTTAGTGGAATACCGACTGTCACAGATTGAGCAGAAACTGGATCAGGTGCTTCAATTGCAGCTTCAGCAGCAAGCACTTGATTTCAGAATGAACACTGTAGAGGCTTGCATTAAAGACCTGAAGAACAACCAGAAAAAGAATGTTGAGCGCTGGCTTAATCCTCTTATTGCTGCAATTGTTTCGGGGCTTGTTTGCTTTGTTTTTATTAAGGTAGGGCTTAAATGAAATATCCTCAGACACTTGCAAGAGAATTCTGTTCGGTTATTTCACCGGCGCGGCTTGAAACTATCGGAAAATACGGTTGTTGCGCTTTTGTGTTGCTTTGGTGCTTAGGTATAGAGCCGGACAACATGGAAGCCATAGAGCTTGTTAACGATATGATAAACGCCGGAGTTATCGAAAAGGATTGCACTGTACACTGGGCGGAAGCTGTAAAGTTTCTTACAGGTCGGGACATCACTGTTGAATTCAAAAATATTAAAGACATTCTATCAATCAAAGATAGAACTCCGGTCCGCTATGATTATAAGGGACAGGGGCACTGGGTAGGAGTTGAGCGGGGAATGATTGCTTTTAATCCGCTCAAACAATCAAACTGCGTAGATAAAGGCGTGCCGGTAACGGCGCGGATTATCAAACTTAAATAAAGGGAGGAAGTAAGATGTCAAAGAATGTTTATGATCTTATTGTCGGCATCTGTAGTGCTGTAGACATTTTGGCAAACACAATCAGTGTTTTCTTTTTGTCACAGGGTAAAATCGACGGTAAAACTGCCAGCGTAATTGCTGACGTTACAGTCGGAGTGACAGGACTCGTTCTCGGAGTTTGTTCACGCTACATCACAGATGTACCAGTACAGAAAAAGAAATAACAGTTTATATGTTTGAAACAAAGGCTCCGCACTATTTGCGGGGCTTTTTTATTTGACTTTCTTAAGCGGAGGAAAATGAGCATGGATGAAAAACTAAAAAGCCGGAAGTTCGTTGTGTGGATTGTGTGGCTGATTATTACTATTCTTGTGATTTTGTTTTGTACTGCAGTAATGATTATTACACATAACATCACCCAGGAGCTTACTTCTTTAATTGAGAAGGTGCTCGGCTGGTTCTTTGCAATATCTATGATGTATCTGGGAGTAAATGCGGGCCAGAAAGCGGCTTATGCCATCGGGGATGCGATAAGCTCGCATACTGAAACAGAAGAAACACAATCGGAGGGTAAATAATGAACACATTAACAATTGTACTGGCAATTATAGCGGTCATCGTAATAATGGCGGCTGTTATTTATGTATTGATTCAGAGAATAAAACATCTGAAGAAAAGAAACAAAGAGCTTGAAGCTGCCTACCATCAGGCAGAAAGAAACGTTGCTTATCTTGTGAAACACGCTCAGGAGCTTTCACAGATTCAGGCGGAAGAAACTGCAACATTAAACGAAATAGCGGGAGCAAAAACAGATGACGAGATTTATGAAATTGTTAATAGCATTGTTGATGCTAACAATAACAAGCTGTAAGACTATACCACAAAAGAAAAGTTATACCCTCGCGCCTTTCCCTAAGCGCAAGGAACTTCCGAAGGCTTCCAGCGTTCAGGATATGGCTGTCATTATTGAGATGCAGAATTCTTTGATTGCAGAATGGGAGCTCTGGGGGAAAGGCGTTAAGGAGATGCTGGAAAATGACGGGGCAAGTAATAGCAGCGCAGATTGATGTTTCTGCAGTTCAGGAAGCTCTTTCCAGTACAACAAAGAGCCTGAAGTCGATTGAACGCTCAGCGCTCAGGGTTGTTGCAAAGGCAACAGCGAAACAAGTTCGGGCGGCAATTGTTGCATCTGATCTGAACACCAGAACGGGAGAGCTGCGGAAAGCTTACATCTACAAGGTAAAAAGAGACGGAACGGAGGCGAACGTTTTCCCGAAGGCTCTTTCCGGAAAAGACCGCACAATCTTTCCGAAGGCAATGACGCTTTCCTACGGTCACGAAGGTCCGACAAAGAGATGCAAAAACTGGCGGATTGCTCCGCGTGGTTTTGTTCAGAAGGGGCAGCAGTTTGCCGAGAGCGGAAACTACATGAGCGAAATTCAGGCGATGATTGATTCAGAGCTTGCAAAATATTGGAGTTAAAACATGGATAAGATTTTTGATGTAATTAAGAGCTTTATTCTTAATGATGTAAATTATGAGCTTGTAAAGCTTACCGAGCAAGGCGTTACACTTCCAGCAATCTCAGCTGATAACATACTTTTCGGAACGGTGGACTTGTCACGATACAGCGCTCCGGTAGTGGTTGCGGTGCTTCCGGAACAACAGGAGCCGGATGATAGTTTTATAAACGGCTTCTCTGACCGTTCAGAGTTCGTTGTTACTTTCTTATTTCAGAAAGCGCTCTACCCTCTTTTAATAAAAAGAATGTGCCGCTACGCAAAAGCTTTCCGAACTGCTCAGGCTAAAAATCCGGATATGTCGGACGGAGTGGAAAGTTCAGATGTTACTCTTGTGGATTTCTTTCCGGATTGTGGCGCGGTGCCTCAGCAGATGACCGCTTGCGAAATCAATCTTGCAATTGATACAGAAGAAGAAATCTCATAGAGCAATATGACTTTTTTATAAATCTTATATAAGGAGATAAAAACCATGGTTAAAAAGCATCAGATTGCACCTTTCCTTAACAAGGCAGTAGACTCCGAGACTGGACTTGTAGACAAGACAAACCCGGACTGGATGCGCTTGTGTAAAACAGCTTCTTTTGATTTGCAGCTCAATCCTCAGACAGAAGAATATGATTACATCTGCGACGAACAGCCTACTACAGAGCTGGAAAAGTACAATCCTTCATTCAACACTCCGCTTGTTATGCACGAAAAAGAAGATGATTATAAATTCATCTTCAAAAAGTTTCTTAAGCTTGCAACAGGAGACAAAGCAAAGAGTGAGCTTCTTCTGGTGTTCTTCCAGGAGCCGGTTGATACAACTGCCGCAACTCACACAAAATTTGCTGCCTGGCGTGTAGACTGTACAATCATCCCGAATGATTTGAACAGTGTAGATTCTACACTCACATTCGACACAAATTTTGCTGGTACTGTCAAAGTGGGCTATGTTACTATTGATAACGGTGTGATTGCATCCTTCACAGAAGGCGACTACGAAACAACCTAATGAAGAGCTTTTTTCTCGACAAGCTTCCCGACTGCATCACAGTAGCCGGGAAGTCTTTTTTTATTAAGACAGATTTCCGCGTGTGGCTTGGATTCTCTCAGACTATCCAGGAAAAGAAAGCCATTATTGATGAGGCTGATTTTGTTTATACCGATGAAGTTCCATCTGCAGAGCTTAAGGCTGAAGCATTTAAGCAGCTTATGGAGTTTTATCATCCGGAGCCGGAGCTTCCGCGTTCGAGTGGTGGCGGTTCGGAAAAGGTTCTCGACTATGTTTTAGACAGTCAGCTTATTTTTGCCGCTTTCTGGGAACAGTACGGCATCGACCTGACAGAGACAGACGAAAACGGGCATTTTCTGCCGATGCACTGGCACAAGTTTCTCGCTCTGCTCGCGGGCTTGCATGGCACAAAATTGAATGATGTCATGGGCTGGCGGTGCTGGAAGGGAGATACGAAAACCGATTACGGAAAAGCAATGCAGAATCTGCGAAATGCTTGGGCGCTTCCAGAGGCAAGCGAAGAGCGTGAACAGGTTCAGAAAGACCTCGACAGCTTCAATTCTCTTTTCGAGAAAAAGACGGAAAAATCTTAAAATGTTTGCTTTCAATATGACATTTTTATTATGTCTAAGAAAGCAACGATAAAAATAACTTCCGACACAAAAGAAGCGGAATCCGGTCTTGACCGTGTTTCAAGTAAAATAAATCAATTCTCAAACAGCAATAAACAGTCGCTCTCTTCATTACAGCGTTTTAACAGTTCTTTAACCGGAGCGGCTAAAAGTTTCGGCGCGGTAGGTGTTGCAGTAGGCGCGGCTGTTGGTGTTATCAAAAAGGCAAATGCTGCCATTAAAGAAACTACAGATTTATACAAAGTACAGGCAACAGCAGAGCGCCAGCTCGAAGTTGCCGCAAAGAATAATCCTTACTTAAACGATACATCCGTTATTCAGCTGAAAGCCTATGCCTCAGAGCTTCAGAATATTTCGACTGTAGGAGATGAACAGCTTATTCCGATGATGGCTCAGCTCGCTTCTGCCGGACGTACTCAGACCGAGATTCAGGATATTATGAGCGCCGCTCTTGATGTTTCTGCATCCGGAATGATGTCTCTGGATGCAGCTGTTTCTGCATTAAATAAGACTTACAGCGGAACTGCGGGGCAGTTAGGAAATCAGATAAGCGATATTAAAAACCTTACAAAAGAAGAACTCGCTGCCGGAAAGGCTGTTGAAATTGTCGCTCAGAAGTTTAAGGGACAGGCTAAGGAAATCGCCGAGGCAACCGGTTCCAGCGAACAGCTTAAAAACGCTATCGGAGACTACAAAGAACTTGTCGGCGAAACTTTCGAGGGTGTTTTCGCTCCGATGAGAAGATGGTTTACTGAAGTAATCAAAAAGCATACCGACGCAAAGAAAGCCGCCAGAGAACAGAAGAAGGCTGTTAAAGAGATTTACGACGAAGAAGGAAACATCAAAGAGGATGCGAAGGAAACTGATTTATATACAGTATGGCAGAATACAAAGAAAGAACTCGATGCCGCCCGCCAGTCTCTGATTGATTACAAAAAAGAACAGGGATTCGACAGAACAAATATGGAGCTCTGGGACCGCTACACCATTGACGAAACTGAGAAAGTCAAAAGACTTCAGACCGAGGCAAACAAGGCGGAGCACGCTTATAGGGCTGTTGTAGAAAAACGAGTTCAGGCGGAAGAAGCTGCCAGAAAAGAAGCTGAAGCCCAGGAAGCTATTGCAAAGCAGATTGAAGAAGAAAACAACCGGCTTGAAAAGCGCGAAAAGCTCAGAAAAGAATACAGCGACACCATTGAAAACGTACAGGCTCAGATTGCCGCCCGTCGTGCTCTCGGCGAAACAATCACAGAAGAAGAAGAGGCTCAGCTGTTACTCAATGCCGCTACCGCTCAATATATCAAGATGTATTCCGACCCGGCTTTCGACCGTTCCCAGACAAAGAGCGGGATGTGGGCCGGAGAACAGGAGCAGCGCGAACAGATTGCAAGCCTTTCTGAAAAGGTTAAGCTTGCTTCTGAAGTTGCAAAGCTTAAGAGCGAAGCTGAAGGCATCGCGAAAGAGGCGGTGTCTTATCTTGGCGAAGATTCCACAAAGCTCTCTGTTCAGATAGGAAATGAAATCGATGTTCTTTCCGAATATATGACAACACTCGACCAGACTGGCGAAGCTTATGCTCAGCTGACAGAAAAGAAAAATCAGCTTGCAGAGCTTCAGACAGAAGTTCAGAAACGCGAACTTGAAGAACAGGCACAGGCGGCAAAAGATAAGGTTGCAGAGATAACTGATGTTATTGCCGGATACGTTGACCGCTTTGCAGAAATTACAAACGGCATCACCGACCTGGTAAGGCAGAACAACGAGGCAGAAAATGAGGAAGCAATGACAGCGCTTTCTCAGCAGTACACAGACGGAATTATTTCCTATGAGGAATACTGCGAGAAGAAGAAGGAGCTCGACAAGAAAGCTGCTCAGGAAGAGTATAAGCTTAAGATGTGGGAATGGAGCGCTTCACTCTTACAGGCTACGGCAAACGTTGCAATGGGTGTGGCAAAGGCACTTGCCGAGGGCGGACCATACGCCGGACCGATTCTCGCTGCATTGATTGGCGCTTCTGGTGCTATTCAGATAGCAACCATTACTGCAAACAAACCGAAGAATCCAAGCTTTGCGACTGGTGGAATTGTTCCTGGAAGCAGTTATTCCGGAGACAGAGTTCAGGCAAATGTGAATTCCGGAGAGATGATCCTGAACGCCCAGCAGCAGAGAAACCTCTGGGATATGGCAAACAGCCGAGGCGGTGGCGCGGTTGTAAATATGCCGGTTACAATTGAAAACAATGCCAGCAATGAAGTAAGCGCATCTGCAGAGATGTCGCCTGATGGTATGGTTGTGATGATAAACAAGATTGTTAACGCTCAGATGGCAGCGGGCAAATATAATCAGAGTATGGATATTGCTCAGAGCCGCCGCAATGGAATTGAATATCAATAGGAGTTTATATGAACGTAGTACAATGGCCTAGTAATATACCGACAAAGTTTTTTTCCGGAAACGACCAGCCGAAGCCGAACACCGAAACCACTTCTTTTATGAGCGGTCGACAGGTGTCATGGCAGATAAATACTAAAAAGCTGATGACCTATAAAATGAAGCTTAAGCTTACAAAGTCACAGCTTGCCGACTTCTGGACCTGGTTCAATGATACACTCGGACAGAACGCAAACGCTTTCACTTGTGCTGCAATCGGTAACGGAACTTACCGATTTGTTTCAGTGCCTTCTCCGGAAGATACAAAACAGACAAGCCGCGTTCTTTCCTTGGAAATTGAAGAGGTGTTTTAATGACTAGGGCTCAGATATTCAATCTGCTTTTTAATGGCGGAAACTATGCGAAACAGTATCTTATTAAACTTTCTCATCCGGTTGCCGGAGTGCTCCGCTATGTAAATAACAATGAGGCGGTTATTTATGGCGATGTAAATCCGGAAACCTACCAGCCCGCAAATTTTAGTTATACGAAGCCGGATGCTCAGGGAGAAGGCGGCTCTCTCGAAATTGATGCTACTGATAACTATCAGATTGTTGAATGGTTAGACAAAGCCGACCATCGTTATACGCTTGAAGTTGTGGGCTGTCTGAACAATGGCGCGGTTCAGCCTATCCGCTCATACCGCCATTTTTATGGAACTGTTTCTATGGCTGAAGATAATAAGTTGCAGTTTACACTTGAAAGCGATGGCCGCCTTGGAATGGTTTTCAATGTTTACAAATACGATACAGCTCTCAATCCGGGAAACGCTTAGATGTCAGATAAAATTGAGGTCGATGTTTCTCACCTGATTGGAGTTCCTTATCTGGATGGCGGTCGCACACTTGCGGGGCTTGACTGCTACGGAATGGCCATTGAAGCAGAGAAATGTTTCGGCAAAAAGCTCGTTGATGTTGTATATGAAAATCACGATATAGAACTTTCTCAGAGGCTTGTGCCTCTGATGAACGTCCGCCCTATTGACTCTATTATAGCCAGCGCTTTGTTAGAGTTCCATATAAACGGGTCTCTCCATGTAGGTGTCGCTTTGAATGAAAGGCTGATGATTCATTCAACAACGAATCAGGGCGGAAGAATCTCCCTGATAAAAGCTTATAAAGTCGCGGCAATTTATGAGGTTATTTAATGGCACGTTTTTATATCTATGATTCAGTTTCAAATTCAAATACAACCTTAAAAGCAAATGGAAAACTCAAAGACATCTTTCCGGAATTAGATTTCAAACATTCAATAGTTTTAAAAGCTGGAAACAGACTGGATGGAGATTATTGCTGTACAGAAGATGATGTTCTTTATATCCGAAAAGTGCCGGGAGTTGTTTCAACAGCTGCCGCTGTTGCTATTGCCATAACAGTTGCAGTTGTCGCTGTTGGTGTCGGTGTAGGTACTGCAATTTATGCAAAGCAGAAATCAGAAGAAGCAAAGCGCGAAATGGAAAAGGCCCAGCGCAATGCTGCAAACATGGCGCAACAGGCTCAGCAGCTTCCTTTCATTCGTGGAGCAAAAAACAAAAAGGCTTTGGGAGAGGCTATTCAGTTTGTTATGGGGTCGGTTTACAATACGCCTTATAACGTAACTGATGGATATTACAGCATAGATGGTGCTGATGGTGTAAACAGCTATTATAATGCAGTTTTTTCAGCCGGATACGGATCACAAAAAATCACTCAGCTTTTACTCGGAAATGAGAATATCAAACAGGATAATAACGGAATTTCTGGTGTAAACAATTTCGATTCAACCTCGCTTTATTATGATCCAAATAACTCGAATCTTGTAGAAGTAAGGCAGCCGGGCGAAGTTCTTACAATTACAGACGGAAACCAGAAGGTAAGTGCGACCTATGCCGGCGCGGAACTGAAACACGAATACGGTCAGGATGCAGAGCCGGTTATTGTTCAGGCAGCAGAAAACGCAATGAAGATTCAGGTGTGTATTGCTTTTAGCTGTTTAAGACAATACAATTCTGATGCCGAAACCTGGCAAGAGCGTACTGCAGTGGTCCGCCCATACTGGTCGAACGATGGCGGCGCAACCTGGCACGAGTTTTATTTTGCCGGAACGACCGACAACACTTTTGTAAAAAATTCAAATAAGACAATCCGCTATGTAGCAACAAAGACCTTCAGCGGCGCGGAAAGTTATGGAAAGAGCATCTCTATCAAGGTAGTTAAGGAAACTCCAAAGGCTGAAAGTGGAAGTCAGGAAGATTGTCAGCTTTTATGGTATCAGACTTATTGCTATGATGCTACACAATCGAGCTCTACAGATTTAGTGGCTTGCACTCCGCTTAATGCAGAAGCTTTCAACAAAGTGACAAGAGTTGCATATAGAATCATTGCGAGCGATACAACTCAGAATCTGATTGATGAGCTTCATGCAATGACAGAAGGTTATGCCTATACCTGGAACGGAACAGGATGGAGCTCGACAAAGAGCCCTACACGAAATCCGGCATCCTGGCTTGTTGAAGTTCTTACATCAGACATTCATCTGCCTAGTAAATTTAATTCTAATGAGCTTTATCTGCCATCTTTCGGGGCTCTGTACGAATACTGCGAAAACGAGGGCTTTTATTGTGATGCTATTCTCACCCAGAGCGAAAAGAAGCTCGATATTGTTGAGAAGATTCTTTCTCTTTGTAATGCTTCCC
>JAEEGK010022072.1_pt1 | contig 13405 bp, 11 predicted proteins | sample 8958771 | NCBI WGS metagenome assembly JAEEGK01 (sample SAMN16246547, study PRJNA631951) | gut metagenome | biome: gut microbiome; feature: rumen; material: SC-attached | host: Bos | place: Iran: Karaj | collected 2018-10 | reverse complement strand
ACGCCGGTCAGTATGCCTACGCTCACCGCCGCGACAAGAAGGGTGACTTCCGCTCTCTGTGGATTGTCCGCCTCAATGCCGCTGTTCGTGAATTCGGCATCAGCTACAGCCAGTTCATTTACAAGCTCTCCAAGGCTGGTATCAAGATGAACCGCAAGGTTCTCGCCGATATGGCCGTCGCCGACCCCGAGGCTTTCGCCAAGGTCGTGGAAGTTGTGAAGGCTGCCTAATTTGGACGAAAGTTCAGGTTAGCTGTAACTGCATCTTAAACGCGAGAAATTGCACCCTGCTTTGCAGGGTGCTTTTTTGTTGTCATCCCCGCCTCCGGGCGGGGATCTCCCTTACAGGGGATTAGAAAAAGTCCGTGGACAGTTCGGTCTTTTTGCGGCCGGCCGGCTCGATGACGGCGGCGGAGAACTTCGCTACCTTGAACAGGCTGCTCGTTGTCGCGACGACTTCGTCTTCGGTCATGGAGAGGATGGTCTTCTCGGATTGTTCCATGGTGCGGAATTCGCCCAGGTGGAGCGTCTGCTCGGCCATGCGGATGACGCGCTTTTCGGGGCTGTCGGCGCCGAGGTACATGCTGCCCAGGATGTTTGCCTTGGTGCGCTCGAATTCGCCCTTCTTGAATCCGTGCTTCAAAAAGTTGCGGGTCTCCACAAGCGAAAGGTCTAGTGCCGTCTTGAGTTGGTGCGGGTCGGTGGCCAACGACACACCCCAGTCCACGCAGTCGCAGTAGATGTCGGCGGTGGAATACACGGAGTAGGCGAGGCCCTTGTCTTCGCGGATTCTCTGGAACAGGCGACTTGCCATGCCAGCTCCCATTGCCACGTTGAAAAGCGAGAGCGCGCAGCGGGCACGGTCGTCCATCATGCTGCGGTCAAAACTCAACCCCCAGAAGAGGTTGGACTGTGCGATGTCTTGCTTTTGCACGACCTTCACGCTGTTGTGCGCCTTGTAGGTGTCTGCCGGTGCTGTACTGATTGTTTTCTTTTGTGCGAATTTTTCAGTACAAAGTTTAACAAGTTCTTCGTGGCCTACCTTGCCCGAGGCGCAGATAAGTAACGGAATTTCGCTAATCACCTGCTCCCTGTACTTGAGCATCTGCTTGTGCGTGAGGGCCTTGACCTGCTTGATATTGCCCGTGATGGAGTGTGCGATGCCGCAGCCCTTAAAGTGAATCGCGTTGAATACATCGCCTACGATTTCTTCGGGGATGTCGTCGTAGCTGTGGATTTCCTCGATGATGACGCGGCGTTCTTTTTCCATCTCCTTCTTGTCCATGCGCGGGTGCATGAGCATGTCGGCGATGACGTCGACAGCGGTGGGGAGGTGGCTGCGTTCAATTTGTGCGTAAAAGCCAGTCTCTTGACGGGTGGTGTAGGCCTCGAGGTTTCCTCCATGGTCCTCAATGGCTCGGGCGATTTCAAGTGCGGAGCGGTTCTCGGTTCCCTTGAACACGAGGTGCTCGTAAAAGTGGCTCAGTCCAAATTCATCTTTTGCTTCGTGGCGGCTTCCGCGCGGCACCCAAGCGCCGATGGCGGCGGAATAGGCGTGAGGCATGTAGTCTGTGAGAATTGTAATTCCGTTATCGAGAACAGTCTTTTTAACAATTTGCTTCATAGGGTATTAGGGGCTAGAATCTAGAGGCTAGGATCTAGGGGGTAGATCTCCTCTTTTATGGGCGTACTCGCGATGCTTTGCTTTGATTTCTTCGCTGACGTTTGTGCATTCTTGGAGTTTGTAGTAAAAGTCTTCGATTTGCTTTGGTGTGTAAATCGTCTTGCGGCCCGATATGCGCTTGAGCAGAGTTTCTTGCAGTTCGCTGCAATGGAGGATGCTCCAGAATTCGTTGTTCTTGGGGACCTTGCGGAGTGTGCAACGGTCGCTGAATACGATGATCGAGATAAAGTGCGCCTGCTCGCGGCGGATTTTCAAGAAACGTTGCAGCGAAAGGATGTGGCCGATGTTTTGTCGAATAGGGTTATAGAAAGTGTGCTCGGTATTTGCGTTCAGGTGCTGGTTCCAGCGCTCGCTTTCGAAGTCCCCGGAAATTTCACCGGAGAGGTTCTTGCTTTCGAGAACGTAGATTCCCGACTGGTGTAGCAGCAGTGCGTCCACTTCGGTGTAACCAGTGCGTGCAGGCACGTAGAGGTTGCGAAGCAGTACGTACTTGCGCTTGTCAGTGTCGCAGACGCGGGCCACGAGGGCGGCCATCGCCACTTCACCGAAAATGCCTCGCGGGTCGTTTACAATACGTTCGTCGTTGAATTTCGGGTCGGGCTTGAAAAACGCTTCGGTGCGGGTGGGCGCCTGCGTTACGCCGAAACCGCCCAATTCGTAGGGTCGCCCGAATTCGTGCAGGTTGCTGCCTTGGTGCCGTTCGTGCTCGAAATCGCGGAATGTCTTGCGGCGGCCGTCGCCATGGTACATCTTCGGGTTTTTCCTGGGAGCCTTGCTCTTGATCTTGAAAAAGATAAGGGCGAGCAGCAGGATTAAACCAAGAAGAGTCGTTAGCGAAAAGGACATGCCGTAAGTATAGCAATTCCCCTTCATAACAAAAAACATCCGTCTCAAAAAGACGGATGTTTGAAATTCTTATGAATTGACAGATTACCGCACAACCTTGCGGTCATCAGCGGTCATGTCAAGGAAGGCCTGGACAGTCATGCTGCCCTTGTCACCTTCTTTACGACGGCGCACGGACACAACGCCATCGGCAACTTCCTTCTCGCCGACGATCAGGAGGTAAGGCACCTTCTGCAATTCGCACTGGCGGATCTTGTAGCCGAGTTTCTCATTGCTCTCATCGACTTCCACGCGGACGCCGGCGTTCACGAGTTCCTTCTCGACCTGCTTCGCGTAGTCAACGAACTTCTCGGAAATCGGAAGCACGCGGGCCTGAACCGGAGCGAGCCACAGCGGGAAATCGCCCATGAATTCTTCGATCAGGATGCCGAGGAAGCGTTCGATGGAACCCACGGCAGCGCGGTGCAGCATCACCGGAATGTGCTTCTGGTTGTCCTTACCGACATACTCGGCACCGAGACGCTGCGGGAGGTTGAAGTCAACCTGAATCGTACCGCACTGCCAGTCACGTCCGAGGCTGTCCTTCAGCGTGAATTCGAGCTTCGGGCCATAGAAGGCGCCTTCGCCCGGGTTCAGGATGTAGTCGAGGCCAGCGAGTTTCGTTGCTTCGGCGAGGGCGGCTTCAGCCTTGTCCCAGATTTCGTCGGAACCCACGCGCTTTTCCGGGCGGGTGGAGAACTTCACCACGATATCGTCAAAACCGAAGTCGTGGTAGATTTCCTTGACGAGGGCGCAGAAGTCTGCCACTTCGCTTGCAATCTGGTCTTCGGTACAGAAAATGTGGGCGTCGTCCTGCACAAAGCCGCGCACGCGCATCAGGCCGTGCATGGTACCGGCAGGTTCGTAACGGTGGCACTTACCGAATTCGGCAAGGCGCATCGGCAGGTCGCGCCAGCTGCGGAGACCCGTGTTGAAAATCTGGATGTGGCAGGGGCAGTTCATCGGCTTCACGGCCATTTCCACGTCGCCAGCGAGCGTCTTGAACATGTTCTCGTTGTACTTGTCGGCGTGGCCGGACTTGATCCACAAAGTCTTGTTCACGATTGGGATGCAAGCATCCCAGCTCTTTGGCTCGGCAATGCCCACGCAAGCGTGGTCGCTGCACTCGCCTTGCATCGCTGTCCGGCGTGATTACTTCGAGGTAGCCACGATTTTTGCTGCTTGTTATGGGCGTTCCCCACACTATCGTGTGGGTCGGGCTATATTTTGGGGGCAATCGGCTACGCTTACGCTTGCCGCACACCTCCCAGAACCAAGCCTCGCTCCGCGAGTCTTGTCCCCAAGGGGTCACTATCCCTAACACAATGTAGTTATGCTCTATTTATTGAAATTTTTCACACAGCGGACTGAATGTCCTAATGATTTCACGCCATATTGAGCATAATTCGGCCAGTCACTTTTATTTACAAACGATATATGACTAGCATGCTTACTGAGTCCTTCAGTATCATCTAGCCGAGTGTATTTTGGATCGTATGCAGTATGATATTCAGTCGAAGTCCAAAAGAAAGCATATTCTCCCAAAGCATTAAAATCGTCATGAATCGTTCGAGTTCCAGCCGGAAGTGCGGCAAATCCATATGCATCATCACCATTTCCTGAACGTTTTCCGTTATCATCCCAACCTTCGGCCCAACCACTTGTAGATTTCAACTTTTGGGCAGCTTTTGACTTCACGAAAAGCACATCGTCAATGTTTGTCCCTTCAACAACGCTAAACAAATATTTCCACTCTTTCATTGAAGGCAAATGCCAACCATCAGGACAAGCCTTCATTGCCGCATCATAAGTATATAGTCTACCATATTTTTTACAGCTGACATTTTTGTCATCATAACACCAACTATCTTCTGTCTTGAAATTCAAATTTTCAGCCATCCAAATCAATTTGCCAATAGTGATATACTTGTATGTTTTTTTGTCACGTTCATCAACGAATGTTCCATTTGGAGGATTATCAACAGGCTTTTTTGCAATTTCATTGACTGGTGACTGAACATCTTTTTTTGGCTTTTCTTTTTCAACCATTTGGGCAGTAGATTTATTTGTCGAATTTACATTAGAACTTTTTGTTTCGCTTGGATTGAATTTTCCTTTTAGCAAACAATATTCAGCAGTAAATTTTCCATCTTCCAAGCCACGACCGATACAATACGCTTTTATCTTCAAGCCTGCAGTATATTTTTGCAGTTCATCTTTTTCCGATTGGAAAAAATCTAAACCAACAGATTTAATCGGACCGTTCCCAGAAACTTCAAGTGCAATATCAGCAAAGCCTTCAGTTCCTTTGACAATACCAACAATCGTGTATTTTGAATCCTTGAATTTCTCGATATTCTCATATGGCGTAGCGAAAGCTTTTTCAATTTCATCAATTGAATATACAGCATCAGATTCCGCCATCGTCAAATTACCAAAGCCCTCAATAATCAGCCACAATCCGGCAAGTGCACAAATTCCATACCAAATAATAGAAACTATCGCTGCATTATTTGACTCCTTTTCGCTATTAAAGAACTCACCGTCAAGAATCCTAATAGAATCATAAATTAGCCATCCACATAAACTTGTAAAAAAGAACCAAGTGATTAAATTCAAGCCAAAATTTTCATTATAAATAGCAACCGCTAAAATAAAAATGACAAGTTGAATAAATCCGAACGCTTTTTTACCCCAGACAATATTATGAACGCCAAACCATCCAAATAACAAAGTTATAATTGACACAAGTGTGCGATTGGGAACCTGTTGATTTTTCGGTTTGACACAAGTTTGTCGACTCGTCGCAAAAGAATCCGCAGTCTCAGTCTTTTGCGTTTGATTCAAATTAATGTTTATTGATGGAGCCTTGGGATTATTGACTTGAGAAGTTTCAGTTTTCTTCAATGGCTTTCCGCACTTAGTGCAAAAAGCTGTTCCATCAGGAAGTGAAGTGCCACATTTTGTGCAAAACATATTTTCTCCTTTTAAAAAATCCCATTCAAAAAGAATGGGAACATTTTCTAAAGATCGTCCTTGGTGAATTTGACCTCAAAGCTTTTTTTATTGAGGTCAACAAATTGCATTGTAATACCTCGATTTGTTTCCTTAAGTTGCTTTATCATATTTTTGGTATCTTCATCACTCGCTTGCATTTGCTTCAGATTGACCAAAATTGCTTGAGCTGACGCACCTAGAATAGCCTCTGCATTTTCGCTGAATTCCCCCAGCACTTCGTAGGTAAGCACCATTGCTGTTTCAGTCAAAGAAATGTCTTTCCAATTCATAGTATCGTCAATTTTTTGAGGCAATTCGGATTTTGCCGAAGATACGTAAATTTTTAAAACATCGTCCGTAGAACAAGCAGACAGCATAAGTGCTACAGAGATAAAGATTAACGAGAATATTTTTTTCATAGAGTTTCTCCTTTTTAGTTATGCAGTAAATTTTGGAACCACAATGGCAAAGATGATTGCCAGAACCATTATGCAGCCAATAGCAGGCCAATAAATACCATAAATTTTTTTCGACAAATTGCCTGCATTTAAAGTAAGTCTACGATTATATCCAGCAACATAAGTTCCTTTTATGATAGCATACAAATCACGAAGCATGATAATAAAGGGCACGATTGGGAATACAAACGAGAGAATCAGTTTTAAAACACCTCTTGATTTGTTTCCCGCGAAAAAATCGTGAGCACCAAAAATACCAAGCCAAAAGCACAAATGAAGTGCTGTTGATTGTGATACCGCCATAGGTTGATTCTGTTCCATATTGTTACTCCTTGGTTATGGGTTAAAAATTTGTTGTCCCGCATTATATCCTTGACTGAAGCCCTCTTGAACATTAGGATCTCCAGCCAAAAGAATAACTGTTCCGACAATTAGCAGGATAAATAAAGCAAATGGTAGGAACACCAAAAACTTTGTTAAGGGAGCATTGCCGATGAGTGGTCGTCCCCATCGATCACAATACGAGCCACTTAAAATACAAATCAAATCTATAATCACCCAAATTCCCACAATAAACGAGGAAACAACAAGGCAAGTGAGTATAAGTTTGACAACTCCGAGAGTTGTTTTACCCACATAAAAATCATGTATTCCGAGCCACCCTAGAAATATGCACAGTAAACCCGTAACTTCCTTGCTTTTAAGTTCTTGAGGCGGGTTCGCAAAGGCCATTCCCATAGAAGCATGGTTTTGTTGATTTTGGTTCAAATTAATATTAATTGAGGGAGCTTCTGGATTTGCTATTTGATTGGGAACGGTATTCTGAGGAACGGGTTCAGTTGAAACATCCTTTGCAGGCATAGTCTCTTTTAAAGAATTTCCACAGACACCGCAGAAGGACTCTTCATCATTAACTTCTGATCCACATTTAGAACAAAACATAGTCTAGCCCTCCCGAGAAACAGGATCTTTTTCATTTTCATGTTTGAAGATGAAGGAGTATGCCAAAAAGCACGCTGCAGCTGCGAGCGAAGAAATGAATGCGGCAAGAAAAACTTTTCTCATATTCATCCTTTTTTAAAAAAGATTTTCTGAGTTACCTCTTGTTAAACAAGGATTCTTGCCAATTTTTGTGTGAATACAAAAAAGGCGTAGATCGTTGCATTTATCCACGTGAGGCTGTGCATGCCTAATAGACGATAAACGCAAACGACCCACGCCCCAAACGGGCTGTTGCCCCTGGTCATACGACCAAAGACCGACTAAAAAGTCGGTATAACAAACTGAAGCATACCGCAAAACGGCATACCTGCGTGAGCGTCCGCCTCGTTCTCGTCTATTTGAAATTTGCACATTTCACGTGGAGAACAAGAGCAAAACTCTCTATTTCATTCTAAAAATAACTAATAAATCAGCAAAAAACACATTTCCAGCAAAATTTCTAGCGAAAATGATGCCAAAAGCACAATTTTCCAAGCAAATACATATTCCAACTTGGAATGAACCTCCCTAAAACTTGCCTTTATGGGGCGAAAAAGGTATATTTAGAATGATAAGGATAATGCAACCCAATGGAAATTGACATCCAAATAGATTCCCTAACGAATTGCCTAGTGTGCCGAGAAACAGGAGAACAACTCGATACCGAATTTCGACTTGTCCTAAAAACTATTTCAAAAAAGGATGCAGCAGCACTACAACGAAAAGGATGGAAATTCGATTGGAGCATTCCCCATCAACATGATTATGAGGTTTACGAGCTACTGTTAAAAGGCGACCCACAAGTGCAGGGGATGATTGCCCTAAAGCACATCCGCGATCAATTCTATACACATGTAGATATCGTAGAAGCAGCTCCAGAGAATATCGGACATTTAGGGAAATACAAAGGTGTAGGAGCGCACCTCTTTGCAATAGCCTGCAAACTAAGCTGGGATGTCGGTAACGAGGGCTATGTTCAGTTTACTGCGAAAACGAACCTTGTAGAACATTATCGTGAAACTTTAGGAGCGCGAAACATCGATTCTCAAAAAATGTTCATCGACAGTTATGGAGCATTGAAACTAATCCGGACCTATTTTCCTGAGGAGGCATAATATGATTGTAGCAGAAATTGAACCAGTTGTTGCATCACGCAAGAGCGATATGCTGCGAGAAAAATTCGACCGCTTCGGTGAAGATTTTTCTGATGGTCGTTTAACCGAACAGTCTCCAACCGAGCGTCATTTCCGTTTGCATGAAGCGATCGCCTATTCAAACAGTTTAGGGCGTCCGCTCACAGAGCAGGAAATGAAGCTGTTCGAAATTTAAACGTTGGACATATTTTTCAGAAGGCCATTGCTGATAAAGCAATGGTCTTCTGTTTTGGGCGGGTGGGCGGGTAAGCCCGGGCGTTGCGGGTGCGGCGGCTGAGCACCCGCTAGAAAGGGTGGTGAGCAACGGCGTGCGAACCAGGGGAAGGCTTTCCCCTTCATAAAAAAACATCCGCCTCGTTAAAGACGGATGTTTGAATTTTTATAGATGGCCTGACTAGCGGACGACTTTTCTGTCTTCAGCGGTCATTTCCAAGAACTGAGCGACGGTCATCTGACCCTTATCGCCTTCCTTTCTCTTGTTGACAGCGATGAGACCTTCTGCCTGTTCCTTTTCGCCTACAATAATCTTGTACGGAATCTTCTGGAGTTCGCACTGGCGGATCTTGTAGCCGAGCTTTTCGTTGGATTCGTCGACTTCCACGCGGACGCCGGCGTTCACGAGTTCCTTCTCGACCTTCTTTGCGTAGTCAACGAACTTCTCGGAAATCGGGAGCACGCGGGCCTGCACCGGAGCGAGCCACAGCGGGAAATCGCCCATGAATTCTTCAATCAAAATGCCGAGGAAACGTTCGATGGAACCCACGGCCGCACGGTGCAACATCACCGGAATGTGCTTTTGGTTGTCCTTGCCGACATACTCGGCACCCAGACGCTGCGGGAGGTTGAAGTCCACCTGGATGGTACCGCACTGCCAGTCACGACCGAGGCTGTCCTTCAGCGTGAATTCAAGCTTCGGGCCGTAGAAGGCACCTTCACCCGGGTTCAAAATGTAGTCGAGGCCTGCGAGCTTCGTGGCTTCGGCGAGAGCGGCTTCAGCCTTGTCCCAGATTTCGTCGGAACCCACGCGCTTTTCCGGGCGGGTGGAGAACTTCACCACGATATCGTCGAAACCGAAGTCGTGGTAGATTTCCTTGACGAGGGCGCAGAAGTCGGCCACTTCGCTTGCAATCTGGTCTTCGGTACAGAAGATGTGGGCGTCATCCTGCACAAAGCCGCGCACGCGCATCAGGCCGTGCATCGTACCGGCAGGTTCGTAACGGTGGCACTTACCGAATTCGGCAAGGCGCATCGGAAGGTCACGCCAGCTGCGGAGACCCGTGTTGAAAATCTGAATGTGGCAGGGGCAGTTCATCGGCTTCACAGCCATTTCCACGTCGCCAGCGAGCGTCTTGAACATGTTCTCGTTGTACTTGTCGGCGTGACCGGACTTGATCCACAAAGTCTTGTTCACGATTTCCGGCGTAATCACTTCGAGGTAGCCGCGACGGTCAATCTTTCCGCGGATGTAGTCCTTCAGGGCGTTCACCATCTTGGTGCCCTTCGGGTGCCAGAACACCATGCCCGGAGAATGGTCTTCAATGTGGTAGAGGTCCATTTCCTTACCGATCTTGCGGTGGTCGCGCTTTTCGGCCTCTTCCAGGAACTTCAGGTAAGTTTCGAGACCTTCCTTGTCGGCAAAGCAGGTGCCATAGACGCGGGTCAGTTGGTCGCTGTTCTGGTCGCCATGCCAGTAGGCGCCCGACATCGAGAGCACCTTGAAATTCTTGAGCTTGCCGGTAGAGGGCACGTGGGGGCCGGCGCAGAGGTCTTCAAAGTTCTTGCCCGGTTCGCCAGTCACATAGAAGCTGAGCGTACCATCGCTACCTTCGCGGGCGAGTGCGCGCTGGGCGTTATCGGTCTTGTACTTGTCGCCTTCGGTGCGCTTCAGGCCATCGGCGGCGCTGACTTCGCAACGGGTAAACGGACGGTCTTCCTTGATGATTTCCTTCATGCGCTTTTCGATGCGCTCGAAATCCGACTGCTGGATCGGGGTCGGTGTCATCAAATCGTAGTAGAAACCCTTTTCGATAGCCGGACCGTAGGCGAGCTTGGTGCCCGGGAACAGGTCGCAGATGGCTTCGGCGAGCACGTGGCTGCAGCTGTGACGCAGGAGCATCAGTGCATCCGGGTCGTCGTTGCTCGGCGTGATAATCTTGATGGTGCCGCTCTCGGTGAGCGGGCGCGTGAGGTCGAGGACCTTATCGCCGAGTTTGACGCCAAGCGCCTTGCGTGCAAGACCTTCGGAAATGCCCTTCGCAATTTCGAGGCCGGTGGTGCCCGATGCTACGGAACGTACGGAGCCATCGGGGAAGGTGAGTTCGATTTGAGACATATATAATCCTTTTTATGGGCGGTTCTCGCCCGGTTCCCCAGAAATACGACATCTGGCGGTAGGGCCAAATTTAGCTTAAGGCGAGCGTCGCGGCAACCAAGCTTGCTTGGTTTGACATGACCGAGCCGTGCTAAATGCACGCGAAGCGTGCCAAGATAGCTTTTAGACGAAAGACGAGAGACGAAAGACGAGAGAATGACGAAAAAAAATGCCTCAAATGCGTCATTCTGACGCCGAAGGCGGTATAGAATTGTTGCCAATTCATAGGCTTACAATTCTTAAGCTCTTGTGGGCTAAGAATCCAGTCCTGATAATACAAAGGGGGAGGAATCCCCCTGATTGCAGCCCGCTTCGCGGTCTTCCATCACCCCTTCGCCTAGGGCGGACAGCACTTAGCACTTTAGTGCTTAGTGCGCATGGCCACCAAGGTGGGGACACCCCTAAGACCCCTCGCAAGGGAATCTCCTGATTTATGCTGTTTTAAACGTGAAAACGATTATTTTATGAGTTTTTCCTGTTAAAAAATGTTAAATTTATCCAAAAATCGCCATTTCTATAATTTTGATTTATTTAGTATTGAAAATACTACAAAAAATCTTGACTTTAAAAAAAGAATTGCTTATATTTAGGGCATGGACTTTGAAAATGTGTCAAAGAACGCCCTTGGCTTGTCGAAATCGCATACGGTATCGCTGCGCGATGTTGCCCAGCTTTCGGTAGGTTACCCCTTCCGCAACACGTGTGTTCCTGGAGAATCCGGCACGTTGGCGTGTTTTTTGCGAGATGTGGATTCGGATGGCTCGTTGAATGTGGGCTCGCTGCGGCGTGTGGAAGACGTCAAGCCCAACGGCTCGCACCTTGCGGTGGCGGGTGATATCGTGTTTAGGTCGAGGGGCGGCTCGTTTGTTTCGGCGATTGTGCCCACCCTGAACGAAGATTTGCTTGTGGTTGCCCCGATGATCCGTATCCGCGTAAATCGCGAAAGGGTTTTGCCCGAATACCTAGTTTGGTATATGAACGGCGCCAACGGAACCGCTTTTTTCAAGGAATTTGCCAAGGGTTCTGCCATGCCACTCATCAGCAAGACGGTTTTGGAACAGATGCCCATAAAACTGCCTAGTTTACAGGCTCAACAAAACATCGTTGAACTCGTTGAATTAGGCCGTCGTGAACATGAGATTATGGCAGAAATTGTCAAGCAAAAGAACTTAATTTTAGAAACGGAAATTTCAAAATACCTGGAGTCGCTATGAGTGAAGTAAAAAGCGAAAAAATCAAGCAAGACGCCATCAATGCTGCCGCCTGGGCTGCCTGTGACACGTTCCGCGGTGCAATCGATCCAGCACAATACAAGGATTACATCCTAGTGATGTTGTTCCTGAAGTATATGTCGGATGTGTGGCGTGACCATTACGATGCTTATGGCAAACAATACGGCGGCGACGAGGCGCGAATCCTCCGCAAATTGGAACGCGAGCGTTTTGTACTCCCGATGGTAGAAATCAAGAACGAGAAAGGCAAGGTCATCGACAAGTTTGTCGCGGACTATTACAGCCTTTACGAACGTCGCACGGCAGATAATATCGGCGACTTGATTAACATTGTTCTCGACAAGATTGAAACGCAGAACAGGCTCAAGCTCGAAGGTGTTTTCCGCAATATCGACTTCAATTCCGAGCCGAATCTCGGCAAGACAAAGGACCGCAATCGTCGCCTGCGCACGTTACTCGAGGATTTCGCCAAAGATGAGCTGGACATGTCGCCGAGCCGCGTTTCCGAAGACATTATCGGCAATACCTATATGTATCTGTTGGAACGTTTTGGCGCCGAGGCGGGCAAGAAGGCGGGCGAATTTTTTACGCCGTTTGTTGTTACCGAACTCGTGGCGAAACTTGCGGCCCCGAAGGATGGCGACAAGATTTGCGACCCGACATGTGGTGCGGGTGGTTTGCTTTTGCAGGGTGCGAAGCAGGTGCCGAGCGGCAACTACGCCTTGTTTGGTCAGGAATCGAACGGCAGCACATGGGCACTTTGCCGCATGAATATGTTCTTGCACAGCACCGATAGCGCCCGCATTGAATGGGGCGATACGCTCAACAGCCCGATGCTTGTCGAAAAAGACAAGTTGATGAAATTCAATGTGGTGGTTGCGAATCCGCCTTTCAGCCTCGACAAATGGGGCGCTGAAAATGCCGAAAGTGACCCCTACAAGCGTTTTTTTCGTGGTATTCCGCCCAAAAGCAAGGGTGACTGGGCCTTCATTACGCATATGGTCGAGACGAGCCTTGCGGGCGAAGGCCGTGTTGTTGTCGTGGTGCCTCACGGCGTGCTGTTCCGCGGTTCTTCCGAAGGCAAAATCCGCGAGGCGATGATTCGCGAAAACCTGCTGGATGCGGTGATCGGCCTCCCCGAAAACCTTTTCCCGACCACGAGCATTCCCGTGGCGATTCTGGTATTCGACCGCAGCCGTGAAATCGGCGGCAAGAACGCAAAACGCAAGGACGTGCTGTTCATTGACGCAAGCCGTGAATTCGTACAGGGCAAAAAACAGAATTCACTCTCCGAAGAGAACATCTCGAAAATTGTGAATACCTACAAGAAGCGCAAGAACGTGGACAAGTATGCCCATGTCGCCTCCCTCGACGAAATTGAAGGCAACGAATTCAACCTGAACATCCCGCGCTATGTGGATACCTTCGAAGAAGAAGTTCCTATCGATGTGGATGCCGTGCAGAAGGATATCGACCGCCTCGAAAAGGAACTTGCCGAAGTCCGCAAGCAGATGGCCCAGAAACTGAAGGAGATAAAGCGGGGGTAACTGGAATGTCATCCAAAATGTCACTCAAAATGATACCCAAAATGATAGTCAAAGTGATAGTTAAAAAGATACCCTAAATGATACCCAAAAGATAGAG
>JAEEGK010022071.1_pt1 | contig 13406 bp, 9 predicted proteins | sample 8958771 | NCBI WGS metagenome assembly JAEEGK01 (sample SAMN16246547, study PRJNA631951) | gut metagenome | biome: gut microbiome; feature: rumen; material: SC-attached | host: Bos | place: Iran: Karaj | collected 2018-10 | reverse complement strand
GCACTGAATCAAGGCGGTCGCGTGATTGATTATCAGGAGAACGGCTATTCTGTGAACCTGCACCCATATGTAGACCCTGTTGATAACATCAGCAACCTCCTGAGCGACCAGCCATTTTATACCAACACCATATCGCTCGGTGCCTCAGGCGATTTGTATAACATCTACGCCTCTTTCCAGAACCAGTCGAAAGGTGGCATCACCAATGCCATTGATCCTGATAAGAAACAGAGTTTTCTGTTTAACATCGGTTACAAACCTATCAAAGGTCTGACAACAGAGTTTACCGCCCAATACAGTGTTAGCGACAACCCATCTTTTGTGGCAAACAACTCAAGTGCCAATGGTCTTGTTTATTCAGCCCTGCTGTTAGAGCCTTTTATCAATCTCGCACAGAAAGATGCTACAGGCAACTACTTGGTGGCTCCTGATGGTTTGGAGTTGGTGCCCAGTCAGTTCAGCAACCCGTTGTATGAGTTCACCAACCGTCAGTATGCCTATACCACCAAAAACCTGTTACTCGGTTGGAAAGCCAGATATCAGCTCTCTAAGGTGTTCAGCGCCGAGGTGGCCTACTCTATCCAGCGCACCGACTATCTGACAGAGAACTATTATCCTATAGGTTACGAGACACTGGCTGTTGATGCCACTAAGAATAACGGTTATTACGAGAAGACCACCCGACAAACCAACACCCGAAATGCGCAGTTCCAGCTGAACTACAACCAGAAGGTAGGTGATTTCGACTTGGGTGCCGCCTTCAAGAGTGTATATGAATACGAGCAGATTGATGGTTTCAGTGCTAATGGCTACAACCTGACAGCACCCGTCAAATCGTTGAACATCACCGATGCCTCTACACGCAGCATTTCCTCTACATGGCAGAAGACCGCTAACTATGGCTATTTCCTGAACTTTAAAGGTAGCTGGCGCGACAAGTGGTTCCTTGATGTATTGGGACGTCTTGACAAGAGTTCCCGTTTCGGTAGCAATGTCAGCTGGGCTTTCTTCCCACGTGCTTCACTGGCTTATCGCCTCACTCAGGATTTCAAGTTGGGGCCCGTCAATGAGTTGAAGCTCCGTGTGGCCTATGGTGAGGCCGGTAGTCTTCCACCTTACGGTGCCAAGGACAGCCGTGTGACACTGACCAACTCAGGCGGTGTGAGCTTCACCCAGAATGCCAACACCAATCTGAAACGTGCCATCACAGCTGAGACAGAGATAGGCTTCGACGCCATCATCTGGAACTGGCTGAACGTACAGTTCAACTATGCTTTCGCTCGCAGTAAGAACGACTTCATCTCCGTACCCTCGTTCACGCCGTTACAAGGTTCTGCCACCATCTATGACAATCTTGGAAAGGTTAAGTCAAACTCGCTTGAGTTAGAGATTTCTGGTCGTATCATTAACACCAAGAAGTTCTCTTGGGATGCCGGTCTCACCTTCAGTCGTGTGCGCAGTGAGATTACCGACATGGGCGACATCCCTGCATTTACTGATGGCGACTACCGTCGCGACAAGGGATTGAGCACCTCTACCATCTGGGGTTATGGCATCTTTACCAACCTGAACCAGTTGCGCACCAATGAAGCCGGCTATGTGATTAATGCCGGTGACGGTACCAAGACCTTGAACGACTATACCGTTAACTCCCTGGGCTTCGTTGTCGAGAAGTCGGCATTAGGCACCAAGAACGAGAACCCGGTATTCTATGTCGATGAGAAGACCGGTAACACCAAGGTGATTGGCGATGCCCAGCCCGACTTCACCGTTGGTTTCAGCAACACCTTTACCTATGGACCGTTCTCACTCTATGCCTCACTCGACTGGAAGAAGGGCGGTCAGAAGTATAACGAGACCGTACAGTATCTGGCCTACGTGTCACGCTCAGAGTTCGACGACAAGGCAGCCAAGGCAGGTCTTCCACTCACTTTTGCCACCCAGGTGTTCAATGCAGAGTTGCCCACCGACTATTGGGTAGAAGATGCCGGCTATGTAGCCCTGCGCGAGCTGTCGCTCTCTTATAATATCCCTGTAGCCCGTTTGGGTCTCGGTCAGTGGATCAAGAACGCCCGCTTTGCCTTACTTGGGCGCAACCTCTTCATTCTCACCAAGTTCACTGGTGTAAACGTAGATGGCGACGACTATGACGGTAGTGCCGGCACATCCGATTTCTTCAACTACCCTTCCTATCGCACCCTCTCAGCAAAGTTAACAATTAATTTCTAAATGCATACAATCATGAAACATCGTATCCTACCATATTTCGCCGCATTAGTCTTGTTTACAGCGTGCGAGAAGACAGATTTCGACGATCCCAGCACGCTTACCAACGAAGAGGCTGTGAGCATCATCAAGAGCTTTAGCTATTCGCTTGTTACCAGTAGTGTGCAAACGGTTTTCAACACCACCACGAGCACAGCAGGCGTCCATTTCAGTCTGCTGGCTGACCAGACCACCAATACCAATGGTAACTCCAACTGGTGGTACTACGCCCAGGAGCCTCGCATGCGCATCATCAACAGCAGTTCAGAGCGTTCGTATAGCGCCTCGCTCAACGCGCTCTACAGCAACTTCTACCAGGCCAACCTGGATGCTACAAAGGTGATCGACATCATCGAGAACCAGGGCGGCAAGGCTTATGACGATGCAGGTAAGGACCGCACCAGCGACTGTCTGATAGGTGCCTACTACGCCAAAGGCGTTGCCCAAGGCTATTTAGGCAACCTCTATGACCGTGGCATTATTGTGGATGATATCAACCAGACAGAGAAAGGCTATCCCAATTCCTATAAGGAGCTCACCCTGAATGGTGTCAAGCACCTTGAGAAAGCCATCGAACTGGCTCAAGGCGCAAGTGCACTGCAGTTCGATTTCCTCAGAGGCGTTGTCATCAGCAAGGACGATTTCCTGAAGTTGGCCAACTCTATTGCAGCCCGCATCCTTTCTTCTGTGGCACGCGACAAGGAAGAGGCTACAGAGTTAGGTTCTACCTATTGGCAAAAGGTATTGGCCTTTGCTGAGAAGGGCTTTAGCAGCGACTTCCTGATCACCACCACCTCTGGCGGCTATTACAACGCACTGCTCAACAACCTGAACTTCAAGGGCAACAGCAACCGTCCTGTAGATGTCAAGGTGCCTTATCTGGCAGACAACACACATACCTATCCCAATTACTATCCTACTGATGCTACCATCCTTGGTCCTATCACCACCGACGACGATCGCTTCTATCAGTACTTCTCTTACACCCCTAACTTCGGCATCCTCATGGAGTCACGTGGACGCGGTCTGTTCTCAAACTACATTCGTGAGCGTTGGACCAATAGCAGCAACAGTTTGGCAGAGGTAGGCTCTATCAATCCTTACTTCCTGAGTGAAGAGATCCGTCTGTTAAAGGCCGAAGCCCACCTGTGGCTTCACAACTATACCAGTGCTGCCGCCCTTCTGAACGAAGCCGGCGCAGCCCGTAAGTCAGCAGGCCACTTAGGCGATGTTGCAGCCACCGAAGATGCCATCCGTCAGGCGCTCCATTACGAGTATGCCATTGAGATTGATGCTGCAGGTGGTGTCACTGTACCATTTACCTTTATGCGCCGCAACGACCTCCTGATAGGAGGTACGCCCACAGAGTATCCCATTCCCCAAAAGCAACTCGAACTGATTGGTGAAGACCTGTACACCTTCGGTGGAAAGGAGTATATTGGTGAGAGAGGTATCTTTGGTGAGGTGGCCACAGCCTTCGACAAAGGCTGGAAGGCATCCGAATAACATTTAACGCATCACAATTTAAAAAAACATACATGATGACTATCAGAAACAAGTTTATGAGTCTTATGTGCCTGTTGGCATGGGGCTTCGGTGCCCACGCACAGACCACCGCGATTGTAGAAAAAGCCGACTCAAATGGTTATGTTGTATTCGACGGCGATGAAGCGCCCGACTTTACCGTCAAGTTGACAGACGGCAAACAAGTGAAACTGTCCGACCTCAGAGGCAAGCTCGTCATGCTGCAGTTCACTGCCAGCTGGTGTGGCGTGTGCCGCAAAGAGATGCCTTTCATTGAAAGAGACATCTGGCAGAAACATAAAGACGACCCCAACTTTGTGCTCATCGGCATCGACCGTGATGAACCTTTGGAGAAAGTGCTGGGCTTTGCAGAGAAGACAGGTGTCACCTATCCACTCGGACTTGATCCTGGCGCCGATATCTATGCCAAATACGCGCTGCGCAAGTCGGGCATCACCCGCAATGTCCTCATTGGCAAAGACGGCCGTATCATCAAACGTACACGTCTGTTTAATCCAGATGAGTTCAAGTCCTTAACAGAAACCATTGACCATTATTTAAAGAAATAAAAGCGTTATGAATAAGATCATTGGATTATTACTGTCGGGACTGCTGATAGCAGGCGGCAGTGCCGAAGCAAAGAAGAAAGAAAACAACAGCGGTAAGGCCAAGGTAGCCATCGACTATCTGAACAGCCATTTTGCCACCTACGATAAACTGCAGAAGACCATCTGGTCCAATCCCGAGTTGGGCTTTCTGGAGACCAACAGCAGCGGTCTGCTGAAGCAGCACCTGCGCGACAACGGCTTTACCATTGAAGAGGGCGTTGCCGGCATGCCCACCGCGTTTGTAGCCACCTATGGCAGCGGTCAGCCCGTCATCGGTTTCCTAGCCGAGTTTGATGCCCTGCCCGGTCTGTCGCAAGACACCGTGCCCTACCGCAAGCCCGTGAAGGAGAATGCGCCCGGACAGGGTTGCGGTCACAACACCTTTGGCGTTGCCTCGTCGGCAGCCGCCGTCTCACTCAGCAAGTGGCTTGCTGCTGGCAAGCAGAGCGGCACCATCAAGGTCTATGGCAGCCCTGCCGAGGAAGGCGGTGCCGGTAAGGTGTATCTCGTTCGTGAGGGATTGTTCAAGGGTGTTGATGTGGTGCTCGACTGGCATCCCTCCAGTGTGAATGCTGTGACCACCAATGGCGGTACTGCCATGGTGATGGTCGACTACAAGTTCTATGGCAAGCCCGCCCATGCTGCCGGCAATCCCTGGAAGGGTCGCTCTGCCCTCGATGCTGTCGAGGCGCTCGACTACATGGTCAATCTTTTGCGCGAGCATGTGCCCACCTCCAGCCGTATTCACTATGTGATTCCCGATGGCGGCTTTGCCCCGAACGTTGTGCCCGAATACGCCCGTGTATCCTATTATATCCGCAGTCCTAAGCGCGACATCCTGAACACCCTCACCGAGTGGATCGACTCTGCTGCTGTAGGCGCTGCCAAAGGCACACAGACCCGTGTGGAAAAAGAAATCATTGCCGGCACCTATGAGCGCCTGCACAACCAAACCCTCTCGAAGGTGATACAGAAGAACCTGGAAACCGTTGGTGGTGTGAAATACGACGCCCGTGAGCGCCAGTTTGCCCTCGACCTGATCCGTGCCACCGGCAATCCTGACTCACTGGTCAACGAGGCTGCCAAGGTGCATCCCCTCGCCCCATTCCCCAAGGAAGGCAGTGGTGGCAGTAGCGATGTAGGCGATGTGTCATGGGTGGTGCCCCTTGCCAGTTTCGGTGCCGCCACCTTTGTGCCTGGCAGTCCCGGTCACAGTTGGCAGAACGTAGCTGCCGACGGTACCACGATAGGCACTAAAGGCTTGCTCAACGCCAGTAGGGTATTTGCCCTCACCGCTGTCGATCTGTTCACCAACGCCAAACTGCTTCAGGCTGTGAAGGACGAGTTCCAGCAAACGGTAGGTACTGATTTCAAATACGTTCCCCTGTTAGGCGACAGAAAGCCTGCACTCGACTATCGTGTTAGCAAACAATAAATCTGCATGAAGAAGACATTATCATGGATTGGTGCGCTCGTGGTGGGCGCTGTGTTAGGTGTTTTAGGGTTGGATTGGTTGAATGCAACTGCCGACTTTGTGGCAACGGTCTATACACGGTTGTTCCAGTTGTTGGCGGTGCCCACGATTGTGCTGGCGGTCATCTCGACCTTTGCCACATTCGGTTCTAAGGGCTCAGGCCGCATCTTCGGGCATACGCTCACCTACACGCTGCTCACCACCATCGCTGCTGCCACTGTTGGTGCCGTGCTCTATGTGGTCATTGCGCCAGGCAATCTGCCCGTGCTGCCAACTGCCGATGCTGATGTATCGACGGTTGCGTCGGTCAGCTATTCAGAACACCTGCTGAGCATCATCCCCAACAACATCGTCAAGCCGTTTCTCGATGGCAACGTGCTGTCGCTGCTGCTGTTGGCCTTTGCCATCGGCATCGGTTTGTCGAAGCTGCCCGATTCCGACAACAAAGCCGTCATCATCAAAGGTCTGTTAGGGTTGCAGGAGCTGCTGTTCCTGCTTATCCGCTGGCTCATCTGGACATTACCTCTGGGCATTGTGGCCTTTGCGGCGCAGCTGTCAGCTCAGGTGTCAGCCGGTGTAGTGGCCGACTCGATAGGCAAATATGTGTTAGTGGTGCTGGGTGGCAATGTGCTGCAGTTCTTTGTGGTGCTGCCGCTGTTTCTGCTCATCCGTGGTCTGAACCCCGTTCATGTGCTGAGCCGCATGATGCCCGCCGTACTGATGGCGCTGTTCACCAAGAGCAGTGCAGCCACGCTGCCTGTCACGATGGAGACTGCTGAGCAGCGTTTAGGTGTGCGGCAGCAGATAGCGCGCTTTGTACTGCCCATCTGCACCACGATCAACATGAACGGTTGTGCCGCCTTTATTCTGGTCACCTCGTTGTTTGTGATGCAGCATGGCGGCACGCCGCTCACCCTCCCCACCATTGTCATATGGGTCATCATCTCGGTGGTGTCGGCCATCGGCAATGCGGGTGTTCCCATGGGCTGCTATTTCCTCACGCTCTCGCTCATGTCGGGCATCGGTGCGCCCGTTGCGGTGTTAGGCATCATCCTGCCCATCTATACCATCATCGACATGATTGAGACGGCAGAGAACGTATGGAGCGACTCGTGTGTAGCAGCGATGGTCGATCACGACCTCGCTGCTACCGATTAGCGCTCCGCAATGATTTTGGCGATGCGCTTAGCCAGTGCCATGATGGTGAGCATAGGCGGCAGTCCTAACGCTTTGGGCAGGATGGTGGCGTCGCACACATAGAGGTTGTCGGGCAACTGCGGTGCGTGCAGCGTCTCTGCCTCAGCCTCAGTGAGCGGCAGCATGCCACCGGGATGCCCTGCGTTGAGTGTACCCAGGAAGAGGTCTTCCGGTTTGGCACCCATGCGCAACAGCACATCGCGACACTCATCCACACCGCGTTGCAGGTGCAAGCGGTCCATCGCTGTCAGTTTCTTCTCCATGTGTCCGTTGCGCACGTCGCCCTGTTCCTCGTCGGCAAGTTTGATCATCAGACTCACCATGCCGTCCATGGGCTTGTACCACTTGCGGTTGAAGAAGAAGCTCAACCAGTCCATATAAGGTGAAATGATATATCTGTGGCGCTTGCTCACAAAAGGCATGAGCAGCTGATGATCCTGTCGGGCGTTGTCCATGCGCGCTGCCACACAGAGCACGGGATCGACAAACAGCGTGGGCTGACAGTCGATGCCCGAAGCCCTGAGGATGTCGGGTGTGCCGTAGCCGCCAGCCGCCACGATGATCACATCGGCCTCGAGGGTGAGGTGCTGCAGTCCTTTCCGTGCATGCACGCGTTTCGCCTTGCCGTCGCCTATGTCGATACGTGTCACCTTACAGCCCGTCATCACGTTGATGCCTTCGAGCAGCTCCCTTGCATCCCACTTCGCCCTGGTAGGGCATCCCATCGAACAGTGTCCGCACACTTTGCAGCTGTTAGGTCTCAGCAGTTTAGGCATGGGCTGCGGATCCATGCCCAGCTCCTGCATCACCCCGAAGGTCTGTTTCGTGATTTTGGTCCAGTAGCGCTGATGATCGGTGGTGATGGGCAGCTCGTTGTAGAGCTGTGCAAACTCCTCGTCGAGGTTCACGCCAATCTGCTTGAGTCCCTCGTCAGCCCTGATGGCGTTGCCGGTAGCCAGTGTGGTTGTGCCGCCCACGCCGCGCCCATAGACCATCACCATATCCGCTTCACGGTCTATGCGCATAGCGGGAAACAGCAGTTGTATCAGGCGCTCATCGAAATACACACCTGTTTTGCGGAACATGGCCAACTTATCCATGGGCAGTGAGAAGGGCTCAAAGGCCTTTCCTGCCTCGAGCACGGTCACGTCGCATGTCTTAGCCAGCATATGCGCCGCCATAGCGCCGCCAGCTCCACTTCCTATCACGATAACTTTTTTCATTGTTCTGATATTGTTTTAAGCTTTGAATCTTAGGGTTTAATTTGTGCCTTGCAGTGCGTGCAGCCTTCGGTGAGGCGCCTGCTGAACTGCAGTCTGCCATCGGGCAGGCCCAGGAGCCCACGGATGATGCCATCGTCGAGTGCCGATGCTGCCATGCAGACAGCGGGCGTATAGTAGCGACTGAAGTAGCAGCTGTTGAAACACAGCCTGCCATCAGCCTCAAAGTGCATGTCGATACCTATCTGCCTGTATAGCCGTTGCACCAGCCGCTGAGCCGTAGCCTGTCTGCGGATCATACACAGCCTGCGCAGGCGGCATCCCCAGCGATAGGCCTCGCTGTTCAGTCGTTGCCACAGCACATCGCTCACCCCACCCTGCAGATATCGGTTGGTGTAGCCGGCATAGGCACGCAGCGCCTCTTTGCGGCTCAGTGTCCAGATGCGCTCAGCGGGCTGCTGTAAGGCGCGCGCCGTGAGGTTCATCAGCAGTTGCAAGATCATTCTACTTACCATGGGCCATTACACGTAGAGTTCGTTGATTGCCTGTTGGTAGTGTTCTATCACCACCTGGCGCTTCACCTTCAGACTGGGTGTGAGCTCACCGCGGCCAATGCTCAGCGGTGTGCCAATCACCTTGAAGCGTTTCACCTGTTCCGGGTGCGACAGGGTGGTGTTCATGCGCTCTATGGCGCTTGTCAGAGAGTCGGTAGCAGTACCGTCAGCGGTCCAGAGCAGTGCTGTGCAGAAGGGGCGCTGTTCGCCCACGAGCACAGCCTGCTCCACACCGGTTATATTAAGCAGCAGTTGTTCTATCTTGGTGCAGTTGATGTTCTTGCCATACGAGGTGATGAGCATGTCCTTCTTACGGCCGCTGATATACACGTTGCCTTCGGCATCCACCTGTCCCAGGTCGCCTGTACAGAGCTGTCCGTCCTTAAAGGTGCTGCTCTCCAGCTGATAGTAGCCCAGTGCCACCTGCGGTCCGGTCACGATGAGCTCGCCGTCGGGTGCCACCGTCACGTGTGTGTCGGGCAGCGGCTGTCCGATGCTGGGTATCACGTTGTGCCCCATCCGGTTCAGGGTGATGAGCGGTGCCTCGGTCTGTCCGTAGGCATTGTGTATCTCTATGCCCAGCTGTCGGAAGTTGTGCAGCAGGGCCTCGCTGATGGGTGCCGATCCCACCAGCAGCTGATGGCACTTGTCGAGTCCGGCCTTGCGGAGCACGGCGCGCCTGAGCACGCCTGCCATGCAGCGTTTGAGCCATCCGTCGCTCATCGCCAGATAGCAGCGGCCCAGGGCATTCTGTTCAATCTGCTCCCACAGTTTCTCGTAGAAGCGGGGCACCGAGAAGAACACCGTTGGACGCACCTTGGGCAGTGCGCCAGCCAGCAGCTGAAAGTCGGTGAGATAGTAGATCTTGGCCTTGCAAAGCATACAATAAGGTGCATAGGCCGCCAGAATACCTTCGACCACATGACTCATGGGTAGAAACGACAGGTATCGCATCTCGCTGTTGCGGTCGCGCCACGACAGCAGGTTGGTGAGCACCTCGCCCATCCACTTCAACTGTTGGAAGTTGAACATCACGCCTTTGGGTTCGCCCGTAGTGCCCGATGTGTAGCGGATAGTGGCCAGTTCGCCACTATATATGGATAGTTTTGTGTTGAGTGTTGAGTGTTGAGTGTTGAGTGATGAGTGTTGAGTGTTGAGTGGTCCGAACTTAATGATCTGCACCGACAGGCGGTCGGTGTTCTTCATCACGCGCTCGTCGCCCACAAAGAACCAGCGTGCGCCACTCTTCTTCATGAGCAGCGCCAGCTCGTCGGCCGGTGTCGTGTAGTAGATGGGCACACTCACGGCACCCACCAGTCCGATGGCATTGTCGATAGCGGCATGCTCAGCACAGTTCACGCCCGAGAGTGCCACCTTGTCGCCGGCCTTCACCCCGATGGTCTTGAGTTTCTCCACATAATCATAGACCATGGCGTTCATCTGGCTGCCTGTGACGTGCTCCAGACCGTTGGCCGTGATGTTGTAGTAGCTCACGGGATAGTGTTTGCTGGCGCGTCGTGTCACCGCCTGCTGGAAGATGGTCTCACCGGAGAGTCGCATAAAGTTATGCCTGCAGGCGTAGTCGAGCAGGTGCGGCACAAAGGTGCGCCAGTCCAGGTTGTACGCCCCGCCATACAGGTTGGTGTTGGTGCGGTCGAACACATGATCGTCGAAGAAGTAAGGCATGAGTGCGGTGAGGTTCGACAGCAGGTTGCGCTTCTTCTCATGATTGCCGGCATTATAGCGGCGCCCTATCTTGCGCAGCAGCGGCATCGACAGGTAGAAGGGTTTAGGCACATCGATGCCCAGTTGCGCTTTTCCCCAGGCACGCACCGCCTCAACCAGCTCGCCCACGGTGGGCAGCATGCTGTGGGGTGCTGTGAGATGGAAGGTGCGGCCCACGGCGGCGCTGTTGAGCGTGAGCGCCGCCACCAGTCGTGCCACATAGTCCACGGGCACCACGTTCACTGTTTGCTTGGGGCTCACGGGCATCACCCGCATCTTGCCCTGCAGGATGAGCTTGAGCACGTAATAAACCGTGTTGAACACGGTGGTGCGCCCCGTCTCGCTGTTACCCACGATCATGCCCGGTCGGCACACGATGAAGGGCAGTGCCGATGCACGTACAATCTGCTCGGCATCAGCCTTGCTCTGCTCATAGTGGGTGTAGAAGTCGTGTCCCAGGGGTGCCGCCTCAGCGATACGGCCGTGCTGCATGCCGGCCACATAAGCGGTTGAGATATAGGTGAAGCGTTTAAGCAATGGCAGCGCCTCAGCCATCTCAACCACGTTACGTGTACCGTCCACGTTAATATGTCGTAGTTCTTGTCTTGATTTCTGTACGCCGGTCTCAGCCGCGCTGTGAATCACATGCGTGACCGATGCCGGAACCTGAGTGATGGGCTGTGTGATGTCGCCCACCAGCGGCAGCACGCGTTTGCCCACGGCAGCTGTCAGCGTCTCGCTGTCGGCCCAGAGGGCGCGCAGCCGTCGCTCAGCATCATCGTTGTTGTCAGCTCTCACCAGCACATAGATGGTATAGGGGGTGGTTTGCAGCAAGTGTGCCACCACCTCGGTCCCCACCAGTCCGGTAGCGCCTGTTATCAGAATTGTGTTTTCAGCCATGATGTAAAAAATTGACTCATCGCCAGCGTCTTCTGTTTATACGCCTGCAGATGCCGCTGTATCAGCGCCCTGATATCTTGTTCGTTCGCCAGCGCCTCAAACAGCGATGAGGTTATCCTGTTTTCCAAATCTTTGTCGGTAGCCTGATAGAGATAGCCGTCGGCCAGCTCCACCTCGCGCATCACCCCGTTGAGCCGTGCGTCGATCGACACGGCCACGATGGGGCATCCCTTCTCCATGCTCAGCACCGAGGCATGATAGCGCGATGTGAGCAGGATAGAGAGCTGTCGCAGCAGGCCGGTCATGAGAAACACGTCGCAGGTTCTCGAGGTAAACACGGCGTGGGGTGCCTCGATGCGCTGCTCCAGGTGTTCGCAGGCACGTGCGTCGAGCTGTTCCATGCCCAGTATCACCACAAAGGCGCCCTGCTCCCTGCTGTAACGGTTAGTGGCAGCCGCCATCGCCTGCAGATAGTTCTCGTACTGCTGGCGACGCTCGGTGCTGTCACTGAAAAAGTAAAATTTATCGTAAAGTAAAGTAAAGTTGCGTGTGAGCTGCGCCTTGATCCAGCGCGTGATCGAGGGTCGCACGGGCCAGCAGAAGGGGTTGAGGGGTGCCACGCCCATCAGGGGCTGCCTGCCGTCCCAGCCGGCGTCGATGAGCTGCTGTCGCGCCCAGTCCTCACCGTCGGTGTCGCTGAAGGTCCAGGCGGTGTCGGTGCCCACATGACCTTGCAGCCCCAGGGCCTGCAGGTTGCGCAACGACTCCTCTGTGCGCACCATGAAATAGGTGTCGCTACACAGGTCGCTGCTCAGCCTTGCCAGCCATCCGTTGAGCTTGCCCACCTCCGATCCGTAGGCGATACAGGGTTTGCCCTGGCGGCGCATCACGCCTGCCGCCTCGCAGAAGAACACACAGAGTGCGTCGGCAAATGTTGGGGTGAGTGTAGAGCCCTCACACAGGATAGCCACATGGTGCTGCGAGCAGGCGCGCATCAGCTTGACCACAAACATGGTCGAGAAGTGCAGCAGCTGCACGTGCTTGCCAAAGTAGCCCGCCACATTGTCGAGGTTGAGTGTCATCACGGTGAGCTGGTGCTGCTGCGCGCCGAGTGCCTGCTCCAACTGCTGCACGAGCGCCACCACGCGGGCATCGGCACCTGTGTTGCGGGCACCGTTGTAGCCCACCAGCAGTATCTTGAGCGGCTGTCCCTCGGTATAGGCGCTGTAACGCACCAGTCCCAGGCGTGCCAGCGGCTTCATCCAGCCCGATAGCCACACCACCATCCGTACAATATAAGCGAGTATCCTGTCCATTAGTTTTGCATCAAATACTGTTTTCGGGTGCAAAGATATAAATAATAGTTTGTATCGCAGACGATTTACAAAGAACTTTAAGCATGTTTAACAGAGTATCGTCAACGACAGATGCGTATAAAAACAGCCCCCGCACCATCCCGGTGCAAGGGCTGCCAACCAATGTACTTTTAACATGATACCAGATTATTATTCTTACTCAGCCTCCGACTGGTCGATCAGATCAGCGGCCAATCCGAAGCCTATATCTACAACGTCGATGGTGATTTCTCCAGCATCCGACTGCTCAGCGCCTGTGGTACGCACGGTGATGACCACGGTGCCCATGCGCCTGTTGTTGCCGTCAGCAGCAAATGTTTATTATGCGTTATTAGATATCACTCTGCAAAGATAGAAAAAAAAAGCTCATGCTACAAGAGCCAAGACAAGATTGCATGGTTTTTAAGACAAGATTGCATGGTTTCAAAATACAATAGCCCCCACCCTATGATGGGATGGGGGCTATCTCTACCCGATTTGACCACCAGCGGCGGCTGCTCCTACGGCACCCAGCAGGGCGGAGAGCACGGCTACCACCACCTTCACGATGGTCTTCCAATTCTTCAGCATCGTTGTTTCCTCCT
>JAEEGK010022070.1_pt1 | contig 13406 bp, 15 predicted proteins | sample 8958771 | NCBI WGS metagenome assembly JAEEGK01 (sample SAMN16246547, study PRJNA631951) | gut metagenome | biome: gut microbiome; feature: rumen; material: SC-attached | host: Bos | place: Iran: Karaj | collected 2018-10 | reverse complement strand
AGGAACGATGTTGCAAGCACCTGCGCGGCTGCGGCGGAGGTCACCCTTGCGCTGAGGACCGTCGAGGATCATCTGGTCGCCGGTGTAAGCGTGGATGGTGCTCATGATACCGCTCTGGATGGGAGCGTACTTGTTAAGAGCGTCGGCCATAGGAGCGAGGCAGTTGGTGGTGCAGGAAGCTGCGCTGATAACTGTATCGGCAGGGGTCAGGGTCTTGTGGTTGGTGTTGAACACGATGGTAGGAAGGTCGTTTCCTGCAGGAGCGGAAATGACAACCTTCTTTGCACCGGCCTCGATGTGTGCGGAAGCCTTAGCCTTGGAGGTGTAGAAACCCGTGCACTCGAGAACGACGTCTACCTTGAGTTCGCCCCAAGGGAGCTCGGCTGCGTTGGGCTTTGCATAAATGGTGATCTCCTTACCGTCCACGATGATGGAACCGGGAGTGACAACGGTCTTGCCGTCCTCTGCGAGGACTGCATCCTTATAATCTACAGTGTGCTTTCCCTCACCGAACTTACCGGCGAAACCACCCTGGGCGGTGTCGTACTTGAGAAGGTGGGCAAGCATTTTGGGACTTGTGAGGTCGTTGATGGCGACAACTTCATAACCATCGGCCTCAAACATCTGACGGAATGCCAGACGACCGATACGGCCAAAACCGTTGATAGCAATTCTATTCATACTGAAATATTAAAGTTTAACAATTTCTAACCTATTCTTGGGATTATATCCCAAAAAGCGTCGCAAATTTACAAAAAAATTGATGCATTTTCAATAATTGCAGAGAAATATGAACTATCTTTGCATAAAACGACCCAGCATGAAGATTCTTGTCACCAACGACGACGGCTACAACGCCAAAGGCCTGCGCACCCTGGTAAAAATCCTGCGCCCATACGGCGACATCACCGTGGTTGCTCCCAAGCAGCACCAGAGCGGGATGTCCATGGCCGTAAACCTTGGCCAGAGCCCCATTCCAGTAAAAAAGATCAGCGAGGTCCCGGGCGAAAGGTGGTGGTATATCGGCGGCACTCCGTCGAGCTGCGTCAAATACGGAATCGACAATATCTTCTATCCGGAAAAGCCGGACGTGGTGGTGAGCGGCATCAACCATGGCGGCAACTACGGCACGGCATATCTCTATTCCGGCACCATTGGGGCGGCCGCGGAAGCCGCGCTGGCCTACATCCCCGCGATAGCCGTATCGCAGGATGCGTTCGACCCGGATGCCGACTTCAGCGCGGTGGAGAAGCACTTCCCCGCTATCTTCGAGATGCTCCTGAAGGAAGGATCCGTCACTCCCGGAACAATTTACAATGTCAATTATCCCAAACCCACAGCCGGAGTGAAGGGCATACGCATGGCAAAAGAAGGATGGCTGCGCTGGGAGAACGAGTTCATACCATACGACGAAACGGTTTTCCGCAGGCTCGTGCGCGAGAAATTCGGCACCGAGGCTCCGGATTTCCCTCCCGCAGAACCTGGAGAGATGCGATACATGATGGCAGGCGACATAGTTAACGACTCGCTGAACGACCCCGACGCGGACATCAACCTGCTGAAGCAGGGCTACATTACCATTTCCTGCCACCGTCTGCTGAACCACGACCTGCAGGAAAATGCCCGCCTGCGTGCGCTGGGACTTGAAAAGGATTTTTAGGATGAAGTACTACCTGATAGCCGGCGAAGCTTCTGGAGACCTCCACGGAAGCAACCTGATGAAGGGCCTCCTGACGGAAGACCCGGAGGCGGACATACGCTTCTGGGGCGGCTGCATGATGGAAGCCGTGGGCGGCACCAAGGTGCGGGACTACAAGGCTACGGCTGTGATGGGCGCGACCGATGTTCTACGCAGCCTGGGCAAGATCTCCCGCAACCTGAAGGACTGCAAGGCCGATATCCTGGCCTGGCGGCCGGACGTGGTCATCCTCATCGACTACCCCGGCTTCAACATGAAGATCGCGCGCTTCTGCCACGAGCACGGCATACGGGTATTCTACTACATCGCCCCCAAGACTTGGGCATCCCGCGAAGGCAGGAACAAGAAGCTGAAGGCCTGGGTGGACCGCCTGTTCATAGTCTTCCCCTTCGAAATCCCCTACTTCGAGCAGCGCGGCATACCCTTCGTCTACAAAGGAAACCCGCTGATTGATGCGGTGGATGGCCACGAATACGTGCGGCCTGTACCGGAGAAGTACATCGCCATCCTCGCCGGCTCGCGCAAGGGAGAGATCTCCCACACCATGCCGAATGCCATGAAGATTGCAGACGAACTGCATGCGATGCCGCAGTATGCCGACTATAAATTCGTCGTGGCCGGAGCACCGGCGCGTTCTTCAGAGGATTACGAAAAATTCGTCGCCGGAAGGCCCTATGTGGAAGTGCTGTTCGGGCGCACCTACGACGTGCTGAAATACTCTGAGGCCGCGCTCATCAACTCCGGAACAGCCTCGCTGGAAGCAGCCCTGGTCGGCACGCCACAAGTGGTCTGCTGGAGCACTTCCTTCATCACGGCATTCCTGGCCAAGTACGCCCTGCACGTGCTGGACCACATCAAGTACATATCTCTCGGAAACCTGATCCTCGATAAACCCGCCTTCCGCGAGCTGATCCAGTACGACTACACCGTCGAAGCCGCAGGGACTGAACTGCGCCGCCTTATCGAAGACCAGGAGTACCGTGCAGGAATGCTTTCTGACTACGCCGAAATTCGCAACCGCCTGGGTGGCTCGGGAGCCTCCCGTGCAGTAGCGAAAGCGATGATCGAGTCTTTGCGTTAGCGGGGTTTCTCTTCCATGAAGAGCTCGCTCTTGATGTATTCCACGCTTTTGACCGTGAAATTATAGCCCGGAGAGCCGGGACGGGCGACCTTTAGGTATTTTTCGTACCACTCTAAGGCCTGTTTGTAATCCTTCTTGATCTCGTAGCAGTAGCCTATCGTAGACAGTGCCCGGATGTATTTCGGGTTATACCGGTATGCCTCCTTGTAATGCTCTATCGCCTTGTCCCAGGAGTTCTGCATCTTGTAATAGCCCAGGCCGTACTGCTGATGCAGACGGTACATCACCGAAGCATCGGGCTGTATCATTTCCCAAGCCTTGTCGAGCCAGGGCTTGACATCCTTTTCAAATTGCCATCCTAACTCAGACTTTACCAACGCTATCGCTATTGCAAGGTTGACATCGCTGGAATCTGCCTTCCACGCCGTCAGCAGTTCTTTTTCCGCCCGATAATGGGTCTTCGTATGCCAATAGCTTTGCCCTAGATAGAAATGGATCGGATATGAGTCGTTGCCTATGTCCTCCTGGCGCTGGAATACCCTTACGGCGGAATCATAGTCCCCCTTTCGATAATAGGCCAGCCCCTGAAGAGGTGCAATCAAGGTGTTGTCTGGGTCTTCTGCCAAGAAGGCATCCGTCATGGCGACGGCCCCGTCATAATCCTCCGTCAGGATAAGGATATTCACCGCCTTGGACAACACGGTCGCATTCATCGGCTTCCTGGCCAGCGATTTCCTGTAGTACCACAGGGCGGAATCAGGCTTTTCCATCTGCCGGAAGGAATCCCCCACGGAACTCAGCACGGCAGGTATGGAGTCGAGCTGCAGGACGGCCTTTCCCGCCTGTATGCTGTTCGGCCAGTCCTTGAGACGGGTATAGACCTGCATGAGGCGGATCTTGTAAAGGATATTGCGCGGCGCGGCGGAAGACAGCATGAAATAGGTTCCTGCAGCACCCTCATAGTCCCCACTCTGAAAATGGCAGTCTGCAAGTTCCGTGAGCACTTCGATATCGAATTCCCCCGGCTTCACCAAGGCCGACAGTTTCTCTATGGCTTCATCCGTCTTATAGATACTCTTGAGATATCTGGCCTGGGAGATGGTCTCCTTCCGGACATCCAGCGAATCGGGCGTCTGAGCCTGCATCTGCATGCCGGCAAGGACTAAAAGAAATATGAGTGTTCTTTTCATCGTACTACTAAACGCAGGACGCGGATGGGACGGCCGGCTCCCATATACTGGGTCCCGTCGAAGACCATCTGCCCCGTGGGGATGAACCCGCACTTTTCCATGACGCGGCCGCTGGCGGGGTTATCCACGAAATGGCCGGAAACAAGGGACTTGATATCCGTTGTTTTGCGAATGTGGTCTATCATAAGGTGAAGCGCTTCCGTGCAGATACCTCTGTTCCAATATGGTTTTGCAATCCAGTAGCCGCAGACGAGCTCACCTTCCCTGGCCGGGAGCTTGCAGTCGCACGACGGACCGTAGCCCATAGCGCCAATGGCTTCCCCGGTTTCTTTAAGCTCGATTGCCCACGTATTCGTGGCGTCCCTGAACACTGTGCGTATTATCTCCAGACTCTCCTCGACACTTTTATGTGGCGGCCATCCAGCACGTGTTCCCACGTCGGGATCGCTTGCCCACTTATACAGCGATTCAGCATCGCTGTCCCTCCAGGGGCGAAGAATAATTCTGTCGGTCTCCATAATTTATTATCGTTTCTCCATGCAAATATACTTTTCCGGACGCATTTCTGCAAGAAATTATTATAAAGAAATTGCCCATATACTGTTGGTAACGTCCCATTTTCTGGACCGTTACCTGCAAAAAAGGCCATATTTGCTGGCAACCGGTCATTTCCGGGGACGTTACCTACACGCTGTCCAGTAATCGCGCCGCATCACTATATGTAATACCGCACACGCGGGCGATCTGATTTGCATCTGCACTGAAACGAAAGCGAATCTGACGAGCAAATTCTGTCTGCTCCTCTATTTGCAATTGTGTAAAAGAATCCTTTTGGAACAGGCTTCTGCATAAATCAGGCAAGGCCGCCAGAATTGTTTGGTCGCGGAATGCCGGGAGATTGTTGCTCAACTCAAAACGTTTTTTCGCCTTGGACGAATTACGATAAAAAAAGTTCATCCTCTGGGGTGTACGAAAAATCCTTTCTACAGCCGATATATTCACAAAGTTTTGCGGCGGAATGTATCCATCGCTACCGACAATCCATTCATTTGGCAAACAATCCGAATCCGAGTGCAATAAACGGTTACGTGCCCGGACTGACATATCTCCAAGGCGCCCGCCAATTAACGGAGTAGGATTGAAAAACACATTTCCAGTCCCCCATGGATATTGGCTTGGATGTGTACAAATGTTAGCCGCGACGCAGTTCATCTGCACATAGGCGATTCCTTTTTCAGGTGCCTCATCCTCAAAAGGCACTTCCCTTATATCGAGCCCGTTGCGTCTAAGAAACTCTTTGACACCGTATTTGCGCCTATAATAAATAGAATAACGATGCTTGAAGCAATTAATAAAAGACTCAACGTCCTTGTGCTTTCCATTCAATATGAAATGCACATGATTAGACATAAGAATAAAAGCCAACACCACCACTTCTGGGTGGCGGACCGCCTCAATGGCAATGTAATTCATTGCTGTTTTAAAGTCCTCTTCGTCCCGGAACCACAATCCCTCTTCAAGATGTTCCGTCGTAAGCAAATAAATCTTTCTCATAACAATCTCCCGGCACTTCTTGCTCCGGCTATACAAATATAGTAAGTGAATTATTATTTACAACCATTGTTTTTTACATTATCATGAAAAGTATTACCTTTGTGTTGGTAACGTCCCATGATTTGGACCGTTACCCGCAAAAATGCCCGATTTTGACGGTAACCTGTCGTTTTTGGGGACGACACCAACAGTACTCACCGAATAATAATGTTTGACGTTGTATTTATATCCGACAAATTGGAAAAAGGCATCCGCAAAGCTTCCTTCCAGACATGCGGTGCGGTTTGCTCCGTTCAAATTGATATAGAATTAGATGGGGACACCGTACGCAGCATCCGCTATACTGGCGGCTGCCATGGCAACACGCAGGGTATAGGAGCTCTGGTAGCCGGAATGAAAAAAGATGATGTAATCGCCCGTCTTGAGGGCATCAACTGCAATGGTCGCGGCACCAGTTGTCCGGATCAGCTGGCCCGAGCACTTAAAATGCTATAATCAGATAAGAAATATGGTACCAGTAAGTTCAATGATATCCATGGCGGTATGCGCCGTAATCGGTTTTGCCGTGCCCATCGCCCTTGCCTGGTGGATGGCGAAGAAGTATAAGAACAGCCTCTATACCATACTCGTGGGTGCAGGCGTATTCATCGTCTTTGCACTGCTGCTGGAACCCATCCTTCATCAGGTGGTGCTGAAGGGCCCCCACGGTCCCGCCATCATGGGAAACACCTTGTATTATGCACTTTACGGAGGCCTGGCCGCAGGTCTTTTTGAAGAAACCGGCCGCTTCCTGGGCATGAAATATCTTCTGAAGAAGAAATCTCCCAAAGCCAAAACCGGCGTTGCTTATGGTATCGGCCATGGAGGAATTGAGATGCTGCTTATCTTCGGAGTCACCATGATTTCCTATCTCGTTTTATCCGTCATGATCAATAACGGCCAGGCGGATACCCTGCTGGCTACGGCGCCTGAAATGGCGAAAGAACAGGTGCAGGCTCAGTTTGCGCAACTCCAGACTAACGGCGCCGGCAAATATCTGTTTGGAGTTTGGGAGCGTTTTTCCGCCCTTATACTCCAAATCGGCCTTTCCCTCATGGTATGGACTGCTGTTCGCAAGGGTGGAAAGTGGCTCTGGCTCTTCCCGGCCGCCATCCTCCTGCATTTTGCAGTGGACGCATGCTGCGTATTGCTGATGAAGTCTGTCAGCATGGCCATAGTCGAGACCTTCGTATTCGCCTTTGCAATAGCCGTTGGTGCAATAGGATTCATGCTGGCCAAGAAACTGAATACCAAATAAACAAGGTTTTGAATGAAAAAACATCTTATCCCGTTCTTATGCATTCTTGCTCTTGTTTCCTGCAATTCGACGGAAAAAAGAATAGAAGAAGCTGCCCGTCTCGGACAGCTCAATGTCCTTCTGTTCGGGGCCAAAGGTGATGGCATCACCGACGACACCGACGCCATCCAGCGTGCAATAGATTATCTGGACAAGCGTGGCGGGGGGAAACTCTATTTCCCTTATACCGCTGCCGGATATCTCATCGCCTCTCCGGCGAAGGAATATGCATCCGACGGAAGTCTTGTCCGCGCACAGCTTATTCTGCCTCCCACCGGATCCAACATCCAATTCGAAGGAGAAATGCCTTGCAAACTCCTTTATACCTATCAGGTCCGGCCGTTGGAGAGCGTCGCGCAACACTTCACTCCTACCAAATTCGGCACGATGGGCATGCCGAACGTCTGTCTGCATTCCACATGGGATGCACCAGAGGTTACGGATTCTCTGGAAAGGCCGTGGGCCGTGCTGGCAGCGCCGGAGGGCGACAGCTGCGACGGGCGTTTCTCCCGCAATCAGTTTTCCATGAAGAATATGGAGATCCGGGTACACCTCGATACGGCCAGGATGTATCCTACGACATCCGCCGCGTTCCTGAAGAACGTCTCCAGGCTCCTCATCGAGGATTCACAGTTCTGCCTGGACGAGCAGGTGGGAGACACGGTGCTGGAAAAATCGCTCCAACCCAATCCCTGCCACACCATTGGCCTGCATGCATCCGGGAACCAGAACGACGACCAGATCCTGCGTAATGTGGCAGTCCAGGGATTCCGTTATGGATTCGTGCTTGGCGAGCATATCTGCGCCGATTACCTGTATGTCCACAACTGTGAAGAAGCCATCGTTTTCCACGATGCAACCCACCTGTCCACGATCGGACATATCGTGGCCCAGCACAACAGGATCATCCTGTCCACCACCAGAGGGAAGATGTTCGGCAACAATCCTGACGCCGTCAATCTGACCATAGGGGTCCTGAATTTTGAAGGTGGACAGACGGTAGCGTCTCCTCCGGAAGTATCCAAGCTGGTTTATGGCATCTACGATCCGGAAAGCCGTCTGCACGGCTCCGTTACATGGCATGAGCCATGGGGCCTGGGTATCTTCCCCGTCTATGGCGCAAAGGGATTCCGTGTCAGGAAGTATGAATAGAATCCTTTGGATGCTCTTGGTTTTGGCGGTCTCCTGCAAAACGGCACCGTCAGTCTCCGTATTGTCGGCCGTTCCAAGGCCGGTGTATGATGCCAGACCCGAATTCGTTGAACTGTATGACAAGGCCTGGGAACTTGCTTATCAGCATATTGATACCATCCCGGGGATTCCATCCCCCATATACATGGACGAGGCGCATCGGTCCGACCGTATCTGGGTTTGGGATACCTGTTTGATGGGGCATTTCTGCAAGTACTGTCCGTCTGTATTCCCGGGTATTCAGTCCCTGGATAACTTTTACGGCATCCTCCTCTCCGATGCCGATACGCCTCTCCCCAAGGTACTCGGCAACAGGTGGTGCGGAAAAGATGAGGGAAAGATGCTGACACTTCGGGTTCAGCATCCCGACAATCCCCCGCTACTGGCCTGGACGGAATACAGCTATGCCCTTCAAACTGGGGACAAATCCCGCCTGGAGGAAGTCTTCGGCAAGTTACAGCGCTGGCACGGAATGTTCGACAGTTTCGATCCTTCGGCAAAAAAGCCCCATGGAGCCGGAATAAAGGTGCTGCTGAAACAATATGAAGATGGATATGCATGGGGCGGCAACCAGAGCGGCATGGACAATACGCCAAGAGGAAGGACTTCGGCACCGACTCCCAGGGAGACCTGCCCCGACAATCCAGATTTAAGATGGGTGGATGCCCTTGCCTTTCAGGGATTGTCGGCGCTTTGCCTGAGCCGTATCGCAGGTCTCTTTGGAGACAGCTGTCAGGAAGAATACTGGAAAGACGTTCACTCTAACCTGAGTGAAAAGCTTAATTCACTTTACTGGGACGAGGAAGACGGTTTTTATTATGACATCTTCGCAGGCGGGCAGAAATGCAAAGTGAAGACAATAGCATCCTGGTGGCCTGTACTGGCTGAGATGGCAGGTTCCGGGCATGCTGCCCGGATGACGGCGCATCTTCGCGATTCTCTGGAATTCGGAGGTTTCGTGCCTACGCCTTCACTGTCCCGTTCCGATCCGGACTTCCTGCCTGATGGAGGCTACTGGCGTGGCTCCGTCTGGCTTCCTACCACCTATATGGCGCTCAAGGCCACGGATCTACAGGGCGATTATGATCTTACGCGCAAACTCGGCCTTTCCATTGTTGAGCAGATGTATAGGACTTTCACCGATTTCGAGCCGCACACCATCTGGGAGTGTTACAGCCCCACGTCCTATGAACCGGCCAGGAACAAGCAGGGAGAAACCGTCCGTCCGGATTTCTGTGGATGGTCCGCCCTGGGCCCCATTTCAGTTTTCATTGAAGATGTAATTGGCATCAAACAAGCGAATGCGTTTGAAAACACACTGCTCTGTGATTTCGAGAATCAGCCAAAAGGGCGGGTCGGAGTACGTAATTACAGATTCGGGGAAATCGTCTGTGACATAATCGCCACGCAGAAAAACATCAGGGTCAAATCCAACAAGCCGTTTACCCTCATCGCTGACGGCCATTCGTTTGACGTCAGGAAAGGCAGGAACAGCTTTCCGCGTCACACCTTATGAACAAGCTGATCGATCAATTGACAAAACATGCCGACCCTTCTCAGGTGGAAGGTTTATCCCGCTTCTTCAAGACCGGCCCGGGGCAATACGGAGAAGGCGATAAGTTCCTTGGAATCAAGGTGCCGGTAACACGTGCAGTGGTGAAAGAGTGCTGGCGTTACATTGGATTTCCGGAACTTGAGGAATGCCTCTCAAGCAAATTTCACGAGGTACGTCTGGCCGGACTCCTGGCCCTTGTGGAAATCTTTACTCATGCAAAGAAGGATCAGACACTTCAGGGCGAGTGCGTCGACTTTTACCTCTCGCACACAGACAGCATCAACAACTGGGACCTCGTAGACCTCAGCTGCTATCCACTCCTCGGCGAATGGCTGTTGGACAAGGACCGCTCGCTGCTTTACGACATGGCGCGGAACGGCCGCACAATCTGGGAGCAGCGCATCGGTATCGTAAGCACCATGACCTTCATCCGTCATGGCCAGCTTCAAGATACCTTCGACATCGCAGACATCCTGCTTCACCATCCACACGACCTGATTCACAAAGCGGTAGGATGGCTGCTGCGCGAGGCTGGAAAACGCGACAAGGCAGCCCTTGAAGCATTCCTTCAGCCACGCTGTCAATCAATGCCCCGCACGATGCTCCGTTACGCCATAGAGAAGTTCCCGGATAATGAGCGCCGGGCATTTCTTAAAAAGCCGTAGATACTAAAATAAAAACCTCTCCATTCCGATTGCGCCTGGATGGCCCCGGAGACTATAGTCCGTGCCGCCCAGGCAATGGATAACGCGGTGGCTGCTGCGAAAACCGCCGGGGAACCATTCGCCACGCGCGTACGCCGTGAAGCGCTCTCCACAAGAAATGCTATCCTTCTCCATTGGAATGAGTGTTTAGCGTTTTGCAAGGCACAAGGAATCCTCTGGGTATGGGGAGACACTCGCCAGCAGGCCGCAAGTGCATGGATAGCAAACTGCAAAGCATTCGGTGTGCGCACCGTACGCGAAACTACGGCCGAAGAAGCCCCTGCCCAATTCAAGAAGTATTGTGATAATTTATTATCTCCTAATTAAGATTTTTACGCGATTCGTAAAATAATTTTATGTTTTTCATAAAATTGGCATTATCTTTGTCTTTCGATACCGCAAAACAAATAGACAACGATATGAACAATTCAACGCAAAAGAGTATCCGCAATCTCTCTATCGCCATCCTCGTAATAGGTGGCCTGAGCCTGATTTACACTTACGTACAGATGGTTTCCCAGTTATGGCTGAAAACCTTCATTACCCCCATGGTCTGGAATCCGGACATTAAGGGCTGGCAGATAGGCATCCTTGCCGGACGTTTCGTAGGCATCACACTTCTTTTCATCTTATGCTGCATTTTCTTGTACCGCACCAACAAAGGGCTGAAAGAAGGTGAGATCTTTCCCAAATCCAACATCAACCTTATCCGCTGGACGGCCCTTGTGGCAGCTCTCCTCGCCTTCGTCCACTCCAATTACGGCGCCGTGGTGAAAGGAGAATCAGAGTTGCTGGTCGATTCCAATACCATCCTCATTCCCCTCATCGTCCTCTTGTTCGCAGGTCTCTACAAAATGGCATACCTGGCAGCAAAAGACAGCAAGCTCGCGATATGATTACCGTCAACCTCGATAAAATGCTCTGGGAGCGGCATATGAAACTCTCGGAGCTGTCCGAAAAGATCGGCATTTCCATGACCAACCTTTCCCTGCTCAAGACGGGGAAAGGCCGTGCCATCCGCTTCAGTACGCTCAACAAACTCTGCAAGGTTCTAGACTGTCTGCCGGGCGACATCCTGGACTACCAGCCCGATCCGGAAGGCGTTGAAATCGAGGAGGATATTTATGCGGATTAGGTTGGCATTGGCACTGATGCTTCTGCCTGTGATGGTATATTCGCAGGAGCAACTGCCCCCTGCCGTGGTTATCGGCAAGAATGCTAAGGAGAAGTTTCTCGTACGTCCCGGAGCGAAAGTGATGGGCAACGGCGCACTTGGTGCATTCTTACTGCGGAGCGAACAAGACTTTGAGCGTGAGATTGGCTCTTATACCCAGGTGAAAAAGCCGTTCCTTGTGAAGGATGTCAGTCTTTCCATCCACGAGAACACCATCCCCGGCTGCGTCGCAGCCATCAATATCTACCAAATCGGAGGCAAAAAAGAACCGCTATTCTTCAACGTGGCCGTTTCGGACAAGCCCAAGGATTATCATATCCGGCCGGAAAAACCTCTGGTGCTGGAACCCGGAAACTATTTCATCGCCTTCCAGATTGCAGAATGCGACAAAGAGGCCCTGAAGGAATTCCTGGCCAAACCCGAGAAGGAGCGAGGCTACGATGAAATGGCCCTGTATTTTGTGCTGCACTTCAAGAACAGCCACGGAAGGGATACACCCCTGGACAAAATGGAATATTGCCCCTTCAACATGGGCCTCGCAGTCAAAGGGCTGGAATATAAAAATCCGCAATAGAACGTTCTTAATAGAGGAAGCCAAACATCCATATAGGGATGGAATGCCCCGATGCATATTCCAGGTTATCTTTAACTAGATAACCGACTTCAGCTTCCTTGATCTGCTCGCCTTTCTTGCTCCTGCCGCCAACCTCGAACGTAATCCCGTCAATCTCAAAGTCGGATATCTTCGAGGATGTGGGCGTGCAGACCTGTCTGGTCCATGCGAGGAAGTTGGTTTCCCTCATAGTGCCGTCATCAATTATCCCATCCTCGGAAAGGGAGTAGGCGATGTTGCTGTTGCCAAGGTATAGTTTCTCTAACTTGGAGAGCAGGTTGTCACTATGTCCGGGCTCACGGAGGGCGTTGAACAAGCCGGATGCCTCCAGATAAGCGATGTAATCCGGAACGGTGTTGCGGCTGAGCGCCAAATCCCGGCCGAGAGTGTCATTACTGGGCTTGAAGGGGACGCTCTTTGCAAGGATGTACATCAGCTTTTTGAGCTTGGCTGCAGCTGCAACAGTCATTTCTGCATATGCAGGAATATCGTCTTCAACAGTTGCAAGAATAGCATTCTGGAGACGGATTTCAGCATCACCCTCCAGGAAGAATGGATAAAAACCGATGCGACAATACTCTTTATAGTATTTTAGGGGACGGTGTTCACCGTTAGGGAAATCCACTTTGCCCTGGAGGATTTCTTCCAGCGTTGAAGTCTTGAGGTTCCATCCATTACGAAGGTTAAGGAACTCGCGGAAGGACAGGCCGGGCATTTCATATGGGATACTGCGGCGGCTGAGGTCCGCCTTGTTACCGTGTTTGAGGGCAAGGAGGCTGCTGCCTGAATATACTACCTGAAGGGTAGGATAATCATCGTAAATATTCTTTATCTCCGTGGACCAGCCTTTGTATTTGTGAACTTCGTCGATGTACAAACGCTTTCCTCCCTGTGAGAAAAAGTTCCCGGCGAGTTCATAAAGTGTGTGGCCTGCGAAATACATATTGTCGGCCGACACATACAGCGTTTCGTCCAGATTGTTGTATTTCTTAATGTGCTGGAGCATGAGAGTGGACTTTCCCACACCCTTCTGACCCATAATGCATATAAGACGGTTTTTCCAATTGATGGTCTCATGGAAACTGCGGAAATAGCTCATCGGGGTGAGCGAGAGCTTAATGCGGAAGGTATTGTAAAGACTCTCCATTTACACTTATTTTCCGCAAATATAATACTTTGCACTGAAAATAGTGCAGGTTTTTCAAAAAATTGCACTGAAAACAGTGCATCGCTTGTTTATCCCTCTGATAATCTGTGGGGTAAGTAAAATAAAAAACGCATCTGAGATGCTTCAGATGCGTTTTTTAAG
>JAEEGK010022069.1_pt1 | contig 13406 bp, 12 predicted proteins | sample 8958771 | NCBI WGS metagenome assembly JAEEGK01 (sample SAMN16246547, study PRJNA631951) | gut metagenome | biome: gut microbiome; feature: rumen; material: SC-attached | host: Bos | place: Iran: Karaj | collected 2018-10 | reverse complement strand
CAGCTGCGGATATCACTACACACCAAAGCAGTTCTTTGCCGACCATCCAGACCAGAAACCTGGAAAGGACTGGCGTTACGATAGAGTGCCCGTCATGGCCGGCCCCGACCGGCCATCTCTCTGCACCATTCCCTACGACATGGTTACCAGAAGCGTTCGTTTCGACCGGGATTCCCATCTCATCACCTTCCTGCGTACTTTTCTTGACCCCATCATCATCGAGGGACTCATCGACGAGTACCAGATTGGCGTCACCAAGTCGCAAGGCACCATCTTCTTCCAGATAGACGCTCAGGACCGCTGCAGAACCGGTAAGATTATGCTCTATAATCCGGAGGACGGCCATCGCATCAAAGACCCGGATGTGCCCAGCAGGATTACCTGGGTGCATTCAGTCATGAAGCAGGCAGGGATGCTCCCAAAGGAATGGGAACTGACACAGTGCTTGTTTGGAGAGCATTTGCTTTCCATCTATCCGGATAAACCTGTGGCCCTGGTTGAGAGCGAGAAGACTGCCGTGATTTGTGCCGGCCTAATGCCCAAATACCTCTGGGTGGCCACTGGCGGCAAATCGCAGTTGAATCCAGAGCGTCTGTCGGTGTTGGCCGGTTGCAAGGTGATTGCCTTTCCTGATGTAGATGCGTTCGAGGTGTGGAGTGAGAAACTTGGTAACACGTCATGCCCGGCCCCGACCGGGCATCTCTCCCCGGGCCTCTCCATCACTGTGAGTCCTTTGCTCCAGCAGGAAGCAACGCCGGAGGACTTTGAGAATCACATTGATATTGCCGATTGGCTCATCAGAACCAGGTGCAGCTTACCCGACTCCGACCGGGCGGCCCATTGCCGTGACTTCCTTCTGGCTACCCGCTTTCTTGATCCGGAATGCCAAAGAGAGGTCGAAGCACTGATAGAGGAACTTGGGCTGGAGTTTATGGGGGCGGAGAGAATTCTATCGTAAAGAAGGCCGATTTGTTCCGATATCGGGCGAAAATGAATCTTATTATTTAATTCTCGCCCGATATATTACATTTTTCTTAGATTGGATTTCCCTCCTTCCACCAAGCAGGACCGTCTCAGGCCCCGCCTGGCATCCGGATAGAAAGTTTTTATGTTTAACCGTGCTTATGAAAGCCTACCTCAGAACAGCATATTCCACGCTGCTTGCTGTGCGCTCGCGCTATGGGCAGCATTCATCTTGCCGAAGTTCCACTTTAGCCCAAAGAGAATGTATCGGTCCATCATCATGCGATAGGGATCTTCTTCGTAGTTGGCCGTAACGGTGTGGGTGAGGTTCCGCGTCCGGTTCAGGATATTGTGTACTTTGACGCTAGGATTGAAAGTCCCGATAGACTTCGATATCTCGCCATTGATTGATACAACTTGCGGGTTACTGTCACGGCTTACCGGAGAGGAGGTCTCTATAAATATGAAGGAAGAAGGGATGGATACGACTTTGGAAAACACCGTGCTATTTGAACTTTCCGATATAGATATCTGGGTTCCTTTCTCCCACAGCACCCTCTTTCTGGTTGGTATAATAGAACATGCCATTGCCCAAAGGGCGAATTTCTATGGTTCCGCTACGGAATATGTCATCGCGAATTCCTTGTTTCGTGTTCACTCCCTTTCCAGTTCGGAAATCATAGCAGTAAAGATATATCTCCTTTTTGTAGGTGTAATCGGCAAAGACATAATTCCCTGCAAGCCAAATTTTAGCCAACCATATGGTTTTTACGCCGGAATCGTCCAATTCTCCTTCGTTGCTGAATTTCAGTTTCAAAGCGGGTATCAATTTGTTGTCATGAAATCGATAGACCGTATCCCGGACAATGGTTTCAGGATCCAGGACTGGGACATAGACATAAGTATCATCCGCCACTCGTGAAACAAAATCATACGTGGTCATGAAAGAGAACATAGACATCTTAGGATACGAGCGGGTCACGATCAGGCTGTCTAAACTCCCCGTCTCCGGAGAGCAAATAAACATTTCAGTCTGATTCCTTAATCCCAAATCCGTTTTCTCGAGGAATTGGTAAGAGAATACAATCAGTTGTTCGTCAATGGAATTGATTCCCGCACGGGATGGCCTGACTCCACTGATGGAGAACACACGATTTTGATTGTCGAATTTTAAGATGTCGTTATTTGCCGTCGATATAAATACAGAACCATCTTTTTCATCAATGGTGAAATCGCTGAAATTTGCGCCAAGTGAGCGGTTTTTCCATGGACGTCCAATTTGCCGGCAGTATTTCCCCTTGTTGTCAAAAACAAGTAGATTGTCATATTGGTCAAGAACAAAAACCGAATCATTAAATACCTGCACCTTCCTGACTCTGCCCAAGGCACTCTCCTCATTGAATTCCAGCTCTATTCTTTTTACTTCCAAAGCGATGTCTGACAATTTCAGCCGATGATTCTCTTTAACATTGACCGGGATCGAAGGTATATGCCCATTACCTTTATCCTGAATCGTTGTCACTGGTATACCAAAAGCCAGGGAGAGAGCAAGAAACAATAATCTCATGACAAATACGGTTTTCATTCAGATCTATTAACAGACTATCCGTTCTTTTATACAATAAAGGTCCATTCTGGGGATAGAAATAATACTTTACATGGTGAATTGAACTGACAAAACAATTTCCCTTGGACGTAGTGTATAGTCGTAACTGTGAGTATCTAGGCCACTGAAAACCGTATAGGTGTAATGCGTTTGATCCAATAAGTTATTTGCTGAGAGCATTAAGGTGAATGACTTGATTTTGTAGGAGACGGATGCGTCAATCAGCGTCATATCCTTATATTTCCCGTTACTGAGCTGCAGATGGGAGTAGTCCCCATTCAGTTTTATCGTGAGGTCCTTGACGGGATAAAAGGAGAGAGTTGCCCTTCCGGTCAGGTTGCGATAGGTATTTGAGACGGAAGCAAATCGGGTACTTGTCAGGCTCCAGTTTGCTGAGAGGCTGGCCTCCATCCAGTCAACCGGCTGCAGAGTGACATCCGCTCCGGCATTGTACCCATTCCCATAGTAGGTAACAATGAGATTCTGCTGGATGGTCCCGCTCTTGCTCCAGTTCCAGCCGCCTCGTATAGTGAACTTCCCCTTGATTGATGAAATCCTCTTTGAGATTTCTGCATTGGATGATGCGATTTGAGAATGATTGTCGTTTTCAACCGATGATGAGGAGGAGCTGTCTCCCGTCATAAACACCGACGGCATGATATTGCTGAAGGTATCGTCATACCCGATTCTCCACGAGCCGAACCAAAGCGAGACAGGATTGTTGTACCGCCAGGAAAGAGACACGGAGGTCTTTCGGTTCTTGGCGAGTGTCCCCGGTTTGGAGGACATTCGGCGGTAATCGTGCATCACCGGGTTGGACAATAGCGTCGTGATGCTCCCATGGTTGTGCGTATGGGACGATCTGAATTGCAGTTCGCTTTCCGGTGATATGGCATAGTTCAACATCAGATTGGGATCGATATACAATCCCTTGAAATCCAATCCGGGACCATCCTCTAATTGGTTCTCTCCCTTTATGAACACACCGCGCAGAGAGAAGTGTGCTGACAGTTTGAAGCGTTTGTCGAGGGAAGTATAGGTATAATTAGGGTTAATCTTCAGTTCCCCGTTCATGCCCTTGATGAGGTTCTGCGAGACCAGGCCTTCCCGAAGCAGCCCCGTCTCCAAAACATGGTCGGAGATGTCTAATGTGATCGGCAGAATAATCAGGGACTGGCCGAACTTGTAGGAAGTGTTGAGATATTGATAGATATTGAATGTCCGGCTCAATGCGGTCTGGGTGGCATTGTACGCGTCATGCAGGCTCGAGATATCCAGCCTAAATGTCGGTGTTCCGGCATATTTGATCCGGGTTTGGGAGGACCATTCCAACACGCCAGTTTTGAATCCACAAATCAGTTCATTGCTGATTTGGTAACTGTTCTGCTTTTGGTCCTGGTCAACAGGGATTCCATTTTCGACGACAGGCAACGAATAATCGGCAAAATTGCCGGAGAAGTCAAAGGAATAGAGGATGAACCGCTTTTCGGAGTTTTGCTGATATTGCAAACTCAGGACCGGCATATGGGCTCCCGAGAGGGCGGCGTAGGACTTGTCGAGTTCCAAATAATCCCCCTCTCCCAGATAATAGGCACTCCGGACGGAAGATTGGTTGCGCTGTTTTTGGAAGGCGTATGACGTATTGATGCGGAGCGTTTTATCTTCAGAAATCTTAAGGATGGTATTTGCCGAGACCAGCCTTCCATCCATATTGAGGTACCGAGACACGCCCAGCGAAGGCGTGCTGCTCTTGAGCTGGCCTATTTCCCCGACGGCCAGGTGCTGGGAGGATGAGCTCCCAGTAAGGCTTGACGACTGAGACACGGCGAAATCATCTATGTTCCCGACCTTGGCAGAAACCAGAACCTGTCCTTTCCCTCCAAACAACATACCTGTCGCACCGGCCGTATACAACATCCTCTCCGAGCTGTAACCTCCTGCCAGCTCGGAAGTGCCGACCGGCTTGAAATATGCATCTTTTTTTAACTTCACATTGAGCGCAACCTTGTCGGAGATTTTATCCTTCTCCATTTTGACAGCATTATGGTTGTTCAAGACTTCGACGCTGGCGACGTGTCCAGCAGGCAGGTTTCTGGTGGTCAAGGTATAATTCCCGTTTAGCATCTCGAGTCCTTCGACATAGAAATTGCTGATTGCTCTTCCAAGATAACGGATCTCACCGTTGTCCGCAACTGAGATGCCAGGCACTTTCTTTAGTGCATCTTCCAGTGAAACATCCCCCTTGCTGACCAAGGCGGGAAGATTGAAGCGGAGCGTATCCCCGATTCTCGTCACGACCGGAGCGCTGACAACGGCTTCTTTCAGTTGCATGGCCTGCTCCTCAAGCACAAAATGGATGGCCTGGGCCTTGTTGGGAACCGTCTTCTCCTCTTTCTTATAGGACATTTGTTCTGCCGAAATAATCAACATCTCCGCTTTGCTGGTAAAAGACAGATTGAAACTTCCGTCTTTTTTCGTGATGGCGTAAGCGATGGTCTTGCCATTGTCCTTCACACTGACGACTGCACTGGGAATGGCCTTTTGCGTGTTATCCACGACGCTACCGTTGATGTGCGTCTGTGCATGGAGGACCTGGGCGAAGAAGACCAGAAACCATATGGATGTGATAAATCGGCCCATGGCGTATACTTATTCAAGCTCAAGCGGCTGGTATCCATTCGGGCGGGGGCGTCTGGCCACTCCATTAATGTAAACAATGTTGCTGCCGTCCATGGTTTTGTATATCGAGACCTCCCTGACCTCCGAGATACCAGGCATCCTGCCCGCCGCTATGTCTTGCTCCGCAGTGAGCTTCGCTTTCAGGGCTTTCTCACGGGTGGTTTGGAAAAGAGTGGCTTCTTCCGCTTTAACCACAGGTATCGCCCCCTTCCGAAATGAAATCGCCTCAAATTCATGCAGGGACTCGCTGTCACCTGCCGCCAGGATAAGGCCGGGAAGACCATTGAATTTCCAAGGCCCGGCTGTAGATGGGATCTCTGGGGCATACCACACAGTCCATTCACGCCCACCATACGATGTGGTTGCTTTGTTGCATGTATAGCCGCAAATGACCTTATTCCCTTCCTCCAGATTCCAAATCATCGAGCCTAAGTCTTCCCGATAGGCCATTCTGTTCGGAGAAACTTCCATCACTACGGTCATGGATTCACCAGGAAGGTTTTGCCAGATCTCGGAATCAAAATAGAACATGGATGTCCTGCGCATCTCCTCAAGCCTGGCTTTTTCTTCTTTCGTAGCGCCAACGGCAAAAGACAGGGAATCAACGGCATACGCTGTGTAATCGAAAAACCGGGTGAAATCCTTGCCAATTTGTAATACAGTTGAATAGGTCTCCTGTATTTCGCAATCGATAGTATACTTATACATACACTCATACAAGGGTTCGCACTGGGAAAGCAGTCCCTTATCCTGAGCTCGCATAACCCAGGCCGACGACACGACAAGGAATACAATCGCTAAAACTATACGGACTTTATTCATTTTTTCAGTCTAATTAAAACAAGCAACAATAAACAAAGTGATTTCTGAAAAGAAGTGCAATAATCTTCAAAAGGCAGATAAACAGTATTACAAAGGAGCAAGTATTTGGCTGAAAAAGGCTATTTTATTAATTAGTTGTTATTTAATAGCTACGGAATAGCTGCGTCCGTTGATGGTTATTGTCTTTACAGGTTGTCCGTTTACAGAAATACTCCCGTCTGGTTCAACTTTCACACCGGGAAGGCCCTTCAGTGCCTCCAGTAGACCAACTATTCCCTTTTTGGTTTGAATTAGGATGACGGTTACATTCTCTCCATATTCCTTCGCCTCTGGGGAATTCTCTTTTAGCACTGAAATGCTTGCTATCTCCTCAGGAGATAGTGATTTTAAAACACTCTCATTTTTGGAAACTTCGCCATCGATGACGTATATTGCCTTTTTCTGGAAAGTCTGGGAAACACTGTTCTCTTCCACTTGGGCAACTGAAAAGGGAGAACGGGCCGTCGTAATCGTATGAACAGTAACGGCATTCCGCCCGGAACCTCTCGTGGTGATTGTGTAATCCTTGATGGTTTTGTCTTTGAGCTGGGAACCGTCGAAATTCTTCACGGTCTCATTGTCGATGATATAGATCGTCTGCTGGGCAGACAACGTCCATGCGCCGATTAATAGGCAGATGGAAAGAAGGAGTATCTTTTTCATGGGTAATCTTCTTATTTGTTCAACGCTACGAGATTAAAGGACTTGCCCCCATCCAGCGGAGTGAGGATGTAAGAGGCGGTCTGCCCATCGGGGAAATGGGCGATCATCACAAACCCGTCCCCAACGGGCTTGAATTCCAGGTTCTCGGCTTCCGCCGGGTTGAAGTTGGATAAAAAAGCTATCTGTTGAATCAATTCGGTATAGTCATTCTGCGGAGTCGGAGGAATGGTCGGACTATCCGGCTTGCGCGTAAACAATACCACCGCGGTAATCGCGGCAGCAACACCCGCCAGAGAAAGGCCCCAAGTGTAGAATGGGCGCACCTTTACGGGTTTTACCATCCGGTCATACTCGTCACCGGCTTCCGGCAGTTCAGGAAGATCGATGGGCTTGACTGCCTGCATCATCTTATATACCGCCATCTCCTCCTCATCGGCAGGAGGCGTAGTAGCAAAGGAGGCGGCAAGCTCCTGCTCCTGTTCGCAGGTGGTCTCTGCGTCCAGATACAATCTTATCAAGTCTTTCCGGTCCATTGTATTACTTCGAGTTAAAGGTTTTCATCAATTCTTGTCGCGCTGCTGATAGGGTGGTTTTCACGCCGCCCTTCGTCCTTCCTGTTATGGCAGCAATCTCATCCAGGGAAAGCCCGGTGGCACGTAACCGCAAGAGCCGTCTTGTGCCTGCAGGGAGTCTTTCCAGCGCTTTGTCAGCCATCCTTTCAGCCTCGGATTGCTCTATCTGCGAGGAAGCATCCCTGCCATCCGAAAGCCATTCAGGATACACCCCGCTTCTCACGGGGCCTTTCTTACGCCATAGCGAAATGCAACTGTTCTTTGTTGTAGATACAGCCCAGGCCTCGGCACTGCGAATCTGTACACCGTCACGTCTTGCCACCCAAAGCCGCAGCAGCACATCCTGCACCACATCCTCCGGATCCCCGTCCAGCCGGGATGCACGGAAGAATTTCAGTGCCGTTGCCAGAACTTTGGGCCTTATCTCTGTAAGCTCTATTTCAAGCGTTTTGTCCATACTTCACAGACATAGACGCAAAAAACGTAAAAAGTCAAGTAAATATAGCAACTTTTTTTCTTGTCCACCACTGTCCACTCTGTCCACGCCGTCCACTTCGTACCCGCCCTGTGGCCGTGGACAGGACAGAAGGATGGCGTTTAAAATGGTCAAGTAGGCCGATAAGGCCGATATAAAGGCCGATGGTTCCCTGATCCGTCGGCTTCGTTGTTCTAGGGCCGATAGAAAGAGGTCAGCCACGCCCGGCAGTCCAGCAGAGCAGGCCAGCCCAACGTGTCTGGCTCAATGAATGCCATCCTGCCCGCAAAAGCGGCCAGGCAGGCATGATTTAAAGGGAAGGGGTATGGGAGACAGTGTCCGGCACGGCCGGCCACAGACTCCCATCAATTTTAATCCCCCAACCCCAAGGGGAGATAACGCCCGGGCCTCCCTTCGAGGCAAGGAAGGTGCAAAGAATCCGCGCCATAACATAATTCAAATTGTGTAAGCAAGCCGGCGGGAAGGTTTTCCCTTCGCATCAAGGAAGAATCCCGGCTCGTTACACAATTTCGCTTGTAATTATGTTAAGGAGCTCCGTCGGCCCTTCGAATCACCAGTAGTGCATGCCCGGTCGGCGTGCCGGCAGGAAAGGGGTCTTGCTCCAGGGCCATCCCCGGCCCTGGCCCGTCGCAAAACCCCGCACTTTCGGGGCCCCCGCCCCAAAAGTGCCGCTCCGCATCAAAGTCAGTAGATAAGGGCAGGACATCACCCGCCCCACCAATGCTTCCTGCCGGCACGTGCAGCACAGCTGCAGGTCGGCCCAGTACCAAATATCAACAGTCCCGACAAGCGGGCCTGTCCATATTTGGCACTGTTCCTCCAAGGTAAACCGCGAGCGGTTTGATTAAACCTGGCCGCTATTCCTCCACACATCTGCCGGGAAGAATCCCGCCAGAAGTGTTCCGGGCATCCAGGAAGCAGCCCTCCGCTTACGCTCCGGCCTGCTGGCGCAGAGGGTGCGGGATGCCATCCCACAAACGCGTCAGGCAATACTTCCGGCAACGCCACGCCCAGGCTTCCCACAGCCTCCAGCATTGCCTGCCACAGGCCCACGCACCCCGACACCCACAGCGCCGGGGGGCGCCGTCTCTGCCCGGCCTTCGGCCAGGATCGTTTTCCCTTCGTGGAAGCCTTGCTATGGGCCGTCCCGGCCCAGGCCCCGGAGGGAGTCTACCTATCCCGCAGACTGCCGGTCTTTGCCGGGGGCTGGGAGCCTGAGGTCTCCCATCCCTTGTACCGTCAAAGCCCGCCAGCCCCACGCTACAAGACACCCTCCGGGGTCGTCCGGCAGGCAAGCTGCCGGCCATTGGTGGTTGGGAGACTCTGCCTCACACAGGCCCGACACACCAGAGACTCCCAACCACCAACGTCTCCTTAGCTGACGTACGCTTCAGCCAAATTGCCAAAGGGGGCGCCATCACCCGCCCGAAAGGAGAAGAAGGGTAAAAACATATACGACAGGAGGCAGCGGCACAGCCGCTGCAGGGCTTCAGTTGGTAATGCCTAATAAATTGACTATCTTTGCTCTTGGGCGCAATTCCTCCCAACTAGTTACATTTATCTTCTTAACCCAAAACTTATGGCTTATGGTACAGCTGCGCCCCGGAATTCTTATCAGTGATGCTTACGGCTCTGCCGGCAATGTGACCGCCTATCACAGAGGCGGCAAATGCTTCCTCAGAAAGCGAATATCCCCAGTATACCCTGGCACAAGCGGTCAGCAGAAGGCGTTGTCCGTTCATATTCGGGCGCTGCAGGCCTGGAGGTCGCTCACGCATGAGGAGCAGCTGCGCTGGGAGCCGTACGCGGCAGAGGTGGAGCCACACCGGCCGCCGTTCGATCACGTGGCCAGAATCTCAGGGAACAACCTGTTCATATCGGCATATCATGGCTTTGCCACCCTGGGGAATGAGCATGTACCCTCCCCTGCTCCATTTGAGGCCTTCCCTACTTTTATCGTCAGGCTTCTGGGTGCATCTTTGGTAGATGATACGCTACTGATCCAGTGGAAGCTGGTGATGGAAGACAGCGCCGGCCGTTACCGACTGCTCACTAAGGTGCAGCTGGGGAAACCTGGCCGGGGATGGGACACCGGCGCCCTGAGGAATTTCCTGGCGGAACCAGGTGCGAGCGAAGCCGTGCAGACCACGCGCATCACAGGCTATACATCTATCTGGGGCCTAGACCTGGATTCCTACCAGGTGCATGCCCGCTGTATCCTCCTGGATACAAAAACCGGATACCGCAGTCAGTTTTTGGCGGTATCCGGCGTTGTGAGTCTGTGATTTCTACTTGAAGTAATCGTATTTATCGGTCAGTTTCTCAACTACCTGGAGGCTATCAGCCCTGATGTATTTCTTCAGCATCTTGGGTGACGTGTGGCCAGTTATCTTCATGATATCATAGATGTCAATACCATCTAAGTACATGAGAGTTGCACCTGTGCGTCGGGCAGTATGGGTATGGATTAAGGTGTATTTGGGGCTCACCTGCAAAGTTCCGTGGGCGGTTGTAATATCCTTCTTGCTTTCCCTGCTGTCGAGGGATTGTGTTTCCATCCAGACGGGTTCGAAGAAGTCCAGAATGCCCTTCGGCAAGAAGAAGCTTAGGAAGTGTTCTAGCAATTGTGCTCGTGTAGATGCATTGTCCATGGGATGGCAGGATGTGTTAAAACAGAGAAAGCGGCCCTTGCTGGGCCGCCCTCCTCTGTGGTATCTACTGCCGCTGTTGCGGTTAAATTCGATTAACGGGTGAATGGATAAATAGGTTAGAAGCCGAGCACCGGCCTGACACTAAGGCTATTCGTCTTTTCGCTGTAGCCCCAAAAAACATGGGTGAAGGCCAATGCGTTGCCGCCATCGAACTCCGTAGCAGACCAATAGGAGTCAGACATTGCCGTACCGCCGACACCTGTGGTGATATAGGCATTCACATTGCCGTCGTAGGTCGTGCCGTTGCTGTTACCCGTCGTCGAGCCCAGGTTGATGAATATCGCCTCGTAGTCGCTCTTCTGCGCCACGGCCCAGTTCGACACGGCGGTCGCGCCCAGCGCGGTGTAGCCCGTCAGGCTGCCTCGTGCGTCGTCGGGCAGCACTTTCAGCGTGGTGCTGGCGTAGTCGGTCGTAGATGTCCAGCCGTTGATAGTGGTCCATGTCTGGTTCGAAGCGTCCTGCAGGGCGAGAATCAGGCCGTGGCCCGTCTCCGTCACCTTGCCCAGGATGCCCACGGCGGTGCCGCCTGCGGGAACGGCAGTCTTCGCGTCGCGCAGATGACCATCGGCGCACACCACCTTGCCGACGTCAGATGTTGTAGCGGCAGAGAGCAGCTTTGCCGGACCAAAGCCGAGCACTGGCCTGACACGATTGCTAGTCGTCTTATAGTCGGCTCTCCAAAAATTACTGTAGAAGGTCCAAGCTTTGCCGGACCAATCGTCCACCGTAGTAGACCAACAGTAGCCAGATATTGCCGTACCGCCTACACCGGTGGTGATATAGGCATTCACGTTGGCGTCGTAAGTCTTGCCGTCGGAGTCACCAGTCGTCGAGCCGAGGTTGGTGAATATCGCCTCGTAGTCGCTCTTCTGCGCCACGGCCCAGTCGGACACGGCGGTAGTGCCCAGCGCGGCGTAGCTCGTCAGGCTGCCGTGGGCGGCGGCGTCGGGCAGCACCTTCAGCGTGGTGCCGGCGTAAGTGGTCACGGATGTCCAGCCGTTGATGGTGTTCCAGGTCTGCGCCGTTGCGTCCTGCAGGGCGAGTATCAGGCCGCAACCCGTCTCCGTCACCTTGCCCAGGATGCCCACGGCGGTGCAGCCTGCGGGAACGGCAGTCTTCGCGGTGTGCAGATGGCCTGCGGCGCACACCACCTTGCCGATGTCCTCGGCCGTGGCTGCAGAGAGCAGCTTGTAGGCGGGAGCGGCCTCCGCCATCTTCAGTCCTTGCTGATAGAACTCCCCGGCCTCGTATGTCTTGCCAGTCAGCGTCTTGGTGTAGTTCTTGCTGCCGTCGGTGGCGGTGATGGTGATTTCGGCACCATCTTTAGGCCACATGGCTACATAGATTTTGTCCAGACCGGAAGGAGTTATAGTATAGGTAACTCCACTAACTTCAATGGTCATGCCCGTAATTGTGTTGGTGATGTCGGTAGTACCATCGCTCTTGTACAGCGTGAAGGCCACGACGGCAATCTCATTATCCAATGTTACCGAGGTAGGAAGATTCGTTCCAGCAAAGGAGCCATCATATGCGGCATAATCCCTGGTTGCAACGTCGGTCAGTGTGCCGTTTTGCGTGTAGATAGACGATTCAGAGGCAGGATACTGATAGGCAATGTATCCGTTTTCCTTCGGATTGGTCAGCGTGAAGGTCAGCTTTGCCGATTTGCCGTCAGCCGAGATGTCCTCCGGTGTCAAAGCCTGGCTCACGGTATTTTGATTGTTACCATCCTGGTCCTCGTACGTCAGTACCACCTGTTCGCCCACGGCAAAGGTCTTTGTGAGCGTCTTGGCCGTGTAGTCGATGGCGAGTGCCTTGGTGTCGTCCGCAGTGAAGCCCACGGTAGTGGTCAGGGTGACAATGTTATCTTTCGGAGTTTCCATCTCCTGGCTCTCTACCTTGTTGCAGGAGGTCCCAAGCATGCCCATGGCAACGAGGGCGGCCAAGCCGATGTTCGTAATCTTTTTCATTGCTTTCTTCGTTTTCATGGGTTTACTTACTCGATTACCGGCTCATTCCAGTTGTAGTCCTGGAGGCTTTCGCTTCCGCTGACGGTACAGATGGCACCTTCGGTCTTCACCTCGAAGGTCTTGACCTCCGGTGAGAGGTACAGTTCTTTTTTGTTAATATCCATTGTTTTATGAGTTGTTGAATTATTGTTCATGCAGGTACACGAAAGGCCGAGGATGGCGTCGATGCGGGCAATGATATCGGCCGACAACTGCACCTCAGACACGATTTCCGGAGATACGGCCGCCATCTTCTCATTGAACCATTCCTGCCTGTTTCTCATTGCAAACGTGATGTCTTCTGTAGAAGATAGGTCTTTCTTTTTTCAAATTGCAAAGATAGTGAAAAAAGAATTATCGCGTAAGTCAATTGAAAGCATGTCCACGGAATTTTGCGTGTGACCCGTATTTGGCCTTTTTCTCCTTCTTGGGTGTTCCGCCCTTGGTGGTCTCCACTTCCACCTTATCGGTCAGACCAGCCTCCTTGGCCACCTCCTTGATGTAGCGGTTAATCACCTGGTCCTCCAGATGCGGCATCTGGTAGTCATACTTCTCCAGGATGGCCTTTAACTGGGAGTTGCAGGGAATGGAGACCTTTGCTCCGGTCTTTTGCTGGCGGATGTTCAGGTAAGTCACCCCCTCCTTCTCAATCCATGCCCGCTGCATCCTACTGGATACAAAAACCGGATACCGCAGTCAGTTCTACGCGGTATCCGGCATTGTGAGTCTGTGATTTCTACTTGAAGTAATCGTATTTATCGGTCAGTTTCTCAACTACCTGGAGGCTATCAGCCCTGATGTATTTCTTCAGCATCTTGGGTGACGTGTGGCCAGTTATCTTCATGA